>ENA-UOOM01000942-UOOM01000942.1-fermentation-metagenome-genome-assembly--contig:-NODE-942-length-30511-cov-36.710566_pt1 | contig 30511 bp, 30 predicted proteins | sample MGYA00245781_ERZ724031 | MGnify/ENA primary metagenome ERZ724031 (study PRJEB28704, sample SAMN03018317) | fermentation metagenome | biome: anthropogenic terrestrial biome; feature: soil; material... | reverse complement strand
GTCACTAAAGTCAGGTTTCATCCATCCCTCAGCAAAGCCTTCAGTCCATTCAGTCCCTTCAGTCAAGTCAGGTTTCCATATCTTATATCTCTCATTAAAGTCAGATTTCAATCCATCCCTCAGCAAAGCCTTCAGTCCATTCAGTCCCTTCAGTCAAGTCAGGTTTCCATATCTTATATCTCTCATTAAAGTCAGATTTCAATCCATCCCTCAGCAAAGCCTTCAGTCCATTCAGTCCATTCAGTCAAGTCAGGTTTCTATATCCGCGTGAGGTAAAGCTAATCCCATACTATTCTCACCACGATTCTGGGGCACAATTTGCCTCCCTTCAATCTTTCTCCGAGGTTCTTAATATCCCTGATCTTGAGCCCGGGTTTTATCGGGTGAAACTCTCCGTAGTAGTCCCTTTTTTGGTATGAGATCTTTCTGCCTTGCAGTTTAAAATAAACTATCGTGTCGTCACAAAAATCAGTATCTGCATCGCAGCGTATGTTCATTACCCGGTAGTCATAGTCTTTCCACATCTCACGGTTGTCTCGACCATGGGGACGATTATCGCAAGCAATGGCGGTGATGTTAAACCGAATATGTTTGAGCAAACAATTCTGAAACCTCACCCAGGCGCGTTGCCTCAAATCTTTTTCCGGCAAATCGTAATCCTGAGAACTGGTTTCCAACATGTCGTAAAGCAGTCCAATATCGTGTTTCAGCTTCAATATGATCTTGACCGGGGGATACTTCATGATCTCCGGATCGTTGCGCAGAAAGTAGTTTGCCTTCCAACCCAAGGCATGTTCAATCTTGGCAAGCTGTACCATTTTGTCGATGTCCCGGTGCACATCGTGGTGCAAAACAAAAAAGCTCGGTTTTTTAAGCCGAGCTATATTGATATATGTGTCGTTCAGGAATTTGAATTTCTCGACATCGATAAGGAAATTCCGGTAATCCTCAAGGCTGATCCTGCCTCTGGGAAAGGACTTAAAGAGTGTTTCAAGAAAATTTATCATAGTAAATGGAACCCGGATTGCCCAAGTCGTTATGAGTTAAGCGTTAAGCGTTATGCGATTGTCTGGATATTGACTTGATGAGGTTCAAAGTCATTTGGCGAGCTCGTTTTAGCTGATTTCTTATATCATCATATAGCAAAGGAGACTTGTTGTAACCCAACATATCTGATATCATCATCTGGGTATCAAGTTCAGATAGCGAACCTAACGAAATATCCAAAAACCGATGTAATTCCCTGCTGCTGCTTCTTCCTGATCCTTCAGCCATATTTGATGGGATTGAAACCGCTGCTCGTCTCATCTGTGAAGTAAGGCCGTAAAGCTCCTCCCTAGGAAAGCAGCCAGTATAGTCATAAACGTTTTTAACCATTAACAAGCTTAGCTTAAACACTTCTAAATCTGTATGTAACATTCTCACCCCTTAACGCATAACCCGTAACCCTCTATATCTGCGCCTTTTATCTGCGTGAATCTGCAGGAAACACGATATCGTTCCGGCAGAAACTCTGTAAGACCTTTTGTGTATCCATTTTGTATTCCCTCAAGCTATCAGGGTATCCAGTCACAAACCAATACAAAAAGTCGGTTAAACCCGTATTCTCTCTGAAGAATATATCACGCTTTTCTGCCCACTGCTGCTTAACTCCAGCTTGGGAATACTCCTTCACCTTTTGGATCACTTCATCCGGTTTTTGTGGAGAGATGCTGACTCCCAGGCCGTAATTGATTTCAATATAGTCTATGTAATTGAAGTTAAGTCCACTATCAATCCAGTTATTAGTCCTTATGGATGGGGTCCCAAGTAGCCCAGCTTCCACATGCATGCTTTGGCTATCGGTAAGCAACAATCTGGCATAGTATAGCAATGAGTGCATATCACTTGGATCGAGCTTAAGACAATACTCCGAAAACTCAGGATATTCCCCTTGCTCGGCGTTGATCACTACCTTGCCGATACTCGATAGATAGGGAATTATCTCTTCAAGAAATCCTGCATTTAGTCCTGTTTGCACTTGATTGACTGCATCATGCATTGCTCCAAAAGTTACAAGTCGGATTATTGTGAAACGATCTTCTTCAAGACCATATTTTGCTAACACATCGCGATCTGGCTTGAAGTATGCGGGATGGATATATGCTGTTTTTTGATTGCCATCATAACCGATTTTTTTTTGTTTCCACTTTCCTAGATCGACTACGTTTGATGCAACTACGTGAGTAGCAAAGGGCATAGCTAACTTACAAAATTCCTCAATGAAATAGTGATCGTCATCCGTAAAGACAACCGAGATTTTCCTCAAAAGCTTAGCTACGTGCGTGATTGGCACATCAGTACCCATCAGGAAATCAACTCGATTTCTGAGACAATAGCTTAAAATCCGAAAATACGATTGAGAAATATGGATGATACCTCTAGCATAGATACCAAGCTTACCCTTAAGCTTTTCTCTCCAAAATGGCGATACTGCAAATCGATACTCAAACCCACAGCCTTTTACCAAGTCCTCAATGATGCCCCGCTGCTGAATAAAAAAAACACAATGATTCCCATCATCAAGCAGCTTCCTTGCCAGATTCTTGAACATATGAAACTGAGAAGGGTGGTTGACAGCAAATAGATAGTGCCTTTTTTTCAATTTATGCTCCATTCTTTATTCCCTGATAATCAAACTCAACACACAATGCCTTTTCATATACCTTTTCCAGGCATCCTTCTCCGATCTCCTTGTGAACCGCAATAGCGCACCCAATCACACTATCACTAAGCGCTTTCTCATATATCATGAAATCAATCCTTCAAACCCATTCGGTGTATTCAGTGTTCTCGGTGGCAAAACCCAAACCACTTATCCAACACCTTCACTACTCTCTCCGCCGTACTCCCATCCCAATACTTAGGTATAGTTCCCTTCTTCACCTCGCCCTGCAGAATCTTCATGGAATACTGAACAATGCTCTTGCTATTAAGCGGAACTAATTGATTGGTACCTTCAGTGATAGTTATCGGGCGCTCGGTATTCTCTCTTAACGTAAGACACGGAACACCGAAAAATGTTGATTCTTCCTGGATACCGCCGGAATCAGTAAGAATGAACTTAGCATTCATCTGCAACTTCATAAAATCTAGATAGCCGATGGGTTCAGTTATCGTTAGTTTGGGAATCTCAGCCAGTTTAGAACTCAAGCCAAGCCGCTCGATGTTCTTACTGGTCCTGGGATGCATGGGAAATATAATCCTGATCTTCCTTCCTATCTCGCTAAATGCTGACAAGAGCATTTCCAAACCATCCACATCATCCACATTTGAAGGACGATGCAAAGTAACCAACACAAAGGGCTCATTCTCACTAATACCCAACTCACTCATTAGCTCTGATCCATCTGCCTTTATGCGATGCTCCACTAAAGAATCAATCATGATATTGCCCACCAAGTGAATCTTCTCAGCAGGAACCCCTTCTTTCAGGAGGTTAGCATCGCCATCCTCCGACGGTGTAAGCAGCAGATCTGATATCCTATCGGTAAGCACTCGGTTTATCTCTTCCGGCATTCTTTCATCAAAACTGCGTAATCCTGCCTCCAGGTGGGCTACTGGTATATGCAGCTTCTTTGCAACCAGCGCACAGGCAATGGTTGAGTTCACATCCCCGGCCACAATCACTAAATCAGGTTTATTCCCGTTCAGGATATAATCCTCATAGCGCTCAATTATGCGTGCAGTCTGCTGACCGTGCGTTCCGGACCCAACGTGTAAATATGCATCCGGCTCCGGCATGCCCAAGTCCTCAAAAAAGAGTTTGGACATCTTCTCGTCATAATGTTGCCCAGTATGCACCAATAATGGCAAGTAACTATCTCTTTGCTCTTTTAGTGCTTTATAAAGTGGTGCCATCTTCATGAAGTTAGGCCGAGCACCTACGATTAAATGAACTCTTCTATGCATATATTAATCACCTTAATTGCAAATTATTATCCCCTTCCACTGAGGATATGCTTTGTTATCCTTCAATATTAATACCGTCGTCGCAAAATGCGGAAACAAATCAAATGCCAAAATCAAAAGAAACCTTTTCTATGAGTGAAGGATGGCTATCTCTTGTTTATCCATTCCACTTGCTATGCTTTGCCAGTTAGAGGTTTTTGGGCCAAAATCGTTGCACCTCTAAGATAAGATATTGAATTCTTGGAGTATACTCTTTTATTCACAGTTACATCAACAACTCGGAATTGCTGTGAAATCAAGTCAAGATGATCGTCTAGTGTCAATCTGTTTAAGCTATATTCCCTATTACCCTCGATTAATTTCCAAACTGAAGGGTGAATGGTATAATGATCGTATGGCCTTCTCGTGATTCCGTGAGAGTGTAGCTCAATGTCGTGAAACATGTATCCTCCTGGTTTTAGTAATCCGTGAAGTCTGTTGTACACATCTTTCGGGTTCGCCACATGTTCCATGACTGCCCTGGAAAATACAAAATCTATATCTTGTATTGAGGAGTCTTGCCACGGTAATGCTAAATTCAACATTCGATCACCTGTCGCATCATTTGATTTGATCAAGATATCCCTTAACTCATTTTCCAAGTCTTTGACGCGTCGCGGATCTCTCCATGTGTTTTTGAGTATATCTCTTGGGAATAAAAAATCTTTTATAGGCAAGTTAATCTGTGAATAACGTGGTGCCACTGCCTGCTCATCGTCAAAAAACTGTGATATAGCTTGAAGTATTCTTAGATTGTCTTCAATATTGATAGTGTTTTCGATCTCAAGAGCATAGTAGGTGTCTGTACCGGAAAGCAAAGCCGACAAGCCAACGCCTAAGGAACCACCTGTCCCCAATTCGCATATTCTTGCCAATCTAATTGAATTATCAATACTCTTTAAGTATTTCAACAATCCGAGCCAAAATGTGTAGCAAAATTCAGGATCAGATGAACTGTGAGTTAAACGGTTCGCATTACTCTTGTATTTTTTATATGCAGGAAAGTAAGTAAGAATGCCCTTGATAACAGATTTAGCGATCATGGTAGTGTCATAAAAGATCTATACTTTTATCTCGAATTACGGTTCTTCTTTTTCCCGTTGAAGTAAGTTTAATCTGATCTACGACATTAATGGATACTGACGTATCTGGCCCAAACTGCTTTTCCCAATAGGTTTTGATCTCTTGCTCGATGTTTTTGGAGAACGTATCGAAAACTTTCAGATTGATTTCGATATGATCCACTCTTGTTTGGACAACTTGGATCATTTCTACTTCTTTAATGTACTCGAAGTAAGCAACGAAATTCTCGACTATGAAAAACTTCCGCGAGGGAGTCACGATAATATCTCCGTCTCGTCCTTTAATTTTAGTCACACTCTTATACGGTCTGGAGCATTGAATATCGCCTGTGTTATCAAGAACAACATAGTCTTGAGTGTCATACCTGATAAAGGGGGAAGCAAGGTTATACAAGTCCGTTGTGATATGTCTTAATGGCCTATCTGGATCATTCTTTGTGTACTCATCAGCAATAAACTCAGATATGGCGTATTCTTCTCCTGGGTGATATTTTCCGCATAATGGGCATTGTGTAAAGTTGGCCCCTGCTTCACAACTATATGTATCAAAGATGTTCACGCGAAAAGCACTCTCAATGATTGCCCTTTTATCGTCCGATAGTGTACTGCCTGTAGTGTTAATCCCAATTAATGATTTTCCCATATAACTTCGCAACTTATCATTCACAAGATTAGCTAAGAAAAACATCGGAACAGGATATCCCCGAATGAATTTTGGATCATATCCAACTATGGCTTCCAAAATGCGACTAAATGAATCTTGTGTCAATTCAGTAGCCGATAGGTACATACATCTGTTTAGAATATCTTGTATTTGCTTGATTGTGGATTTACGAGGATTCATGCTTATTTTTACATATTTGTCACCCAAACTGTAGCCATTCCATATCCAACCTCTTATAGCTGCTGCCTTGGTGAATGAAGAAGCCGCCTTGGATATTCTATATTGGAAGGGCTCTCCGGTTGACCCACTAGAGCTATGTACTATATATGATTTTGGTGAGACATTCAAGGCTTTATGATCTTGTTTGTACAATCGAAGCTCTTCTTTTGTAACAATTGGGAAAGCAGCAAGATCCTCAATACTCCTGATGTCTGAGGGGATAATCCCAATTTCCCTCATTTTTTTCGCATAGAACGGAACATTAGCGTAGCAGTAGGCAACTAGATATTTTAGCCTGAGCAATTGGTGTTCAATTAATCTATCTCTGCTCCAGGAATGACTCTCCAACAGAAATCTCAGGCTAGAGTTAATGGATTGACCAGTGAATAAATCACTTAGCGGTAATACTACATTTTGAGTTAACTTATTTCTTAATAGATACATGTGAGATAATCCTTGGTTCGTAATCTATGCTCTGACTGGTGATTAATTGTAGAATATGCAATTGCATCCGTTTTAAGCCGGAAAAATATCATAATATCAGCCAGATCTGCAGGAAGATCAGCATAGAACTCAATCATAGTTGTCAAATGTAAGCTCTAATCCTTTTTTTAGCGGAGTCCTGGGATACCAGCCTGTTTCAACAAGCAAGCGGTGATTATTACATATCAGGTCGTTGACTTCACTGGCTCTTTTTTGCTCACTGAAATTTAACGATACTTGTTTTCCCGATATCTCTATTACGATTTCTGCAATCTCTTTAACCGAATATGATTCTCCATATCCAACGTTAAAAACTCCAAAACTATCTTGATAATCAATCAATGAAATCAATGCATCTACCATGTCATCAACATATAATAAATCTCGGCGGGGATTGGGATCCATAAGGGTAATCTTGCCATCCCGTGCGCCCTTTATAATCTGTGGGATCAGGAAATTAATATTTTGCCCGGGACCATATACGTTAAATGGCCTTAGAATGGCTACCCTTAAACCAAAGTCGCGGTGATACCCTTTACATAGCTCTTCACTTATGAGCTTGCTATTAGCATAAGGATTATATGCATAAACAGGATGCTCCTCATCGATGGGTAAGTACTGTGGTGGCCCATACATATATGAGCTTTGATATATCACTTTTGAACCATATAGCTTAGCATAGTCCAGAATATTCAAAGTAGATACAACATTATCGTAGTAGAACTCACGCGGGTATTTGTAGGAATCAGGTACAAATACTCTTGCAGCCAAATGAAAAATGATATCTACACTTTCAATATTATGCAAACATCTCATATCAGTGAGGTCATGACCCTCTGTTTTATCAATTTCAATAACAGTATGGCCAATCTCAAGTAAACGACAAACCAAATGTTTACCAATGAATCCACTACTTCCTGTGACAATTATTCTCATATTTGCTCCCCCTCTGCATCAAACTGATTTGAAAATTGAAACCCATACTTTGGCAGCACTCTCTGTGGAAAACAAATTATGGACTTCCTTTTGTAACCGTTGTGACATGTTTAGACTGGCATCTGAATCCCTCAGTGCTTGAGTTATGAATGAGCAGTATTCATCGATATTATCGTACGGGGCAACCAGAAATCCATTTTTTCCGTTACGAATGATCTCAGGAATATCGCCCACTGAGCTACTCACAATAAGGGATCCACAGCTTGCAGCCTGAAGTATGGTGCGGGGAAATCCCTCAGTCTCAGAACAAACCACAAATATCTTTCCACTATTAAAGAAGCTCTCAAGCTCATTATCCGGAATATAACCCAACATACGTATCTGTTGGTTAAGGCCAAGCCTCTTTACCATGTCTTCAATCCCTTCCACACTTGGACCTCTGCCAGCTATAGCTACTTGCAACTCAAGATCAGGGGCTAATCTCTGCACGATCTTCAATATGATATCTATATGTTTCTCGGGGCTGATTCTCCCAAGGCTGATCAGATCGTATGGTCTGTCTTTGATGGATAAATCCTTAAATAATTCAACCGGTATTGAGTTTGGTAAAGCAAAAACCTTATCTTCGTTGACTCCCATATCCTTGAGCACTTGCTTTGATCTATACCCTGTGACCGTAACCGCGGAAGCACATCGAATCATATGTTTCATTATATACAGTCGCACCCCTTTTCTCAGACCTGTGTGTCCTGGATTACCAATAATACTTAATATGAATCCCCTCCTTCGCAATCTCGATACAAACCAGGCCAAAACTCCGTGGGGTATCTCATAAACCCCAATATACATATCAGGCCTATCCTTCTGAAGCAAAGCACTAAGAAATCTTTCGATAAGCCTTACAAACCCCTTTTTAAAGAGATGATTCTTATGATATACTACACCATCTAGCGGCATTGCAGATTGATCTCTGAAAACATCGATACGACTGAATAACTTGGTTGCAACTAATGCAGAAAGATAGTACATTGTGTCTGCATCTCCGGTTTTCATGAACACACTGATTCTCATACACTATTCCCATACTACAATCATTTCAAATAAAGTAACATATCCATATCGTAATGCATAACGACCACTAATAAAACGTATTCATAGTACATTTGGTATACTTTACGCATTAACATATATACGAAGTGTCCCATGGCGCTCATACCTTAAGCAAATCAGTAGAAACATAGCGCTTACTTCGGTACAGCAGATTCATTAATAATCTTATATAGTTTTGGAGCAACCCCTCGATAATTGAAATCTATTTCTATCAATTCCTTGCCATTAATGTCAATCATCTCAGCATCAAGTGAGCTCGATAGACATAGGGACAGCTTTGGGTAAAGTCTTCAATATCTCCTGGTCTCGCTACACACGCATTAACTCCATCTTTTAAAAACAAGGAATATCCCCAACTCCAGTTATAACTACAGGCTTCCCCATGGACATGTATTATCTGAGTTGGGGGGAGGAAGCTACACTTTTCCTGAATTATTTCTGACCTTGCTATAGAAAACTCGATGCGCAATTGATTCATTCTGCAACATCTGTAGATCGCAAATGCCCTGGCAGTACCTCCTGAATTGGTTCAGGTAGCCTATCAACCTCGGCATAGAATTGCTGGTGAAAAAACGATTTATTGAGATCAATAACGGCTTTAAGGGATCTTGGATGATTGATGTCTGAGTTGGGGCATGTTAGTTGCAACAGCCAGCTTGCTATAATGTGATTTGTCAGTTACTGTTTCCCTACACGTCGCAAAACGCAACACATAATGCTTTATAATCCATATACTTAGTATTAGCATAGCTGTTCTTCCATATGCATTGATCAATGCACCTCCATAGAATACCACATCCCATAGAATATAAATTGTAAGTGCTCCCTTGGCTCTTGGATCGGGTATTGTAGATACTAACATAAGGAACACATAGACTATCAATATCATTGACGGCCAGCCATTTTTGATAATCATTTGTCCAAATCCTGCAATCATTGTCCCTGGTCTTAAGCCATAATCAACAGGATTAAACTCTTCACTGGTACCTCCCGATCGCGATCTCCCCCACCCAAGCAGTGACTCCTTGCTAAATGGATCAGCTATGGTTTCCCTAAATATTTGCATCCCTGCTCCCCATCTGCCTTGAGCCGCTTCACCCTCGAGCTTCTCCTCTGAAACGCCTGAATAGGATAAGGCATAATCAATGGCATACTGAAGATCAAAGCTTCCCCATAGCCTTTTTTCTGGGTTCAGCGAGGGGTTTAACCTAATGCCGAAATAGAATATCAAAGGCAATAGAATAATGAGAACAGAAATATTCCTGATAAAGGTCTTGGATATCCGCTCCGTAAGCAAGACCAATAACAGTATCGGCACTATGAACCACGTAGCCCTTTTATTGGAGGCTATTGGTAGAAGTAGCAGGGCAAATACAATCAACCAATCTCTACCCTTAATGTCCTTGTTTCGATTTGCCCATAGCATAATGATGCCAAGGATTGCATATACTAAACCTACGGATCCCCCAGTATTTGTGAGTGACCCCACGATGTTCTCTCGAAAGCCTAAGACCAGAAGCTTTACAACTGAAAAAACAACTTGGAAAGCTAGAAGCTTAGTTATAAGATTTGCATAATACTCTGTTTGACTATTATTGAGGTTTTGCCCCCTTATAATGAAGTACAGTGAAATAGGAAAGATGTATTTAAAGTACTGAAACGATCCCCATAACAAGTTAATACCATTAAGCGCGTAGTTCGTATAAAATAGGATAGTAAAAGCAAAAAAAGCAATAAACGCTAGCTTCTCTTTCTTTGTGAGCCATCTTAATCGCATACGAATCAGCAAAATAGCTTGAAGGACTATGAGCATTGATTTTAATACAACTGTTCCCGGGTTACCCCATAATGACTCAAAAAAACCTGCATTGAAGATCAAGAATATTGTAAAAGTAAGATATGTTGGCTTCAGCCCCCTTAGAAACAGCAGGTAAATGACAAGCAGGATGCCATAATAAGCATAAAGTTGTGGCCGTGGTATAGCCGTAGTAGCCGTGATAAATTCAAAATTCGCAAACTGATCAAATAGTCTCATATTATCTAACAGCTAGTGATTTCAATAACGGCAACAAGCCATTCTTGCTTTTTGACTCGCTAGTAAGATGCAAGTGCATCTTCCTTATCACAGCTGAATCATAATCGTACCTGCGAGCGTTAATCGTTTCCAAAGCCTTCGCAAATGCTTCAGCATTGTCCTCATGTAAGACGCCATTGGAGTCATTTATAAATTGTTCTTTAAAGACGCTTGATGTACCAATAACAGGCAGTCCTGATATCAAATATTCAATGGTCTTTGTGCTAGAATATCCGAACACACCATTATTGGGGACATAACTGACTCCCACATTACAGGATTTAATTAGCTTGGATGCTTCTTCTTGTGGCAGAAAACCGTGATACTTTACAATGTCTTGCAAGCCACAGTCATGAATGGTTTGCTTCATTAATTCAGCTTGTTGGGGGGTATCTTTGCCGGCTATATCATAGCTGATCTTAGCATTGGGATTAGTCCTAAGAAATAATGCCAATCCCTGGATTGTCTTTTCAATTTCTCTTCCCGTAAAAACTCCCAAGTAAACCAGTTTAAGTACAGAAAAGTCCTTAGGTTCATAGCCAAAATCATAGAATCCCAGTTCATAATACCTGATCTTTCTCCTTGGCAAAGTCATCCTATCGAATCTCCATTCTTTTGTTATAAGAATGTTATTAAAAAACAATAAGTTAAACTTCAGGAGACTATTTTGGTATCGTCCCAGCCATCTCTTTGACGAAACGCTTGGAGTTGCCATGACAACGGCAAATCTTTGTTGGGGACAAAAAATTCGAAAAAGAAATCTCAAATCAACCTTATCTGGAGCCCCACCCATTACCACCAAATCCGGCTTTATCTTCCTAATTCTGTTTGCGACCTTAGATATAGTGAATACTCTTGCTTTTGCCAACTTCCGATTACATTTCACGTAATCAATCGTGTCCGTGTCAGGAATCTCCTCGTTCGAAAAATTGCAAACAATAGCTCTTACGTTGCCATTCTTCGAAGAATTAATGAAAGACCTCCCATAACAGCTAGCCTTAAGTTTATCCAGATCATGAGCTTCATAACCAGTAAACAAGTATAAAATCTTGCTTCCTTGATCTGTGCTTTTATCTACCAAAATTTCTCCAAATAAATTAGTGAATTTGAATTTGATCAAGCTTTTCTATGTCTCATTATTGCGTTCAATCGGTGAACATAATCCCACGGTTTAACTATAAGCAGCAATATTACCAATATCGCACTACGCAGCATAAGAGAAGCTCCCAGAAGAATCAGTAAGCTAGCTACAACTAGCAAAGCCCAAAAGGCAAACTCCACACAATACTTGTTCTTACTCTTAATCACTTTATTGGTATAGGAAAATTTTATAATGTAGGCTAAAACCGATGGCAGCATAAAGGCAACACCGATCCCGATAAAGCCCAAACTTGGAGCTATAAAGTATAAGAATAGCACCCCTATAATGGAACTAAACATGGATATCCACGAAAGCCAGTGGGTCTTTTTAGTGACTTCAAAGCCAAATCCTCGTAGCATCGATAGGCTCTGCACAATGTTTCCCATTAGAAGAAGCCCAACAAGCTTTGCGGAGTCATAATACTCTGCCGTCCCAATCAATCGCACAAACTCTGGGGTGAACACTGCTACTATGACCCCAGTACCCAGAAGGACCCTCCCCACAAACTTCGATATCCTGAAATATTCATTTCCGAAATTTGCCTTATGCAAATTTTCGTAAAGCATCGGCTTCCATGACAGTTTAATTGAAGACTCAACAATCACCATTATCGACACCATTTTCAATGCGAACGAGAAAAGCCCTAAGTCACTTAAAGAATAAACTCTTGATAGGACAGCTCTCATCACCGGCTGGTAAATGCCAAGAGCTAGTATACCTGGCGCTAATGGCAAAGAAAAACGCACGATCTCAAAAAAATCGGATTTTGTGAAGTTGGGGCGCAAGTAGAGTGACGAAACTGAAGTATACAGAATAGTAGATGTGATTGCCCCCGTGAGATTTCCAAGCACTGCACCCATAACCCCAAGCTTAAACACTACCACAAATACGATAGTGCTCACAAGTTTTGTAAGGAGACTAATTGCATTGTAGGCCACATATAGCTTGGCTTTCTTGAGATATCGTGGCAATACACTGAGATACGTCGATATTGCGGCAAACACTGCCCAAACAAGACCAACCGCGATTTCGGAAGAGTATTGCTGGCTACGAAACAAAACATCTCCGATTTGCTGCCGCATTGACATGCCAACGACAAACACAACAATCGATGCCACAATTGTCATCATCAAACCACTAGAAACAAGATTCCGTTTCCCCTGAAGATCATCTCGCTCAAAAAAGAAGCGTCCAACAGCTCCATAGAACTCCAGGTTCATGGCATAAATCACAAAATTCACTGAGGATGCTATCAGCTCGACAATGCCAAACTCTGCAGAGGAAAATACTCGGACATAGATCGGCACCAGCAAAAAGCTGGCAAACTTAGTAAAAACCGGTAACACTCCATAAATGGAGAGAGACTTTAAAAACTCTTTAATACTCATGACATCTCATTATCTTTGCACTCTAGCCTGCTTCAAAAACTCATCCCAATTCCCCATATCAGTCCAGCTTCTTTCGCTTACCGGAAAAACTCCAACTTGTCTATTCTGCTTAACCAGCGATTCTATCAGATCTGTAATGTGAAACACTGTATTCTCAGGAATATCCTCAAATACAGAAGGCTCCAATATATACAAACCGGTATTGATTTTATAGAAAAGCTCAGGTTTCTCCGAAATGCTTTCGAGCTGTCCCTTGCAATCCGTGTTCAAGACACCATAAGGCACACTCATATTTAGCATTGCAGCCACAATCGTGATTTCATTTTTTTGAGATCTGTGATAATCTAGGATATCAGCATAGTCTTGATCCACCAAAATGTCGCAATTGCTTACGAAAAATGGGCTTCTGATCTTATCCTTCAATAAGGCTATGCTGCCGGCCGTTCCTAAATATTCTGTCTCCTCGACATATCGAACTGATCCATAACGACCCATCAAGCCCTCGAAGTAATACTTGATCATCTCAGCCTTATGATTGATAGAAAGGTAGTACTCTCGGCATTCGTACTCCAAAAAGGAATCCATGATCTGCTCAATGATGGATTTTTCGCCGATGGGGATCAATGCTTTGGGTAATACATTGGTTAGTGGCCTTAGCCTAGACCCAATTCCCCCTGCCATGATAACGACCGGCAAATCTATAGCTCGTTTGGGAATCTTCTCTCCATTTTCAAAAAGATCCTCCCACAAAAGAACCCTAACAATTTCTCCTGAATCCGAAACAACCGGCATAAACTCATTTCGCCGTTTGAGCATATGATTCTTAATTCCTTCGATATCGTCGCTATCTGAGGCTACTGTTACATTTGCGCGTAGTATCGTACTAATCTCTGAAGTAGTATCCACGTTATTGATGATTGCCCGTTGGATATCACCAATGCTTAGCATACTATGATATAAGTTCTTATCCGTAACTATCAGCAGCTTCCTGCCAACTGCATCCATCCGCCTCAAAGCTGTAGCCATTGAGCTAGTCTTGTCAATCAACAATCCCTGGAAATCTTTATTTATCATTCTTTCTTAAAAACCTTGCCGGATTGCCAACCCATACTTCATTGGAAGGAACATCACAAACAACATTAGCGCCCGCTCCAATCATGGCTCTATTTCCAATTTTATGATGTCCTACGAATGTAGCGTTTGGACCTATCCAAACCTTGGAGCCTATACTGGTTGATCCAGAAATATTAACATGAGCTGTTATAATCGTGGAAGATCCAATTCTCACATTATGTGCAATATGACACAAATTATTAATCTTCACATTGTCTTCAATTATCGTATCCGAGAAAGATCCTCTATCTATACAAGTATGTGAACCAATTTCGACGTTGTTTCCTATGAGTAACCTACCTATCTGGGGAAATCTTATCAATCCGCCGCTATCATCATGTACGAAACCGAAACCTGTTTCTCCTAGAATAGCTCCAGATTTTATTGTTGCTCTATCCCCTATATGAACACTATTTCTGATTATCACATGATCACCAATAATGCAATCATCACCCACTATGCATCCATCTAGAACAGCATTAGCTCCAATTCTGACATTCTTTCCAACGATAGTATTATCAGATATAATAGCTGACAAGTGAATGCCGGGGGGGGTTCTCTCCACAAAGAACCTATTCCCGATCATCGCAATTGCACAATATGGGTCTTTTAGACATATGACTACCTTTGATTTCGCCTTCATGTCTGCGGAGTATTCAACCGAAGAAGGACAAATGATAAGCCTTGACAGAGATTTTTCTGCATGTTCTTGCGGTTGAGGATTTTTATGATGTACCCAATCGATCAATTCCTGGCTAGAGCTTCCTTGAGAAGCTATTCCTGATAAGTAGAAGTCCTCTTTGAATCCAAAGCATTCTACAATATTGTCGCCTAAAAAAGTAATAATCTCGGTCAATAGAACTTTGGCAGTCATATAGAAACCTCTCGAGTATAAATTGGGAATTCTTTTGGATCAAAGAGTAAGTCCTTAGGTATGGGAACCTGCCTATGATAATTCTCATAAACCGCATAAAACATCCTTACGAAATTATTTGCGGATCTATCGTTATCTATCTCTATCTCAACATATTTTCGAGAATTCGAAATCAATCTATCTACCAGATCTGGTTCATCCATAACCCTAATCATATTTTTTGCAAGGGCTTCCACATCGTTAATCTCGCATAGAAGAACAGCCTCACCGTATTTATTCAAGCGAGGCGTTCCAGATGTGATGTAAGAAACAACAGGTAAGTCTAACATCATAGCTTCGGCTATGGTTCCAGGTATTGAGTCCAGCTTGACGGGGAGAAGCGCATACCTAGCCTTTTGGATATGATCATGCATATCAGATTGTTTGGGAAAATACTCATGAAACACGATATTCCCAGCAACTCCATGCTTGTTTATCATCTCGACTAAGGAGGATTTATGTTCAGGATCACACTTACCCACAACATCCAAAGATACTTCCGGATACTGTTTTTTTACAATGCCAATCGCCTGAATAGCATCTTCGATGCCCTTTTTCTTCGATACTCCCGCAGCAAAAAACACGAAGTTATACTCCTTAAAAGGATTATCCAGTTTCCGTGGGCGGATATAAGGAAACCTATGCCTAAACACAATTGCTTCAGGATTGTTTCTTAGTATGAGATCACGGTGAATTCTGGCATTACAGCTGAAAAACTTGAGTTTCCTGTGTATCTCCAGCTCCAAATCCCACCGATATCTATCCACCTGTCCGCTATGCTTTTGCCGATCCGGATTCGTATAAACTGTCTGAGCAATAAGGATAACCGGAATTCCGCTTATATCCAGAGCTGATATTGAGTAATATGGATTCTCTGCTCCGATGAGAACAATGACATCGGGCTTAATCTTATCAACGAATCGCGATATTCTTCTTCTGTTAAGCCTATATGCAGGTCTTTGAATTCCAAATAACCGTCTGAACCCCTTAACTAATAAATAATCTGTATCCGGTTTGAAGAAATGATAACGGATTCCACGACAAGCAAAGGAGTGCCTTGCGACCGCTAATCCAAAATGTGGAGAAATTATATCCAGTTCAATTCCTTCAACTGTTTCAAATTCCTTCGCCATGTTTGTAACCCAGGGCGCAAAATCACTGCTAACTTTCTTTGGCCTTTTCTTTAACATCCGTCTTAAAAGTGATTCTAGTGTGTTAACTCGTATCGGCAAGTGTTCTCGCACAGAATAATTGGAGAAATGGCATATCCATGCCACTTTCAATCTTTGCTTCGTCATGGATACACCTCGAATATGTTCATGAACGCTTCAGCATAGTTTACTCCAATTCTGGAACCGCGATATGCTGCTAATGCCCTAATAGCATGAACACTTCTGGGCATTGGATCGGGCATCAGCTCAGTATCGTAGATATTCATAATCTCTATCTTAGTCTCCATGAAGCTACTTATATCTACGAAGAAGTTTGGGATAAAGCTATTCTCAGCTAAGGCCGGCGAAAACTCTGTTTCTGATAGAGTCTCATAAAGTAGATGTTTCTTAATAAATGGGCTCCGAAAATTCTTTGTCGCTGCATACACGGCCTGAAAGGCAACCCTGTGGTCAGAGTGAATATCACTGCGATTCACGGAATATATCCATTCAGGTTGAATCGATTTAAACACTTTGAAAATCTCGCCGACAAGTAGCCGGGGCTCGACGGACTCAAGCATCTGGGTAGGGCATGGTAGCTGCGTAAAGCTTTCAAACCCGTAAGCTTCTGCTACTTTCTGCACTTGAAGGAGCCTATGTTCAACGGTTTCCTTACTGAAGCCATAGGGGTGATTAGGTGTGGGACCGGTTATATTTAGCCAATGAATGCTGTCTCCATTAGCTCTATGATGCAATATTGTCCCCCCGCATCCTAGGGTCTCATCATCTGGGTGAACTGATATAAACAATATTTTCTTCATGTTCAGATTGATTTCTCCATTTTTGTCAGCCCGGTTTCGACGTCCTCAGTGAACCAATAACAGATCCACTTGATCCGTCAAATCTGTATTTTTCTCTATTTGTCATAGTTTCCTTATTATCTACCACGAATGTGCGCGAATGATGAGTCCACTAATTTGCCGAATTTACACGAAAAGAGTGACTTAGGGTATAGATATTTTGGCGCTGCACCGTCAACAATTAACAATGTACGATTTACTATTCTGGAAGGATCAAGGCTTAGATGGTCTTCGGATAGTCTTCTCAACTCTCTAAACCGTCTAAACTTTCTCAACCAAAATTCGTGTAATTAGTGTAATTCGTGGATGCTTAGTTATGCTTGCAATGCGCTTGCGATTTCCAGCAAAACGCTGGGTATTGCCAGCACATCACAGGCGTGAGTAAATGAGCAAGAAATAGGCCCATACCGGGTATGCTTATGCATCCAGCTTCCTGTAGCCTTGCAGCATATGCCCATACTTTGCGGCGGAAATTGGGTGTTTCGCACGCCACTGCTTTTGAATCTCTGCATATACATCAGGCAAATGGACATGAGTGCCAATAAAAAAGGGATTCTCACATCCTTTGGCGAAGCTCATTTTAAAATCATAGATGCTATCATTCCGAGAAGCTCCACCGCCCATTGAATACTTCTTGTATCCTCTAGGTTCGAGATATTTAAGCAGTTCCCATCTTTGGAAGGTATTGGCTTTATACTGGTAGTACTCGCTTAAAGTGCCGCCAAGAAAGCCGTATGCAAGTTCATCTCCTAAAAGAATCAACTCGGTGCTAATCGGGGTATCCTGGTAGAACGTAATCGATAGCAGTAGCATCTCTCCAAGATTTTCTTTTAAACCCTGGAAGAATCCGAAGTCAAAGAAGTAGAAGCTATCAGCATTGTTGCGATGCATTGTGCTGTTATATATCTCGAAGAATATCTGAAGATGCTCTTCATCAATCTCCGAACCCCGGAATAGGTTAGTCTCTAGTCCGTAAGATTCACCCTTCCTTATGGCAGTGCGAACTCTTCTCCCAAATCCCTCATTCCAGCTATAATCAAGTCCCTTTGATAAGTCAATATACACATTATCAAGAACTTCGAACTGTTTTGTATAGGTGTGGAATCTCCGATTATCAATGATTGGGCAATAACGCACAAACTCCGTTACTACATTCGAGCTTATCAAATGATCTTGCAAGGCATTATTATAACTCTGCAAGAACGCTTCATCTTCAACTATACCAATGGGACCATTATAGCCATAAGCTCCGCTAATATCGTGGTAGTCAGTTGGGAGGTCATAAGCTAAAGAATTGATGCTCTTTCTAAGATATGGATAAAAAAGGAAGTTTTTTTCGTCCTTGTATCCCCAGAAGCACTGAACATCAGCTTGTTCGATCTGGGCATAGGTAGCGTAGTATCCGGCTGAGAAAAAGGGGGACAACATGCTTTTCGGTAATAGGGATAATAAGATTCCCCACATCTGACTGTTTCCGAAAGTTCCTAAACCGATATCCATAATACTCCTAACATTAACCCACCGGGAGCACAAATATTCATCCCGCTATTTTCAAGTAGAAATCTGCAAACAACATATATGCCCTTAGTTCCAATAGATTGATAATCAATCAGATACTCCTCGCTGAAGACACATGGTTACCATTGATACAAGCAATGATCACTCAGCTACAAATCTGGGCACTCATTTACTGAGTAAGACCTGCAGACTGCACTCTGGAAGTGAATCTTGGTGTAAATGAAACTGAATAATCAATACCGCTATCTGGATAATTAGCATCAAAAACGTGGTTTTGGATATCTGTTGCCATCAGATAGTTATTGGGATATATCTGATTCTGCAAAACTCCACTACCGGAAGTCCCGGCATAATAGGAGTTTCTTCCGAATAAGTTAACATAAAACCGCGATGAGAAGAAATTATTAAATGATACTGTCGGGTTACAAAACACATGCGTTCCACCCCAGTATCTGTTGGTCTCAATATCTTGAACGTTATTGTAGAAATTGTTGTAAGCGATATAAGGGTCAGACGCACAGGGAGAGATAGCATAAGTATTGCGATCAAAGGCATTGTTTGTGATGGAGTGTTCACCCATAAGGAATCTTAAAGCTATCCGGTTGTCACAAAAATAGCTATTCTTAATAGTAGAATCTGCCATTTGAATAGTTATAGCTTCTCTGCTGCCGCACAAGATGGATTTAATCACATCGATAGGAGAAGATGATGATATGGCTAAGTGAGGATTTAAAACAAACAACACGTTCATAAGATCTCCACTCACAGAAGAAGCCTCAAGCGCTACAGCTCCGTTTCTTCGCAGAATGCTTTGAGAAAGGCTGAAACTACCACCACCTACACCAAATCCATTCATTGAGTATTCGAAAATCACATTGCTCAAATTGTAGTCATAACTCCCATTAAAGAAAGCCTTGTCGAACAGCTTTGGCTCGACTCTGTGTCCCGAAGGTAGAGAATCAACACTATCATGACTTGTAAATCTTACAAACTTCCCAGTGCCTTCATATGTTACATTGCCGTGAAATACAATCCTTGTCCCTTCTGCAAGAGCAATAACCGTACCACCCTCAATCACTACATCCGATAGGACAGTTACATCTGAAGGTGCCAGATAGACATGATCTTGCTTAAAAATAATACTGGAAGCCACTGTCTGCGCCAAGGATGTTTCTGGATACAGCGTTACCTGTCTTCGTGAGTTGTTATGATTATTCGATGATGACTGTTCTTGCGGAGTTGAGCCTTGTGGACTAATAAAACGCAATGTGTTGTCGCTTCTGGAATCTGTCACTTCAATATTGTACAAGTAACGAAATCCCCATCCCTGCTTCATCACACTCAAGTTGTAGTCTCCATATGGTATTTTGGTAAATTCATAATTCCCATCAGCATCTGAAACCACTACTGCAACCGGATTCTGTAAACGGTGATCAAACTCCGTCTCCTGACTTATCTGAACTCCAATATTGGGATACTCCTGAGTGATCCGTACTATGGTCGTATCCAAAACAGCCAGTTCATACAAGGCAATCGTAACTCCGGAAAAGTCCACAGGATCCAGGGAAGGATCGTCGGTATCATTTACTAATACCACTCTGCCGGAAAGTGAGCCCGTTTTGGGAGAAGTTGATTCTGAGCATGAGAAAGTGAATAAGATCAGAAGAACAGCCAGAACCACCAGGATTGATCTTAGTCCATTATATGAATTATGAATTTTTATCATTCAAACCTACCTTTTCGAAAGTCAGATCATTATTACCGGAGAGTTATCCCACCATCAACTGTCAGAATGGTGCCGGTAACCCATGAGGCGGCTTCCGATAATAGATAAACGCAGGCATTAGCGATGTCTTCGGGTTCGCCAAATCTGCCCAATGGATAAGATTTCTCCCATGTCTCCAGCTCTTCTTGAATGGCATATGCTTCCATCATCCTTGTCCTGACCATGCCAGGTTGAATGGCATTTACCCGTGTCTTTTGGGGAGCTAACTCCAAAGCAAGCACCTTTATAAAAGAGTTTATTGCCCCTTTTGATGCAGAATACACCGAATTTGACACCGATGCGTAAGAGGTCGATATCGAAGACATAAATACAATCGAGGCTGCCTTATTGATTTTCTTCTTCTTAACTAAGCTCTGAACAAGCAGTATAGGACTGAACACATTTGTGGAAAACACTTCCTCAAGAATGTCATGTTTGATGAATTTGACCAGCGATTTTGGATTAATCCCGGCATTTAGAACCAATCCATCCAAAGCAGGAGTCGCCTCAACTAGCTCATGGATGCAATTCTCATCTGTTAAGTCTGCAGGGATAAGTATGTGATTGTCGCCGGCTAGGTTAGCCAATGTTTCCTGAAGCCTATCCTGGTTTCTCCCCGTGATAACAATCCTTGCTCCCATCTTTGAGCACTGGATGGCACAAGCTCTCCCTATTCCGGAGGATGCCCCAGTGATGAGGATTGTTTTCCCAAGCAATGAAAAAGGACTCTCATTGAAGCTCATTTCATACCTCAATCCAATCGCATACAGCTAATCCTGATATATGTAACAAACAACAAGCTATTGATAGACCTACACCAAAAGAAGTGACGAGAAGCTGTAAATCTCCCTTCAAGCACTGCGCCTTGATGCTTTCGGCCATCAACATGGGTACACTTGCATTACTGCAGTTTCCAAACTTACTTAGGATGTATGGAGTTTTCTCAACCGGAAATCTAAGCTTCTTTCGTAGAGAGTTGCATGTAAAAAGACTAGCTTGATGTAGCAATAAATAGTCTATATCTTCATAAGATACCTTTTCTTGAGTGAGAAGATCATTTACAACTTTTGGTACTTGGGATATCACAAAGGAAAATACGTCGTCCCCAACCATTTTAAGGTTCATCCTGTTTCTCCTAATGCCTCCCTCGAATTCTTCCATGATGTAAGACTGCTGGTTCACAGGGTTTCTGTAGCCACCATCAGGAATGATAATTGAATTAGCACCAGCTCCTTCCGTATAATATCCTAGTACAATTCTATCGCTATTTGAACATGCAAACTCTATCGCGGTTGCTGAACCCGCATCCCCAAAAAGAGGGTATGCACTTTGATCATAGTAACTTGTATTTAGGCTTTGTGTGTTACCAACCAGCAATAATGCTTTCTTATACTGACCAGAACTGATTAAGCTTCCTACGATTCCAAGACCGTAAAGATAACCCGTACACCCTTGTGAGACATCAAATGCCATGATTCTATTATTTAACCCAAGACGATGCTGAAGTACACACGAAGTAGCTGGCATTTTGTAATCCGGTGTTTGTGATACAAACACAAGTAAATCTATTTCATTTTTATCCCAGTTTAGTCGTGTAATCAAGTTTTGTGCTGCTGCGTAGCACAGATCAGAAGTACAAACACCGGGTTCTACAATATGTCTTTGTTCTATTCCGATTGACTCAATGAATCTGTTTCGTAGGTTTTCTGGTATAACATCATAATCATAATTGCTTTCCACATTTTTTGGGATAGCAACAGATACCCCCTTTATGGAAAGCCCTTCTATTCTTTGAAGGGACATGATTCCTCCCTTATCCTATGATTTTGCAGATACAAGATCGAATAGTTCCTTGATGGTAGATATACTCCTGATATCTGCCCCAGTAATCTGAATCTCATACTCCTCATCTATCATAGCAATCACTGAAAGAGCGGATAGTGAGTCCCATTCCTCAAGATCCCGAAACTTAGTGTCAGCTTGAAAAGCATCCATAGAGGTATCGTCAAACTGCTCGGCGAAATGTGCGATAAACTTGTTGATGTCCATTGTTATCTCCTTATTAATTAGGCTAAAGATGTCACCAGAGCATCCGGCCGCATCCTTGCCACTATTTTTTGTAGTGTATCGTCAGGTCCTGACTCATAAAACTCATTTACTCCAAAGTCTGTCAAGGTCTTTAGCATCCTTGTCCAATTCACTGTGTTTGTGATATGGCTTATCAGGTTTTGCTTGATCCTCTGGGGATCGGTATTTACTTCACAATCCACACTTTGAACGATAGGACATCTGGGAGCAGAAAATTCTATTGAATTGATGATCTCCTCCAGTTCCAGCTCTGCTTCTTTCATATAGGGTGAATGAAAGGAACCCGAGATGCTAAGCGGCACAGCCTTCTTAGCGCCTTCTGCCTTGAAACTCTTGCAGGCCAGTCTCACGCCCTGCTTGGATCCGGTAATCACAATCTGTCCGGGGCCATTAAAGTTTGCCACATATATACTTTCACCACTCTGAGAGGATAGCTCATCAATTCTGCGCAAAACATATTCATCAGGCAAGCCCACTATGGCGCCCATAGCAGTTTCCTGGTTCTCGCAAACCTTCTGGGCAATGAGGGCTCTGTGCAACACCAGCACCAATGCATCTTCAAAGCTTAGGGCTCCGCAAACAGCCAAAGCCGAATACTCTCCCAACGAATGCCCGCTAACAATATCCGGCATTATCCTGTTTTGAGTCAATGCCAATATCGTAGAATATAGATATACTGCCGGCTGAGTATTCTTAGTTTGGTTAAGCTCCAGTTCATCTCCAAAAAACATGATATCGGAGATTCTCCAGCCCAGGATTTCGTCGGCTTTCTCAAACATGTCCCGAGCTTTGAGATTAGTTTCATAGAGTTCTTTACCCATGCCCTGTCTTTGGCAGCCTTGTCCGGGGAAGATTATGGCTTTCATTTTGCTATCTACCATAAGATTTTGACAACTTCACAAATCGCTTGATAATGGCAGGTATTGAATAATCATTCCCAGCCAGGTTTTCATAATATTTATCCCTGAGTATAGCATAACGGATTACATCGTGATAGGTACCATGCTTGTAGATATGCTGCCTTAAAACGCCTTCTTTCTTGAAATTCAGCGCTTCCATCATGGGGTTCGATATTCTGTGGCTGGTCAAAGCCGCACCGCAATACTTATTCATATTGAGTTCATTAAAGGCATAATCAAGTTTGACTAGCATTGCCTCAAACATACAGTATCCATCACGATAGTCCTTGTCTCCAATAACAATACCTCCACCCTCAACCACTCGATTTACATAGTTGATATTATTGAAAGAAGTGTATCCTATCAATTTTTGAGATTCATCGTTGACACAAATAGCCCAATATATCTCGTGATAATCATTCAGCATTTTTTGCTTGAGCCACTCTTTCTCCATTTCCAGAGATACCTTTCTAAAGATACCTCCGGTATATTTCTGAAGATCTTGATCATTACGCCATTTGTTGATCAAATAGACGTCCTCAGGATTGAAAGCGCGTACGATAATACTTCTCATTTTAATTACCCTTTAATCATTTAGATTTCATGCCAGACTTGGCTGTTGCCCACCCATCAATCATAAAAACACTTCTTGAAGTCTCTCCAAATAAAGATTGATCAACCCTGGATCTATGTTCACCGGAAGCGTAAGCTCATGGTCCTGGATGTCCCAGCTTGTGCGGAAACTATCTCTATCAATCTCTGAAGATAGTAACCAATGGATAGGGCAAAATATGTTTCTCCGGATTAACTCAAGCCTTAACATGTCCCTATTCTTCGTGTATATTGGTAATCCTAAGGGTACTGCGCTTGAGTCAGAAATATCTATCAAAGGTTCAATCAGTCCGGAATCCAGTATGGCTTTTACCACTAACTTTCTGTCTTTTCCTCTTCCATCAAAATCGATCTTATTCAACATGTGTTTGTTCATCTTGGGGAGTTTGGCAATACCCTCGCGATGATAGGATTGATTTGATATCTCTATATGTTTTAGAAATGTATCTGGCTTAAACCAGCCGTATTTCAAGTGGCAATATCTTAACACTTGAGAGTATCTCTTGTGACACAGGAAACGCAAAAGCCTGGTGTTTGTGTACCTTAAGCTAAGTTTTCTCTTGCTAAGCAGAACGCTACCTTCATAGGGAGCATATTTTCTGAGGCTATTAAAACAGAAGTCTCCATAAAGATTGTCTTCGTTGTTAATCCAAGACTGCACAGCATCCTGGATCAGGGTAACTCCTTGATTTTTGAGAATGCTCAATACTGGCTGCATAAATGCTTTCTGAGGATAGCCAAAGTAGTCTATGAACAAAACTGCTTTCAGTCCATTGCCGATGTGGGGCATTATATCATTTTGATCCGGCAAAAACCCGTATCGAATATTGTAAAACTTGTATCTAACTGAAGCTTCCTGGAAGGGCAATAGAATGCTTGGGCAGAGATAGGAAGGGACTAATACATATTCGTTGTTTCTACAGCCTAGCTCTGTGATGATAACTTTTAGAGAGTAGTATGCTCCGAAAGTATAGTACTTATAGTAATCATCTTGTGATTTAGGGTAGTCTGAGAACTGGCCTTGTCTGCGATGGAATACATCAAGAAGTGAGATTGGAGGTTCTCCACCGGCGACTAAACCCGTACCAGCAATTTCAGGCATTATAATAAATCCCTAACGCTACTAGGAATGTTCACCAGTTTGGCCGTAATCTCATTTGAGACATACAGATCTGCTTTGATAGATTTCTTGAACATATCCAGAACATTCATGAGTATCCAAGCCGGCCTAGTCATAACCTTATTATCATTGCTTTGTTTTAGGAATTCTTCGCGTTCTTCGAGGTTCTTGAGCAAGATCACATTCAGCCAATAATTGGAGATAGTATCACTTGGTTCTGGAATGTATTCAATCTCAGCAACTTGCGAGAAGAAATCCCGGTAGACATGAGCAGTATTGCGTTTATTCTCCAGAATGTCTTTGAGTCTCTCCATCTGAGCGCAACCCAAGGCAGCATTCACATTCGGCATGCGGTAGTTAAAGCCAACCATGTCGTGCTCGAAGTTCCAGGGATGCGGCTTCTTGGCAGTGGTCGTAATGTGCTTGGCTAAAGGCCCCAGCTCATCATCATTGGTAATGATCATGCCACCACCACCGGTAGTAATGGTTTTATTGCCGTTAAAGCTGAGTATGCCCAGTTTCCCAAAGGTGCCTGTATGCTGTCCTTTGAAATAGCTGCCAATTGACTCAGCAGAATCTTCCACCACCGGGATGTGGTACTTGTTGCATACTTCGATAATGCGGTCTATGCGGCATGGGTGACCGAAAGTGTGCATGGGTACGCAAGCGGAGATTTTTTTCTGTCCACTAATTACACTAATTTCACTAATTTGCCTGGACTTCCTATCTGCTACTTTATTTAATTCGTGGAATTCGTGTAATTCGTGGACTCCATTATAGTAGCAGGCCCCATCAAGAATCACCGTATTAGCTGACAGCCAGGCTTCCAGTGAATCCGGTGACATACCCAAAGTCTCGCGATCAATATCAACAAAGACGGGCTCTGCGCCACAGTATGATATCGCATTGCAGGTAGCTATAAAAGTGAGCGGCTGAGTAATCACCAGATCACCCGGCTCTGCTCCGGCAAGTTTGAGCGCAACGTGTAAAGCAGCAGTGCCATTGACCGTGGCGATAGCATACTTAGCTCCGGTGAAGTCCCGAATCATCTCTTCAAATATACCTACATATTTCCCGACCGATGACACGAAAGTGCTATCTAAACAATCTGCCAGATACTTCTTTTCGTTACCGCCAAAATACGGCTCGTGGAGGGGGATGAAATCGCGATTTGGGTATAGGCTGCGGATAAAATCGATTACTAGGTTATAATTCATGCTGTCCACTAATTACACTAATTTCGCTGATTATGAATCGGTTAAAGCACAAAGCGTTGATGTTTCAGGCTTGAGCTTCCAAAGTTCACCAGTAAGCCAACTCTCATACCCGTGGCCTTTAGATAGTTTATCACCTGAGATGAGTGATCTCCTGTTAGTGCACTAAGAGCCTTAAGTTCCAAAATTATGCTATCGTAGCAGACAAAATCCGCTTTGAATACGCTATGTAGCGCGACACCTTTATAAATAACAGGGATAATTTTCTCTCGGATATAGGGTATTCCTTGCTGCTGAAATTCAATTGCCAAGGCTTCTTGATATACTGACTCAAGAAAACCATTACCCAGATCCCGATGAACCGCCATACAGGCACCAATAACCTTGTAACACTCTTCCTTGAATAGCAGATCGTTCTGTGACTTATCTATCGTTTCCATAATAATCCGTGAAATTAGTGTAATTCGTGGACCCTAGACATTGTAGAGACCCGGCTTATACTTCCCCAGGTTCTCCGGCTTGGTAAACCACTCCACCGTCCTTTCCAGTCCTTCGCGGATGCTGTACTTGGGCTCAAATCCCGTTAGCTCTCTTATCTTGCTATTATCACACCAAAGTCTGAATACTTCTGAGTTCTCCGGGCGAATGCGCTGCTCATCAGTAAAGAAGCGGACATCACTGTGCATAATGTCTTTTATCAAGTCCAGAGTGTCTTTGATGGATATCTCGTAGTTGGAGCCGATATTCACGGTCTCCCCCATAGCTTGATCGCATTTGGCAAGTTCGATAAAGCCTCTGCAAGTATCCTCAACATAGTTGAAATCCCTAGTTGGCGTAAGGTCACCAAGCTTGATCTCCTTCATGCCACCAGCGATTTGGGATATGATCGTGGGGATTACAGCTCTGGCAGACTGGCGTGGACCGTAGGTGTTGAAGGGACGCACTATCGTGATGGGGAGCTTGAAAGCGTTATAGAAACTCATGGCGATGGCATCTGCTCCGATTTTGCTGGCGCTGTATGGCGATTGAGGTTGTAAAGGATGCTTCTCGTCGATCGGGACGTATCTGGCAGTACCATACACTTCGCTTGTGGAGGTTACCATGATACGCTTCACTCCACAATCTCGCGCAGCTTGGCATATGTTTAAGGTGCCTTTCACGTTGGTATCAACATAGCTATCCGGGGCAACATAGGAATATGGGATTGCAATCAACGCTGCCAAATGGTAAACGACATCAATATCTTTGCATATTTCCCGGCAGTAATTGGGATCGCGTACATCCCCGGTTACCACTTCGAGTTTGTCAGTGGGCTTAATATCTTCCAGCCAGCCCCAATAATTGAATGAGTTGTACTGAGCTAAAGCCCTTACCTGATATCCTTCTTTGAGTAATGCTTCTGTTAAATGTGAGCCGATGAAGCCATCAGCGCCGGTGACTAAAACTTTCATAAATGTCCTTCTTGGTGGTTTAGAGGGTTGAGGAGGTTGAGAGAGCTTGCTCATCATTGACTCTTTACGCTCGATGTATTAGAGTCCACAGATTTACATAAATTAACACGAATTCATTTATTAAGGTTTAGAGGGTTGAGTGCTTCGCTGTTTAGAAGGCAGTTTCGTCAATGTACAATTTACGATTAATCTGTCCACTAATTTGCACTAATTATCACGAATGGATTATTTACAAGACATAGCGTTTATATTGTAGGCTGGGAGCGCCAAAATTGACTAGCAGTCCCACTGTCAAATTTACAATGTACAATTTACAATGTACAATTACTTAGTGGGGATATTGTTGTTGGTGGACTTGATGATAGATGTCAAGACCCTGATAATGCCACGATTATCTTCCAAGATGCTATCGACATCGTCCAGATAGCCGGTGGCATTGAGCAACTGAAGCCAATACTCAGTCTCATTAGCCTCTTTGAGAGATATGTTTAGCTTGGCAATGAAGTCTTTGCGGCTTTGCGCTACCACTGCTTCCTTAACGTTTGCACCGATAGACGTTCCAGATCGGAGTACTTGTCGGGATAGAACATATTCTTTCTTTTCTGCACATAGATAACGGGAAAGCTTTACGATTCTAACCGCAAAGGCAAACGACATATCGAGGATGATATTCTGCTTCAACTCTCCCTCCTAATCTTTCCATTCGGGGTTTTCACCGAGAGTTAGACACATGCTTTATGCTCAAAGCCGTCACCATTTAACTCCAAGATCCGACCAATTGTACATCGTACATTCTAAATTGTACATTCCGAATACAGCTTCGCCCCGTCGCTTATGCAGGGCAGGCGATTAGTTGTTGATTAATTTCAACTATGCGCTTATGGGAAAGAAAAAAAGCTCGAAGAGGAGGGGTAGAGAGAGCAGGTATTTCACAGTATTATAGCCCAGGATAGCGTAGCGGAAGTTCGGTGGAACCCACTCACCACAGCTGATGCCTCTACCGTATATATCTTGTTTTGCAGCTCTTGCGAAATCATAATTCAGAAATCTCTTTGTGCTTTTTTCATTGTTTGCAAGTATTGGAATGAAGGGGAATGTGTCAAATGGTTTTTTTTATTTAGTCCGTAGTTCGTAGTGCGTAGTGCTTAGTTGGCGACGCTGCGCGTCGGTGCTGTGCTCAGGCTTCGCCTTCGCTGTTTTGGATTGACGCCTCAGGAGAGGCGCAATAACGAGAACGTGCCGGAGGCACGAGATACACCAGCGAAACAGAGATCGGGGCCCCCGCAAAATTGCGCAGCCATTTTGTGGGGTGAAAAGATCGGGGCCCCCGCAAAATTGCGTAGCCATTTTGTGGGGTGAAAAGATTACTATCTAAACTGACGTCCCGATGGGACTCGGCTCGCTGAAGCTCGCAGTGGTAAAAAAGTACTTAGTTCTTAGTGCGTAGTGCTTAGTTGGCGGCCTGCGGCCGAAGGTGTGCTGCGCACGCTTGCATGAAAAAAGGGGGCACTGCGCAGTTTTGCTTGATGCTCGCGAAATAAGGCAGTGCCCATTGAGTTAATTACCGGTTTTTGCCTAGTGGGCTGCCTTTCGTTGATCTCTTACCCCCAAAGAAATACATATATGGTAGGCTGGTAATACCGGCGACAAAGTTCGCGATGAAGACTAAGACGCACTTCATATCGCCGGCTCCACACTTCCCGCTTGCTGTGCCGATTTGGGCAGATTCTGCAGGATATCCGATAAGCTCGTGCCTGCTTGGGCTAGACCGGCCAGCTTATCCATCACGACTTTGATGAAGACACATTGCTGAAAAGTGATTTCATCCACCAGTGCCTCGCAGCTAATCCCAATCTGATGATCTGTAGTTGCTCCGGGATCCGGATCCGCCGCTTTCGCTTCCGCTACTGCTCCGCAAGACGTCCCGGGATACTTAAACGCGCAGCAATTATCTCCCTCACAAGCGTAGTAATAATGGAAGAGCGAGATCAGATCGACCAGGCACAGAAGCAGGACATCCCCACGATAGGCGTATTGGGAAAGAAAGCCCTTGCGCGTGAGATATTCCAGGATTGCCTTTCGAGTGAGGGCATTTGGCACGTAGAGCGGAACCTTACCACGTGTCAGATCTGCCGCTTTCGGGCGCGACATCTCCAGCAGTTCCTCGATAAGCGCGATGGCTTCGTCATCGGATAATGGCGGCAGAAAATCCTCTCGGGCGCATTGCTCGATGAGTGATAGAGTACGAGCCTCGCTGATGCCCAGTCTGCCGGCAAAATCTGCAATTTCACCGCGAGTGATGAGATACCAATCGATGGCATCCCAATCCAGACTGTAGGCCGGACTCTTGATCTCGGCAAGATACGACTTCAATAGGGTTTCAAAGACGGCTAGGTCGATTTCCAAACGAGGGGATTTAGCAAAAACACCCTGTGAATACATGTCCAGGATCCTTGATCCCAATACGGTGCGAAGATGAGTTTTGAGTTCATGATGCTTCATGATTCTCTCCTTTCATTTTTTCTGAGGAGATGAAATCCGGGATTACATCCCTCATATACCGTATGGCGGACAGGACTGGGACAAATTAGTGCGTAGTGCTTAGTTCTTAGTTGGCGACGCTGTGCGTCGGTGCTGTGCTCAGGCTGCGCCTTCGCTTTTTTGGATTGACGCCTCAGGAGAGGCGCAATAACGAAAACGTGCCGGAGGCACGAGATACA
>ENA-UOOM01000940-UOOM01000940.1-fermentation-metagenome-genome-assembly--contig:-NODE-940-length-30540-cov-9.477907_pt1 | contig 30540 bp, 15 predicted proteins | sample MGYA00245781_ERZ724031 | MGnify/ENA primary metagenome ERZ724031 (study PRJEB28704, sample SAMN03018317) | fermentation metagenome | biome: anthropogenic terrestrial biome; feature: soil; material... | reverse complement strand
AGAGAACATTGGAGTTATAATTTTAGTATAAGTTCTGATTTTACTCTTCCGAAGAAATGGAACCTAAGTGCTTACTACTACTACTATTCTTCCTCAATGTATGGGTTAAGCACAAGTAGTTCAACACAAGACATCTCATTAAGTGTCTCTAAGAGTTTCTTCCAAGAGAAGTTTGGCTTTACTTTTGGGATAAGTGATTTATTAAATATAAATGATAATTATAGTGAAACACGTTATCTAAACACTATTTCTAAAAGTTGGGGACAATATCAAGGGCCACGATTTATTTTTTCATTGCGTTATCGTTTTGGGAAATACTATAAGAATAAACAAGTAACCAAGCCTCAAACCGAGAACTTTGACCAAAGAGCAGGCGGAAGCGATGGTTCTATGGGCAAATAGAAACTAAATATATTAAAACAAAAATATTATGAAAAAACTATTTATTACTATTCTTTTAACAATAAGTTCTTTTTATTCCTACTCTCAGCAAGGAATATTTAGTGGAGTGATTTTAGATGACGAATACAAAACACCTATTCCCTTTGCTTCCATTTGGCTTGAAGGCAACTCATACGGGGTTATGAGCGACGATAAAGGGAGGTTTTCTATAAGGCTAAGAACTGAAAAGGAAACAATAATTATTAGAGCATTTGGTTATAAGTTAAGAGCCCTCGAAGTTGCCACTAATAAGAAAGATAAAAAGATATATCTTGCTCCTTTAAAAACAATTCTTCCAGAGGTTAATGTTCAAGGCTTGGGGCCAAAAGCAATACTATTAAAAGCATTGAGAAGTGTAGGTGAGAATTACCTTAAGGATAAAACCTTCTATTTGGAAATGGAAAGTTTGATGCAAAAGAAGGTAAATGATAGCTTGCTATATCTTTATTGGAATAATGATATTTATAAGAGATGGAATATTATTGGTATGAAACTTCTTCTCCCATCATTTAATGGCAGAGAAGAAATTAGTAATAAAGAAGGATATTATATCAATTATGTCTATTTCGGTATTGATGATATTGTTTATTATTATATGGTTTATATTCTCAACTCTAATATTATGGCTAAGGACATGGCTAAAAACCAAGATACTAACAACTTTAAGTATTCATTGAAAATAACAATGCAAGATAGTATTGAAACAGAGTATATAGTATCATTACATCAGAATATAGAACAAAATAAATCCTCCTCTTTATTTGAGTTGCCTAAGATTATATCTTTCTTTATTGATGCACAGACCATGGCTATAACTAAGATAGAATCGGCTTTGGACAAATCCAAACCAAGAGTTTTCTGGGATAAAAAGAATGGGAGGTTTGAAATAAAAGAGCATATTACGGTTGTTAATTTCAGGGAGTTGGATGGAAAATACTTTCTTGCCAATTGTTTTAGCAAGGTAATATTTTATAATGATAGGGATGGAGTAAAGAAAAAGAATAGTTTTTTTGATGGGATTAAAAAGACAGACTTAATTGAAGAGATTGTGATATACGACACAAAAGAAATGAGTTTTAATGAAGACGAATTTGCAAATCGTAAACAAAAAAGAACAATAAGCCCTCTTGAAGAACTGATAAAGAATGATGTTTTTGATGTATTTTTTAACGAATAAGATAAAAAGATATACTTATGGATGTAAAGATTGAAAAGAGTTGGAAAAAGGTTTTGCAAACTGAGTTTGAAAAAGAATATTTTGAGAAATTAGTTTCTTTTGTGCGTCAAGAGTATAATTCTAAAACTATTTATCCTAAGGCAGCGAAGATTTTTAATGCTTTTAACTTATGTCCGTTTGATAAGGTTAAGGTTGTAATTATTGGACAAGACCCATATCACGAGCCTAATCAAGCTCATGGGCTTTGCTTTTCGGTAAATGAAAACGTTGCTCTGCCTCCTTCTTTGCAAAATATCTTTAAGGAAATAAGGCAAGACTTAAATATTGAACCTTATCTAAATGGAGATCTTTCGCGTTGGGCAAGTCAAGGAGTGCTGTTGCTTAATGCAACTTTAACTGTTGAGGCTCACAAAGCAGGCTCACATCAAAACAAAGGTTGGGAAACATTTACCGATAGCGTAATCTCTCATTTGGCAAATGATAAAGAAGGCTTGGTTTTTATGCTTTGGGGCTCTTATGCTCAGAGAAAAGGGGAATTTATTAATAGAGCAAAGCACTTAGTTCTCAAATCTGTTCACCCTTCGCCTCTTTCTGCTCATAGGGGTTTCTTTGGCAATCATCATTTCTCTCAAACCAATGAATACCTAAAAAATCAAGGAAAACCACCTCTTGATTGGAGGTAAAAAACATTCTCTAAACGTTGTTTCAGCCTTAAAGCAGGGGTTAGATATCAATAATGTTCTTTTTAGAGATACCCTAATCCCAAAAGAGAAAGTCTCTTACAGCATAAAACAAATTAATTTGACGCCAGAGCAGACTATCTGGAATATAATTTATAACTTTGCATTTCTAATTAACAAAAAGAAATAGTCCAAATAAATATATTAACTAAAAGCAAAAATCTATGAAACTAATACAATTTGCCTCCATCACCAAAAAGATAGCTCTTGCAGCCTTTGGGTTGTTTTTGCTCTTGTTCTTGCCGGTGCATTTGGGAATTAACCTTTGTCTTTTGAGAGATGATGGTGGAGAGTGGTACAGAAATGCAAGTCATTTCATGGGAACAAACTACATTGTGAAAGTGTTTGAAATTGTACTTTTGGCAAGCGTGCTTCTGCATATTTGTCTTGCTATCTATCTTACAATTGAAAACTGGCTGGCTCGTCCGGTTCGCTACAAGGTAAGAACTAAAACCAAGACTCCTTTTATGTCGCGATATATGATTTGGACAGGAGGAATTATTGCTTGTTTTTTGGTTTTGCATTTTATCAATTTCTATTTTGTTAAGTTAGACTTGGTTCAGGGAAAGTATTCTGCAAGCATTGAGCAGGTTGATAAGCTATTCCAACAAAAGGCAATAAAGCTCCAGCAGGGTGAGCTAAACGAAAAGGAGCAGGCTGCTCTTATGGCACAATATCAGGCAATAAGCCAGATTTCTCCTGAGAAAATGGATAAGAGTCAGAAGAATATGGTGAATTTGACCAAAGAGGAGGTGATTCAGTATTGTGGTGAAGACTTTAAGCATGTTGAACCTGATTTCTACACTATGAGTAAGGAGTTGTTTGCCAACAAAACCTATTCATTGATTTATTTGGTGGTTTTTGTTGTTTTGGGGTTCCATCTCTACCACGCCATCAATTCTTTGGCTCAAACCTTGGGGCTAAGTCATAGGAAGTATTCTCCAATAATTGATTGGATTTCTGTTTTCTATGCCGTTTTGGTGCCTCTTGGTTTTGCAATAATTCCTCTTTGGTTTATGTTTGTAAAGTAGGAAAAAAGATTTAAAGAATTTATTAATAAAATATATAAAGATATGAATACACTTAGTTCCAAAATACCAGAAGGTCAGCTATCGGAGAAGTGGACAAGATATAAATCAAGCCAAAAATTGGTAAACCCTGCCAACAAAAGAAAATTAGATATCATAGTTGTAGGAACAGGTCTGGCTGGGGCTTCGGCAGCAGCTTCTTTGGGAGCATTAGGTTTTAATGTTAAGATATTCTGCATTTCCGATTCTCCTCGCAGGGCACATTCCATTGCAGCTCAAGGCGGAATAAATGCAGCAAAGAACTATCAGAATGATGGAGATAGTGTTGATAGGTTATTTTTTGATACAATTAAGGGAGGAGACTATCGTGCAAGAGAAGCTAATGTTTATCGTTTGGCAGAAGTCTCCAATAGCATAATAGACCAATGTGTTGCACAGGGAGTTCCTTTTGCAAGAGATTATTCTGGGATGTTGGACAATCGCTCTTTTGGAGGAGCACAGGTAAGCAGGACATTCTATGCTAAGGGTCAAACAGGACAACAACTCCTTTTGGGAGCCTATTCTGCCCTTTCAAAAGAAATAAAGGCAGGTACAGTTAAGATGTATGAAAGAAGAGAGATGATGGACTTAGTTGTGGTTGATGGTAGAGCAAGAGGAATAATCACAAGAAACCTTCAAACAGGAGAAATAGAACGCTGGGCTTCCCATGCCGTAGTCATTGCAACAGGAGGTTACGGAAATGTGTATTTTCTTTCCACAAATGCGATGAATTGTAACGGCTCGGCAGCTGTACAATGCTTCCACAAGGGAGCCTTCTTTGCTAATCCATGCTTTGTACAAATCCATCCGACCTGTATTCCTGTTAAAGGGGACTATCAGTCCAAACTCACACTAATGTCCGAATCTTTAAGAAACGACGGAAGAATTTGGGTTCCAAAGAAGATTGAGGATGCACAAGCAATCAGAGAAGGAAGGCTAAATCCTACCGATATTTCGGAACAGGATAGGGATTATTATTTAGAAAGACGTTATCCTGCCTTTGGGAATCTTGTTCCAAGAGACATAGCATCACGTGCAGCCAAAGAACGCTGCGATGCCGGATATGGTGTAGCTCCAAGCGGATACGGAGTTTACTTAGACTTCAAATCAGCAATAGAACGCTTGGGTAAAGATAAGGTTGAGGCACGCTACGGTAACCTATTCCAGATGTATGAAAAGATAGTTGATGTCAATCCTTACGAAAACCCAATGATGATTTATCCCGCTGTACACTACACAATGGGAGGCCTATGGGTAGATTACGAACTCCAAACAACCATTCCAGGACTTTTCGCAACAGGAGAAGCAAACTTCTCGGACCACGGAGCCAATCGTTTAGGAGCATCTGCCCTTATGCAAGGATTAGCTGACGGCTACTTTATTTTACCATACACAATCCAGAACTATCTCTCCGACCAGATCTACCAAGAAAGAATATCCACACAAACAGAAGAATTTACACAAGCAGAAAATGCCCTTAGAGACAAATTGGAAACAATAATGTCAATTAAAGGAGAGAAAACTGTGGATACACTACAAAGAGAACTTGGACATATAATGTGGGAATACGTAGGCATGGGAAGAAACGCTGAAAATTTAAGAAAAGCTATCCCTATGCTTCGTGAATTAAGAAATGAGTTCTGGACAAATGTAAGAGTTACAGGAGATTTAACCTCAATGAATCCCGAACTTGAAAAAGCCGTACGCTTAGCAGACCATATAGAACTCTCACAAATTATAGCCAAAGACGCTTTGCAAAGAGAAGAAAGCTGCGGTGGACACTACAGAGAGGAATTCGTTACCAATGAAGGCGAGGCAAAAAGAGATGATGATAATTATATGTTCGTTGCAGCCTGGCAATACACAGGCAAAGACCAAGAACCAATTATGCATAAGGAAGAATTAAAATACGAGTTTATTAACGTTCAACAAAGAAATTACAAATAAGATGGATTTTACATTAAAAATATGGCGTCAAGAAAGCCAAAAGGCAAAAGGTCGCTTTGAAACATACAAAATAACCGATATATCACCCGATTGTTCCTTCTTGGAGATGTTAGACATACTAAACGAGAGCTTAGTAAACAAGCTATCGCATCCCGTTTGTTTTGACCACGATTGCAGAGAAGGCATTTGTGGAATGTGCGGACTTTACATAAACGGACATCCCCACGGGCCCGACTCAGCAATAACAACCTGCCAATTACATATGCGTAAATTCAAAGACGGAGAAACCATAACCATAGAACCTTGGAGAGCAAAACCATTTCCAATAATCAGAGACTTGGTTGTAGACAGAACAGCCCTTGATAAGATAATACAAGAAGGCGGATACGTTTCAGTAACCACCGGAGGAGTACCCGACGGGAACTCAATTCTAATTCCCAAACACAAAGCAGATAAGGCAATGGACTCAGCCTCCTGCATAGGCTGTGGAGCCTGCGTTGCAGCCTGCAAGAACGCCTCAGCAATGCTATTTGTTTCAGCAAAAGTATCCCAATTAGCACTCTTACCACAAGGAAAACCAGAAGCAGCCACAAGAGTTCAAAATATGGTGGCAAAGATGGACCAATTAGGCTTCGGAAACTGCACCAACACCTATGCCTGCGAAGCAGAATGCCCAAAAGAGATAAAACGCTCAAACATAGCAAGAATGAACAGAGAATTTATCCTTGCCAAAGTAGCCTCAGAAGAAGACTTACAACAATAAAACCCCACCCCATTGCAAAAAGACGAAGACCATTAACAATAAAACTCCATCTCATTGCAATAAGACTAACACATTCAGCCCCGAGCCCAACCTAAAACCTAAGGAATAGGATTTGTTCCCTCATCGGAAACCTCCTGATGCCCCTTAGGAGTAACGTCCACGAAAGCAAAATTAAGCATTTTCTTATCAAGAGAACGCCTAATACTCTTTGGCAAAAGATAACGGATATTTACCTTTTCAACCGTTTCCGTAGTAACCTGCTCAAGCGTGTCGCATGCCTTCACTTTGAGCTGCACTTGATATATACCAAGCTCAGTTTCAATACTTCTGCCCTCAGAGAAAGCTAATTCGAACTCAAACTTCATTGACTTAATCACATTGGAAATATCACCCTCTGACAAAGAAGTAGTGTTGGAAATTCTCCTACACAACTCATTCTGAGTCATATTCTGAGGACGAACCAATTTCGCTAAAAATTTTACCCCCGGAGTAGTTCCGGTTGAAATTCTTCTTCTAAGTTTAGTTAACCAAATCATGACAAATAATTTTTAATTAATAATACATTTACTTGAATTTAAGACGCTTAAAAACATAATTAAACCCATCTCAAACTCGGGGCAAATATACTTTAAAAAAAACAAAAAAGCAAATAATTTAGTAAAAAAAACAAGAAATAAAATTTAGTCGCCTGATAATCAATTGCAAAAACCCTCAAATTAAATTACATAATAGCATAATCAAAATAAAATCTCCTTTTCTTCCCCCTCACCACCCCGCCCCTCCACCTCACTGCCAAGCTCCTCCACCTTACCGCCCCGCCCTTGTAGAAAATTTGGTTTTTATGGAAGGGGCGGGTTTCTTTATGGAAAGAGTAGGGTTTCTTTTAGAAGTGGAAGGGTCTTTTATGGAAATGGTTGGCTTTTTTATGGAAGGGGCTGTATTTTTTATGGAAGTGGTAGGGTTTTATATGGAAGGGGCTGGGTTTTTTCTGGAATGGTGGGGGGCTTTAATTGGGTAAAATCAATTTTTAATTAGGTAAAGTCAATTTTTAATGGAGTAAAGTCAATTTTTAATGGAGTAAAATCAAGTTTTTATGGGGTAAAATTATGGATTAACGGAACCTGATTTAAGTGAAATGGAACCTAAGCGTTTTTTAATGGAACCTAAGCGAATTTTAACGGAACCTGAGCGTTTTTTAATGGAACCTGAGCGTTTTTTAACGGAACCTAATTTCGCTCAGGTTCCGTTAAATTTTGCTCAGGTTCCATTATAATTTTTAGGGATTTTCTTTAATGGCAATTAATTGAGACTTAGCTGTTTAGGTATGGAATTAGGGTATGAGCAAAGGGAAGAAAAGGGTGTTTTTGTGGTAAAAAAGGGCTTTAAACGGAACATGGAGCGTTTTTTAACGGAACCTGAGCAAATTTAAACTCCACTTAAATGTTTTTTAATGGGACTTGTTTTTTGGGGAAGGGGTGTTTTTGGGTTTTTTATGGGTGTTTTTTGGGGGGAGATGGTTGTTTCTTGGTTTTTTATGGTTATTTTGTTTTGGAGAATGGTTATTCTTTGGTTTAGGATGGTTATTCTTTGGTTTAGAATGGTTGTTTTTTAGTGGAATGTGGTTGGTTTTTAGTGGGATATGGTTGGTTTTTGGTGGGGGATTTAAAGTATTCTGGTTTTTATTTTGTTATTTTGCGGCAATAGTGTATTTTTGCCAATTGTTAAGAAATTATGCTACTTCTTATTAGCATTAGATATAATTATTTATGGTTAAAACAATTACAGTTAGGAAAGGGTTTGATATTAAACTCAAGGGTGAGGCAAAAAAGAGGGTTATGGATGTGGAGATTGACTCTTATGCTGTAAAGCCTTCGGATTATTTGGGCGTAAATCCTAAGTTAATGGTTCAAAAGGGTGATATGGTAAAGGTGGGACAGCCTTTGTTTTATGCAAAGGAAAATCCAAGGATACTTTTTACTTCTTCTGTTTGTGGTCAGGTTCAGGAAATTGTCAGGGGGGAAAAGAGGTTTATTGAGGAAATTCAAATTAAGGCAAGCAAGGTTCAGGAAAGTGTGAGTTTTGGGGAGTTTGCTCTTGATTTGATGGACAAAGAGCAGGTTATTGAGAAACTTCTGCAAACGGGGCTTTGGACATTGCTCAGACAGAGACCTTATGCTGTTATTCCTAATCCAGAGTCGTGCCCTAAATGTGTGATAATTACTGCGTTTAGTTCGTCTGCTTATGCTCCGGATTATAATCTTTTGACCCAGGGTAGGGAAAAGGATATTCAAATGGGAATTGAGGTCATTAAAAAGGTGGCTAACTGCAAGGTGCATCTGAATGTTTGCGGGAAAAATACGACTGCTCCTGAGATTTTAAATCTTAAAGGGGTTCAGATTAATAGGTTTGTGGGAAAGCATCCGGTTGGGAATGTTAGTGTTCAGATTTCAAGGCTCGACCCTATGTGTAAGGGCGATAGGGTTTGGTATGTGGATATTCAGGATTTGGCAATTATTGGTAGGTTTTTTCTTAGTGGCAGAATTGAGAAGGATAAGATTATTGCTTTGGCGGGCTCGGAGGTTAAAAATCCACAATATTACAGGGTTAGAATGGGGGCTTGTATTTTCCCTTTGGTAAATGATAATGTTAATTCTCAAAACTTCCTGAGGTTTATCAGCGGAGATGTTTTAACGGGAAAATCTATTGCCAAAACGGGATATATTGGGGCCTACGATAACTTAATTTCTGTTATTAAGGAGGGTAATTACTATGAGTTTCTGGGTTGGATTGCTCCGGGTTTAAAGAAGTTTAGTTTTTATAGAACTTTTCTTAGTGGGTTTACTAATCTTCTGCCCTTTAGTAGGAGAAAGCCCGTTGAGATTGATACCAATATGCATGGGGGAAAACGTGCCTTGGTTCTAACGGGAGAATATGAAAAGGTTTTACCATTAGACATTTATCCAATGCAATTAATTAAGGCTTGCATTATTGGGGATATTGACCTTATGGAACAATTGGGTATTTATGAGGTTGATGCTGAGGATTTTGCTTTATGCGAGGTTATTGATGTTTCAAAAACAGATATTCAGAGTATAATTCGTAATGGACTTGAATTAATTAGAAAGGAGATGGGAGAATGAAATGGTTAAGAGATGTATTAGATAATCTGAAGCCTAACTTTGAAAAGGGAGGAAAGTTCCCATGGCTTCACTCTACCTTTGATGCCTTTGAGACATTTGCCTTTGTACCAAAGACAACTACCTCTTGCGGGGCACATTTCAGAGACGCTTTGGACATGAAGAGAACTATGACAATGGTTATTCTGGCTCTTATGCCAGCTCTTTTATTTGGAACGTATAATATAGGTTACCAGCATTTTCATAGTATTAATCCTTCTTTGGCTTTCTTTGATGGTTTTTGGGATAATTTATGGTATGGGATAGTTAAAGTTCTTCCAATTATTGTGGTTTCCTATGTTGTTGGGCTTTCAATTGAGTTTGGTTTTGCCCAGTGGCGTAAGCATGAAGTGAATGAAGGTTTCTTGGTAACGGGAATGCTTATTCCTTTGGTTATGCCGCCAGATGTTCCTCTTTGGCAGGTTGCCTTGGCGACGGCTTTTGCTGTGGTTATAGGTAAGGAAGTGTTTGGGGGAACGGGAATGAATTTCCTTAATCCTGCACTGCTTGCTCGTGCCTTTTTGTTCTTTGCTTTTCCAAGTTCAATGTCAGGAGATAATGTTTGGATTGCTCAAAAGGCGGATGCTTTTTCAGGGGCAACGCCTCTTGCCGAAATGATGATAGGGGCTGAACTTCCTTCTGCTTCGTTTTGGGATATGTTCCTTGGAATTATGCCAGGAAGTATTGGAGAAACATCTTCGGTTGCAATATTACTTGGAGCGGCTTTTCTTATAATTACAGGCATTGGCTCATGGAGGATTATGCTTTCGGTATTTATTGGAGGAGCACTTATGGGGCTTACCTTTAATCTCTTTGGCTCAAATCCATATACTCAAATTCCTTTCTATTATCATTATGTATTGGGAGGATTTATGTTTGGAGCGGTCTTTATGGCTACTGATCCGGTAACTGCTGCTCAAACAAATAAGGGAAAATGGATTTATGGTTTATTAATAGGGGTTATGGCGGTATTAATTCGTGTTGTAAATCCAGCCTATCCAGAGGGGATGATGTTAGCAATACTTCTGCTTAATGTCTTTGCACCACTGATTGACTACTATGTTGTTGATGCGAATATTCGTAAGAGAATGAAACGATGGAAAATAAAAGGAGGGAAAAATGTTTAGTAATAGATATATTTTTATTTACGCCACAGTCTTAGTGATTGTATCTGCGGCAATTCTTACTCTTGCTTCTGTTGGATTAAAGCCAATGCAAGATAAGAATATTAGGGTAGAAAAGATGCAACAGCTCTTGAGTGCCGTGGGAATTGAATCCACTCCAAAGGATGCTGAGGATTTGTTTAATAAGTATTTTATTGAACAGCATGCTGTAAATGCAAAGGGAGAAGTTGTTGCAAGCATAGTTAATGGGAAGCAAACCAAAGGAAGCATTACTCCATTTGCATTAGATACCAAGAAGCAATTGGCTTTGTATAAGGCAAATGATGTTTCAGCTTCGCTACCTATATATATATGTATGAAGGACGGAGAGAAATCTTATGTTGTTCCTGTTTTGGGAAATGGTCTTTGGGGAGGAATATGGGGGAATATTGCTTTTTCGGAAGACCTAAACACAATAGTAGGAGTTAATTTTGACCATAAGAGTGAAACTCCTGGTTTGGGAGCCGAAATTGCTTTGCCAGATTTCCAAGACCAATTTAAGGGAAAGACTATATTTGAGAATGATAACTTTACTTCTGTTGAGGTTGTAAAAAGAGCCGATAAGAATAATCCTCATCAGGTTGATGCTGTTTCGGGAGGAACTATAACTTCAAACGGAGTTACCGATATGCTTAAAAGCTGCTTGCAGTTCTACATCCCTTACTTTAACTCTTTAAAAAAATAGATTATGGCAGAATTTAATTTTAAACTAATAAAAAACCCTCTTTCAAAAGAGAACCCAATAACCATTCAGGTATTGGGGATTTGTTCGGCATTAGCAGTAACTGCAAAGCTACAACCAGCTTTTGTTATGGCATTAAGTGTAACTGTTGTTGTTGCATTTTCAAATGTAATTATTTCTTTTCTGAGAAACACAATACCACCAAGAATTAGGATTATTGTTCAATTAGTTATTGTTTCACTCTTAGTTATTTTGGTTGACCAAGTGCTCAAAGCCTTTGTCTATGATGTTAGCAAGCAGCTATCAGTATTTGTTGGTTTGATTATTACCAATTGTATTGTTATGGGACGATTGGAAGCCTTTGCAATGAGCAATAAACCATTTGACTCCTTCCTCGATGGAATAGGCAATGGACTTGGATATGCCGTAATACTAATAACTCTTGGAGTTGTTAGAGAACTATTTGGAAGTGGAACTCTTTGGGGATATCAAATCATTCCAGAGTCATTCTATAATTTCGGTTATCAGAATAATAGTCTAATGATTATGCCTCCAATGGCTCTAATTCTTGTTGGAATAATAATATGGGTACAAAGAGCAAGGAATAAAGAACTTTGCGAGAAAGAATAACACATAAGAAAGGAAAGAAATTATGCAAGAAATAATTAATATATTCGTTAAGTCAATCTTCGTTGACAATATGATATTTGCCTTCTTCTTAGGAATGTGTTCCTATCTGGCAGTATCCAAAACCGTTAAAACCTCAATGGGATTAGGGATTGCAGTTGTTTTTGTTCTCCTAATAACCGTTCCACTAAACTATATAATTGATAATTACCTTCTAAAAGAAGGAGCACTTGTTTGGATAAGTCCAAAGTTTGCAACCATTGACCTAAGCTACCTAAGCTTCATTATCTTTATTGCAGTTATTGCAGCAATGGTTCAACTTGTAGAAATGTTTGTTGAGAAAACCTCACCAGTGCTTTACGCTCAGCTTGGAATCTTCCTTCCGCTTATTGCAGTTAACTGTGCAATACTTGGAGCCTCCCTCTTTATGCAGGAAAGACAATACAATAATATTGGAGAAGTTACAGGATTTGCTCTTGGTTCAGGAATTGGATGGCTATTGGCAATTGTTGGGATAGCTGCCATTAGAGAAAAACTTCGCTATTCACAAGTTCCAGCACCACTAAAAGGATTAGGAATAACTTTCATAATAACAGGACTAATGGCAATTGCCTTTATGAGCTTCTTAGGAATAAAATTGTAGAACAAATCCAATCTTAAAAAGAAATGATAAAAATATTAATAATAAGTGTTGCAGTGTTTTTGATTATCATACTCTTGTTAGTATGGCTACTACTTTTTGCAAGAAAGAAACTACTGCCCCAAGGAGAAGTTAAACTTACTATCAATAACGAAAAAGAACTAATGGTGCAACCAGGTTCAACGGTACTTTCAACTCTTTCAGAAAATAAAATCTTTTTGCCTTCGGCTTGTGGAGGAGGAGGAACCTGCGGAATGTGTAAGTGTAAGATTACAGAAGGAGGAGGGGAAGTTCTTCCAACCGAAAAACCTCACCTTACGAGAAAAGAACAAATGGATAACTACCACTTAGGTTGTCAAGCCAAAGTGCGTCAAGATACAAAGGTAGAAGTGCCAGAAGAAATATTTGGAATAAAGAAATGGGAATGTGAAGTAGTTTCAAATAATAATGTAGCAACATTTATAAAGGAATTTGTTGTAAAACTACCTCAAGGAGAAACCTTAGACTTCCGTTCAGGAGGCTACATTCAGATTGATGTTCCAAAATGCGAGGTTAGCTTCAAAGATTTTAATGTTGAGCCAGAATTCCACGAAGATTGGGATAGTATGAAGATTTGGAACTTGAAGATGAAGAACTCCGAATTGGTATATAGAGCCTATTCAATGGCTAACCACCCAGCAGAAGGGAATATAATAATGCTCAATATTCGTATTGCAACCCCACCTTGGGACAGGAAGAAATGCGATTTCAAGCATGTGAACCCAGGAGTTTGTTCCTCTTACATTTGGTCGTTAAAACCAGGCGACAAAGTTACAATCTCAGGACCTTACGGCGAATTCTTTATAAAAGACACTCAAAAGGAAATGATGTTTATTGGAGGAGGAGCAGGAATGGCACCAATGCGTTCGCATATCTTTGACCAATTCAAAACAAAACATACCTCACGCAAAGCAACTTTCTGGTACGGCGGACGTTCCCTAAGAGAACTATTCTATGTTGAAGACTTTAAGCAAATTGAAAAAGAAAATCCAAATTTCAGTTTCAACATTGCACTAAGCGAACCAAAGAAGGAAGACAATTGGGAAGGCTATATTGGATTTATTCATAAGGTTATTTTTGATAATTACCTAAAAAACCATCCAGAACCAGAAGAAGTAGAATACTATATTTGCGGGCCTCAACTAATGACCAATGCCGTTATTGATATGTTAGACAGCTTGGGAGTTCCACCAGAAAACATAATGTTTGATGATTTTGGAAATTAGGGAAAAGTAAGGTTAAATATAGCTATTGGGGCATGTTCATAAAAAATATGCCCTTTTTTATTGCATATAATCTATAAAAAAATAGGGAAGAAAAAATTAACTCTTCGTTTCAGAAAAATAGAATAAGGAGTTAGTTATAATAAACTTTAAAGACCTTTGCATTTTTCAACTCCCTTTCTTTTCCCATCTTATTTTTTATTGGATAACAATTGATCTTATTCTTTTTCGATAGAACCTTATTACAGCCCTATAAAACAAGATTTCCCAATCCAAAATCCAAATTTAATTTCTTAAAATTATCATGAGATAATTCAATTAGCAAAAGAAACAACCAAGTCGTTTTTACGAATCTTTTTTAAAAGATGACATTATGATAAACAATTTATTGCTATCTTTGAAAATTAAAAAATATAAAAACAGTAAGGGTTTATGGTTATGAATGAAGTTGAAGTAAGTAAAATTATTGATTTATACTTTAGTACTAAAAGTTTAAGCTTTGATAAGTCATTATATTATGATGTTGATTCAGATATTTTTATTCCAATCAATGAGACCCAATTGGAAATAAATACTTTATCTATATATTTCAATCAAATACTATTGAGATACATAGAGAATATTCAAAAACAAACAATACCCCTAAATATTGATGAGGCGTTTTGTTTTATTGATGAGTTTGAAAAACAGACAAAAAGCAATTTTAATTGTGAAAATGTAATTGATGCATATTCTGAAGTGATTAATGGATTAAAGTCATATGTTTTTTATTCTTTTCATAATAAAGGAATAATTAATATCTATGATTTGTATAAGTCATTGAATGAGAACAAGAAATATAGATTCCAAGAATATTTTTTTAAAGCAATTATTTTATTAGATCCCTCAGTAGAGATTATTTTTGAGTTTATTTCGTCAATAAATTCAAACAAAACATTATTTCCCATAGATAACTTTTGTGTTTATTTAGTAAAAAATAAACCTCAAAAAGCGGAAGGATTATATAACTATACTTTAAGTAAAAATGATAGTTCTAATAATAACTTATTATCTAATCTTTTAATTCAATTATTTGAAATTAATGAAGAAGAAACATTATCAAAAGTCAAAGAACTATTAACTTCAAATCCCACCGTTGCATATTGCGTACTAGGAAGATTAAAATATAAACAAGAGTCTCAAATTATAGAATGCTTTAAAATTGCACAATCTTCAGATAGTGAAGATTTAGAGTCTTTAGTCAATATAGCTTATATATACAAATCGTTAATAGTAAATGCCGTTACCTCTGTTGATATCAAAGAAGAGTGTTTTAGAAAAATCAAAGAGTTATATAAAATAGACAATAATAATTTGAAAAATTCTATTTTAATGGATTGTCGCTGTATTGAAGGTTATGAAAAAGAAAGATATGATATTTTTATTAGTGCTGTTTTACCAGCTTCAGAAAATGTTCTGGAATTAATAAACGATTATTTTTATTGGTTTAAAAATCCAGATTATTTTTTTGATTTATTCGAACATATACTAGATCTTCTTTTTTTAAGAGGCGTAGGTATGGTAGATGTGCGTTTTTTTGAAAAAGCTTTTTCAAAAAAACGCACATCTACCATACCTACGCCTCTTAAAAAAAGAAGATCTAGTATATGTTCGAATAAATCAAAAAAATAATCTGGATTTTTAAACCAATAAAAATAATCGTTTATTAATTCCAGAACATTTTCTGAAGCTGGTAAAACAGCACTAATAAAAATATCATATCTTTCTTTTTCATAACCTTCAATACAGCGACAATCCATTAAAATAGAATTTTTCAAATTATTATTGTCTATTTTATATAACTCTTTGATTTTTCTAAAACACTCTTCTTTGATATCAACAGAGGTAACGGCATTTACTATTAACGATTTGTATATATAAGCTATATTGACTAAAGACTCTAAATCTTCACTATCTGAAGATTGTGCAATTTTAAAGCATTCTATAATTTGAGACTCTTGTTTATATTTTAATCTTCCTAGTACGCAATATGCAACGGTGGGATTTGAAGTTAATAGTTCTTTGACTTTTGATAATGTTTCTTCTTCATTAATTTCAAATAATTGAATTAAAAGATTAGATAATAAGTTATTATTAGAACTATCATTTTTACTTAAAGTATAGTTATATAATCCTTCCGCTTTTTGAGGTTTATTTTTTACTAAATAAACACAAAAGTTATCTATGGGAAATAATGTTTTGTTTGAATTTATTGACGAAATAAACTCAAAAATAATCTCTACTGAGGGATCTAATAAAATAATTGCTTTAAAAAAATATTCTTGGAATCTATATTTCTTGTTCTCATTCAATGACTTATACAAATCATAGATATTAATTATTCCTTTATTATGAAAAGAATAAAAAACATATGACTTTAATCCATTAATCACTTCAGAATATGCATCAATTACATTTTCACAATTAAAATTGCTTTTTGTCTGTTTTTCAAACTCATCAATAAAACAAAACGCCTCATCAATATTTAGGGGTATTGTTTGTTTTTGAATATTCTCTATGTATCTCAATAGTATTTGATTGAAATATATAGATAAAGTATTTATTTCCAATTGGGTCTCATTGATTGGAATAAAAATATCTGAATCAACATCATAATATAATGACTTATCAAAGCTTAAACTTTTAGTACTAAAGTATAAATCAATAATTTTACTTACTTCAACTTCATTCATAACCATAAACCCTTACTGTTTTTATATTTTTTAATTTTCAAAGATAGCAATAAATTGTTTATCATAATGTCATCTTTTAAAAAAGATTCGTAAAAACGACTTGGTTGTTTCTTTTGCTAATTGAATTATCTCATGATAATTTTAAGAAATTAAATTTGGATTTTGGATTGGGAAATCTTGTTTTATAGGGCTGTAATAAGGTTCTATCGAAAAAGAATAAGATCAATTGTTATCCAATAAAAAATAAGATGGGAAAAGAAAGGGAGTTGAAAAATGCAAAGGTCTTTAAAGTTTATTATAACTAACTCCTTATTCTATTTTTCTGAAACGAAGAGTTAATTTTTTCTTCCCTATTTTTTTATAGATTATATGCAATAAAAAAGGGCATATTTTTTATGAACATGCCCCAATAGCTATATTTAACCTTACTTTTCCCTAATTTCCAAAATCATCAAACATTATGTTTTCTGGTGGAACTCCCAAGCTGTCTAACATATCAATAACGGCATTGGTCATTAGTTGAGGCCCGCAAATATAGTATTCTACTTCTTCTGGTTCTGGATGGTTTTTTAGGTAATTATCAAAAATAACCTTATGAATAAATCCAATATAGCCTTCCCAATTGTCTTCCTTCTTTGGTTCGCTTAGTGCAATGTTGAAACTGAAATTTGGATTTTCTTTTTCAATTTGCTTAAAGTCTTCAACATAGAATAGTTCTCTTAGGGAACGTCCGCCGTACCAGAAAGTTGCTTTGCGTGAGGTATGTTTTGTTTTGAATTGGTCAAAGATATGCGAACGCATTGGTGCCATTCCTGCTCCTCCTCCAATAAACATCATTTCCTTTTGAGTGTCTTTTATAAAGAATTCGCCGTAAGGTCCTGAGATTGTAACTTTGTCGCCTGGTTTTAACGACCAAATGTAAGAGGAACAAACTCCTGGGTTCACATGCTTGAAATCGCATTTCTTCCTGTCCCAAGGTGGGGTTGCAATACGAATATTGAGCATTATTATATTCCCTTCTGCTGGGTGGTTAGCCATTGAATAGGCTCTATATACCAATTCGGAGTTCTTCATCTTCAAGTTCCAAATCTTCATACTATCCCAATCTTCGTGGAATTCTGGCTCAACATTAAAATCTTTGAAGCTAACCTCGCATTTTGGAACATCAATCTGAATGTAGCCTCCTGAACGGAAGTCTAAGGTTTCTCCTTGAGGTAGTTTTACAACAAATTCCTTTATAAATGTTGCTACATTATTATTTGAAACTACTTCACATTCCCATTTCTTTATTCCAAATATTTCTTCTGGCACTTCTACCTTTGTATCTTGACGCACTTTGGCTTGACAACCTAAGTGGTAGTTATCCATTTGTTCTTTTCTCGTAAGGTGAGGTTTTTCGGTTGGAAGAACTTCCCCTCCTCCTTCTGTAATCTTACACTTACACATTCCGCAGGTTCCTCCTCCTCCACAAGCCGAAGGCAAAAAGATTTTATTTTCTGAAAGAGTTGAAAGTACCGTTGAACCTGGTTGCACCATTAGTTCTTTTTCGTTATTGATAGTAAGTTTAACTTCTCCTTGGGGCAGTAGTTTCTTTCTTGCAAAAAGTAGTAGCCATACTAACAAGAGTATGATAATCAAAAACACTGCAACACTTATTATTAATATTTTTATCATTTCTTTTTAAGATTGGATTTGTTCTACAATTTTATTCCTAAGAAGCTCATAAAGGCAATTGCCATTAGTCCTGTTATTATGAAAGTTATTCCTAATCCTTTTAGTGGTGCTGGAACTTGTGAATAGCGAAGTTTTTCTCTAATGGCAGCTATCCCAACAATTGCCAATAGCCATCCAATTCCTGAACCAAGAGCAAATCCTGTAACTTCTCCAATATTATTGTATTGTCTTTCCTGCATAAAGAGGGAGGCTCCAAGTATTGCACAGTTAACTGCAATAAGCGGAAGGAAGATTCCAAGCTGAGCGTAAAGCACTGGTGAGGTTTTCTCAACAAACATTTCTACAAGTTGAACCATTGCTGCAATAACTGCAATAAAGATAATGAAGCTTAGGTAGCTTAGGTCAATGGTTGCAAACTTTGGACTTATCCAAACAAGTGCTCCTTCTTTTAGAAGGTAATTATCAATTATATAGTTTAGTGGAACGGTTATTAGGAGAACAAAAACAACTGCAATCCCTAATCCCATTGAGGTTTTAACGGTTTTGGATACTGCCAGATAGGAACACATTCCTAAGAAGAAGGCAAATATCATATTGTCAACGAAGATTGACTTAACGAATATATTAATTATTTCTTGCATAATTTCTTTCCTTTCTTATGTGTTATTCTTTCTCGCAAAGTTCTTTATTCCTTGCTCTTTGTACCCATATTATTATTCCAACAAGAATTAGAGCCATTGGAGGCATAATCATTAGACTATTATTCTGATAACCGAAATTATAGAATGACTCTGGAATGATTTGATATCCCCAAAGAGTTCCACTTCCAAATAGTTCTCTAACAACTCCAAGAGTTATTAGTATTACGGCATATCCAAGTCCATTGCCTATTCCATCGAGGAAGGAGTCAAATGGTTTATTGCTCATTGCAAAGGCTTCCAATCGTCCCATAACAATACAATTGGTAATAATCAAACCAACAAATACTGATAGCTGCTTGCTAACATCATAGACAAAGGCTTTGAGCACTTGGTCAACCAAAATAACTAAGAGTGAAACAATAACTAATTGAACAATAATCCTAATTCTTGGTGGTATTGTGTTTCTCAGAAAAGAAATAATTACATTTGAAAATGCAACAACAACAGTTACACTTAATGCCATAACAAAAGCTGGTTGTAGCTTTGCAGTTACTGCTAATGCCGAACAAATCCCCAATACCTGAATGGTTATTGGGTTCTCTTTTGAAAGAGGGTTTTTTATTAGTTTAAAATTAAATTCTGCCATAATCTATTTTTTTAAAGAGTTAAAGTAAGGGATGTAGAACTGCAAGCAGCTTTTAAGCATATCGGTAACTCCGTTTGAAGTTATAGTTCCTCCCGAAACAGCATCAACCTGATGAGGATTATTCTTATCGGCTCTTTTTACAACCTCAACAGAAGTAAAGTTATCATTCTCAAATATAGTCTTTCCCTTAAATTGGTCTTGGAAATCTGGCAAAGCAATTTCGGCTCCCAAACCAGGAGTTTCACTCTTATGGTCAAAATTAACTCCTACTATTGTGTTTAGGTCTTCCGAAAAAGCAATATTCCCCCATATTCCTCCCCAAAGACCATTTCCCAAAACAGGAACAACATAAGATTTCTCTCCGTCCTTCATACATATATATATAGGTAGCGAAGCTGAAACATCATTTGCCTTATACAAAGCCAATTGCTTCTTGGTATCTAATGCAAATGGAGTAATGCTTCCTTTGGTTTGCTTCCCATTAACTATGCTTGCAACAACTTCTCCCTTTGCATTTACAGCATGCTGTTCAATAAAATACTTATTAAACAAATCCTCAGCATCCTTTGGAGTGGATTCAATTCCCACGGCACTCAAGAGCTGTTGCATCTTTTCTACCCTAATATTCTTATCTTGCATTGGCTTTAATCCAACAGAAGCAAGAGTAAGAATTGCCGCAGATACAATCACTAAGACTGTGGCGTAAATAAAAATATATCTATTACTAAACATTTTTCCCTCCTTTTATTTTCCATCGTTTCATTCTCTTACGAATATTCGCATCAACAACATAGTAGTCAATCAGTGGTGCAAAGACATTAAGCAGAAGTATTGCTAACATCATCCCCTCTGGATAGGCTGGATTTACAACACGAATTAATACCGCCATAACCCCTATTAATAAACCATAAATCCATTTTCCCTTATTTGTTTGAGCAGCAGTTACCGGATCAGTAGCCATAAAGACCGCTCCAAACATAAATCCTCCCAATACATAATGATAATAGAAAGGAATTTGAGTATATGGATTTGAGCCAAAGAGATTAAAGGTAAGCCCCATAAGTGCTCCTCCAATAAATACCGAAAGCATAATCCTCCATGAGCCAATGCCTGTAATTATAAGAAAAGCCGCTCCAAGTAATATTGCAACCGAAGATGTTTCTCCAATACTTCCTGGCATAATTCCAAGGAACATATCCCAAAACGAAGCAGAAGGAAGTTCAGCCCCTATCATCATTTCGGCAAGAGGCGTTGCCCCTGAAAAAGCATCCGCCTTTTGAGCAATCCAAACATTATCTCCTGACATTGAACTTGGAAAAGCAAAGAACAAAAAGGCACGAGCAAGCAGTGCAGGATTAAGGAAATTCATTCCCGTTCCCCCAAACACTTCCTTACCTATAACCACAGCAAAAGCCGTCGCCAAGGCAACCTGCCAAAGAGGAACATCTGGCGGCATAACCAAAGGAATAAGCATTCCCGTTACCAAGAAACCTTCATTCACTTCATGCTTACGCCACTGGGCAAAACCAAACTCAATTGAAAGCCCAACAACATAGGAAACCACAATAATTGGAAGAACTTTAACTATCCCATACCATAAATTATCCCAAAAACCATCAAAGAAAGCCAAAGAAGGATTAATACTATGAAAATGCTGGTAACCTATATTATACGTTCCAAATAAAAGAGCTGGCATAAGAGCCAGAATAACCATTGTCATAGTTCTCTTCATGTCCAAAGCGTCTCTGAAATGTGCCCCGCAAGAGGTAGTTGTCTTTGGTACAAAGGCAAATGTCTCAAAGGCATCAAAGGTAGAGTGAAGCCATGGGAACTTTCCTCCCTTTTCAAAGTTAGGCTTCAGATTATCTAATACATCTCTTAACCATTTCATTCTCCCATCTCCTTTCTAATTAATTCAAGTCCATTACGAATTATACTCTGAATATCTGTTTTTGAAACATCAATAACCTCGCATAAAGCAAAATCCTCAGCATCAACCTCATAAATACCCAATTGTTCCATAAGGTCAATATCCCCAATAATGCAAGCCTTAATTAATTGCATTGGATAAATGTCTAATGGTAAAACCTTTTCATATTCTCCCGTTAGAACCAAGGCACGTTTTCCCCCATGCATATTGGTATCAATCTCAACGGGCTTTCTCCTACTAAAGGGCAGAAGATTAGTAAACCCACTAAGAAAAGTTCTATAAAAACTAAACTTCTTTAAACCCGGAGCAATCCAACCCAGAAACTCATAGTAATTACCCTCCTTAATAACAGAAATTAAGTTATCGTAGGCCCCAATATATCCCGTTTTGGCAATAGATTTTCCCGTTAAAACATCTCCGCTGATAAACCTCAGGAAGTTTTGAGAATTAACATTATCATTTACCAAAGGGAAAATACAAGCCCCCATTCTAACCCTGTAATATTGTGGATTTTTAACCTCCGAGCCCGCCAAAGCAATAATCTTATCCTTCTCAATTCTGCCACTAAGAAAAAACCTACCAATAATTGCCAAATCCTGAATATCCACATACCAAACCCTATCGCCCTTACACATAGGGTCGAGCCTTGAAATCTGAACACTAACATTCCCAACCGGATGCTTTCCCACAAACCTATTAATCTGAACCCCTTTAAGATTTAAAATCTCAGGAGCAGTCGTATTTTTCCCGCAAACATTCAGATGCACCTTGCAGTTAGCCACCTTTTTAATGACCTCAATTCCCATTTGAATATCCTTTTCCCTACCCTGGGTCAAAAGATTATAATCCGGAGCATAAGCAGACGAACTAAACGCAGTAATTATCACACATTTAGGGCACGACTCTGGATTAGGAATAACAGCATAAGGTCTCTGTCTGAGCAATGTCCAAAGCCCCGTTTGCAGAAGTTTCTCAATAACCTGCTCTTTGTCCATCAAATCAAGAGCAAACTCCCCAAAACTCACACTTTCCTGAACCTTGCTTGCCTTAATTTGAATTTCCTCAATAAACCTCTTTTCCCCCCTGACAATTTCCTGAACCTGACCACAAACAGAAGAAGTAAAAAGTATCCTTGGATTTTCCTTTGCATAAAACAAAGGCTGTCCCACCTTTACCATATCACCCTTTTGAACCATTAACTTAGGATTTACGCCCAAATAATCCGAAGGCTTTACAGCATAAGAGTCAATCTCCACATCCATAACCCTCTTTTTTGCCTCACCCTTGAGTTTAATATCAAACCCTTTCCTAACTGTAATTGTTTTAACCATAAATAATTATATCTAATGCTAATAAGAAGTAGCATAATTTCTTAACAATTGGCAAAAATACACTATTGCCGCAAAATAACAAAATAAAAACCAGAATACTTTAAATCCCCCACCAAAAACCAACCATATCCCACTAAAAACCAACCACATTCCACTAAAAAACAACCATTCTAAACCAAAGAATAACCATCCTAAACCAAAGAATAACCATTCTCCAAAACAAAATAACCATAAAAAACCAAGAAACAACCATCTCCCCCCAAAAAACACCCATAAAAAACCCAAAAACACCCCTTCCCCAAAAAACAAGTCCCATTAAAAAACATTTAAGTGGAGTTTAAATTTGCTCAGGTTCCGTTAAAAAACGCTCCATGTTCCGTTTAAAGCCCTTTTTTACCACAAAAACACCCTTTTCTTCCCTTTGCTCATACCCTAATTCCATACCTAAACAGCTAAGTCTCAATTAATTGCCATTAAAGAAAATCCCTAAAAATTATAATGGAACCTGAGCAAAATTTAACGGAACCTGAGCGAAATTAGGTTCCGTTAAAAAACGCTCAGGTTCCATTAAAAAACGCTCAGGTTCCGTTAAAATTCGCTTAGGTTCCATTAAAAAACGCTTAGGTTCCATTTCACTTAAATCAGGTTCCGTTAATCCATAATTTTACCCCATAAAAACTTGATTTTACTCCATTAAAAATTGACTTTACTCCATTAAAAATTGACTTTACCTAATTAAAAATTGATTTTACCCAATTAAAGCCCCCCACCATTCCAGAAAAAACCCAGCCCCTTCCATATAAAACCCTACCACTTCCATAAAAAATACAGCCCCTTCCATAAAAAAGCCAACCATTTCCATAAAAGACCCTTCCACTTCTAAAAGAAACCCTACTCTTTCCATAAAGAAACCCGCCCCTTCCATAAAAACCAAATTTTCTACAAGGGCGGGGCGGTAAGGTGGAGGAGCTTGGCAGTGAGGTGGAGGGGCGGGGTGGTGAGGGGGAAGAAAAGGAGATTTTATTTTGATTATGCTATTATGTAATTTAATTTGAGGGTTTTTGCAATTGATTATCAGGCGACTAAATTTTATTTCTTGTTTTTTTTACTAAATTATTTGCTTTTTTGTTTTTTTTAAAGTATATTTGCCCCGAGTTTGAGATGGGTTTAATTATGTTTTTAAGCGTCTTAAATTCAAGTAAATGTATTATTAATTAAAAATTATTTGTCATGATTTGGTTAACTAAACTTAGAAGAAGAATTTCAACCGGAACTACTCCGGGGGTAAAATTTTTAGCGAAATTGGTTCGTCCTCAGAATATGACTCAGAATGAGTTGTGTAGGAGAATTTCCAACACTACTTCTTTGTCAGAGGGTGATATTTCCAATGTGATTAAGTCAATGAAGTTTGAGTTCGAATTAGCTTTCTCTGAGGGCAGAAGTATTGAAACTGAGCTTGGTATATATCAAGTGCAGCTCAAAGTGAAGGCATGCGACACGCTTGAGCAGGTTACTACGGAAACGGTTGAAAAGGTAAATATCCGTTATCTTTTGCCAAAGAGTATTAGGCGTTCTCTTGATAAGAAAATGCTTAATTTTGCTTTCGTGGACGTTACTCCTAAGGGGCATCAGGAGGTTTCCGATGAGGGAACAAATCCTATTCCTTAGGTTTTAGGTTGGGCTCGGGGCTGAATGTGTTAGTCTTATTGCAATGAGATGGAGTTTTATTGTTAATGGTCTTCGTCTTTTTGCAATGGGGTGGGGTTTTATTGTTGTAAGTCTTCTTCTGAGGCTACTTTGGCAAGGATAAATTCTCTGTTCATTCTTGCTATGTTTGAGCGTTTTATCTCTTTTGGGCATTCTGCTTCGCAGGCATAGGTGTTGGTGCAGTTTCCGAAGCCTAATTGGTCCATCTTTGCCACCATATTTTGAACTCTTGTGGCTGCTTCTGGTTTTCCTTGTGGTAAGAGTGCTAATTGGGATACTTTTGCTGAAACAAATAGCATTGCTGAGGCGTTCTTGCAGGCTGCAACGCAGGCTCCACAGCCTATGCAGGAGGCTGAGTCCATTGCCTTATCTGCTTTGTGTTTGGGAATTAGAATTGAGTTCCCGTCGGGTACTCCTCCGGTGGTTACTGAAACGTATCCGCCTTCTTGTATTATCTTATCAAGGGCTGTTCTGTCTACAACCAAGTCTCTGATTATTGGAAATGGTTTTGCTCTCCAAGGTTCTATGGTTATGGTTTCTCCGTCTTTGAATTTACGCATATGTAATTGGCAGGTTGTTATTGCTGAGTCGGGCCCGTGGGGATGTCCGTTTATGTAAAGTCCGCACATTCCACAAATGCCTTCTCTGCAATCGTGGTCAAAACAAACGGGATGCGATAGCTTGTTTACTAAGCTCTCGTTTAGTATGTCTAACATCTCCAAGAAGGAACAATCGGGTGATATATCGGTTATTTTGTATGTTTCAAAGCGACCTTTTGCCTTTTGGCTTTCTTGACGCCATATTTTTAATGTAAAATCCATCTTATTTGTAATTTCTTTGTTGAACGTTAATAAACTCGTATTTTAATTCTTCCTTATGCATAATTGGTTCTTGGTCTTTGCCTGTGTATTGCCAGGCTGCAACGAACATATAATTATCATCATCTCTTTTTGCCTCGCCTTCATTGGTAACGAATTCCTCTCTGTAGTGTCCACCGCAGCTTTCTTCTCTTTGCAAAGCGTCTTTGGCTATAATTTGTGAGAGTTCTATATGGTCTGCTAAGCGTACGGCTTTTTCAAGTTCGGGATTCATTGAGGTTAAATCTCCTGTAACTCTTACATTTGTCCAGAACTCATTTCTTAATTCACGAAGCATAGGGATAGCTTTTCTTAAATTTTCAGCGTTTCTTCCCATGCCTACGTATTCCCACATTATATGTCCAAGTTCTCTTTGTAGTGTATCCACAGTTTTCTCTCCTTTAATTGACATTATTGTTTCCAATTTGTCTCTAAGGGCATTTTCTGCTTGTGTAAATTCTTCTGTTTGTGTGGATATTCTTTCTTGGTAGATCTGGTCGGAGAGATAGTTCTGGATTGTGTATGGTAAAATAAAGTAGCCGTCAGCTAATCCTTGCATAAGGGCAGATGCTCCTAAACGATTGGCTCCGTGGTCCGAGAAGTTTGCTTCTCCTGTTGCGAAAAGTCCTGGAATGGTTGTTTGGAGTTCGTAATCTACCCATAGGCCTCCCATTGTGTAGTGTACAGCGGGATAAATCATCATTGGGTTTTCGTAAGGATTGACATCAACTATCTTTTCATACATCTGGAATAGGTTACCGTAGCGTGCCTCAACCTTATCTTTACCCAAGCGTTCTATTGCTGATTTGAAGTCTAAGTAAACTCCGTATCCGCTTGGAGCTACACCATATCCGGCATCGCAGCGTTCTTTGGCTGCACGTGATGCTATGTCTCTTGGAACAAGATTCCCAAAGGCAGGATAACGTCTTTCTAAATAATAATCCCTATCCTGTTCCGAAATATCGGTAGGATTTAGCCTTCCTTCTCTGATTGCTTGTGCATCCTCAATCTTCTTTGGAACCCAAATTCTTCCGTCGTTTCTTAAAGATTCGGACATTAGTGTGAGTTTGGACTGATAGTCCCCTTTAACAGGAATACAGGTCGGATGGATTTGTACAAAGCATGGATTAGCAAAGAAGGCTCCCTTGTGGAAGCATTGTACAGCTGCCGAGCCGTTACAATTCATCGCATTTGTGGAAAGAAAATACACATTTCCGTAACCTCCTGTTGCAATGACTACGGCATGGGAAGCCCAGCGTTCTATTTCTCCTGTTTGAAGGTTTCTTGTGATTATTCCTCTTGCTCTACCATCAACCACAACTAAGTCCATCATCTCTCTTCTTTCATACATCTTAACTGTACCTGCCTTTATTTCTTTTGAAAGGGCAGAATAGGCTCCCAAAAGGAGTTGTTGTCCTGTTTGACCCTTAGCATAGAATGTCCTGCTTACCTGTGCTCCTCCAAAAGAGCGATTGTCCAACATCCCAGAATAATCTCTTGCAAAAGGAACTCCCTGTGCAACACATTGGTCTATTATGCTATTGGAGACTTCTGCCAAACGATAAACATTAGCTTCTCTTGCACGATAGTCTCCTCCCTTAATTGTATCAAAAAATAACCTATCAACACTATCTCCATCATTCTGATAGTTCTTTGCTGCATTTATTCCGCCTTGAGCTGCAATGGAATGTGCCCTGCGAGGAGAATCGGAAATGCAGAATATCTTAACATTAAAACCTAATGCTCCCAAAGAAGCTGCTGCCGAAGCCCCAGCCAGACCTGTTCCTACAACTATGATATCTAATTTTCTTTTGTTGGCAGGGTTTACCAATTTTTGGCTTGATTTATATCTTGTCCACTTCTCCGATAGCTGACCTTCTGGTATTTTGGAACTAAGTGTATTCATATCTTTATATATTTTATTAATAAATTCTTTAAATCTTTTTTCCTACTTTACAAACATAAACCAAAGAGGAATTATTGCAAAACCAAGAGGCACCAAAACGGCATAGAAAACAGAAATCCAATCAATTATTGGAGAATACTTCCTATGACTTAGCCCCAAGGTTTGAGCCAAAGAATTGATGGCGTGGTAGAGATGGAACCCCAAAACAACAAAAACCACCAAATAAATCAATGAATAGGTTTTGTTGGCAAACAACTCCTTACTCATAGTGTAGAAATCAGGTTCAACATGCTTAAAGTCTTCACCACAATACTGAATCACCTCCTCTTTGGTCAAATTCACCATATTCTTCTGACTCTTATCCATTTTCTCAGGAGAAATCTGGCTTATTGCCTGATATTGTGCCATAAGAGCAGCCTGCTCCTTTTCGTTTAGCTCACCCTGCTGGAGCTTTATTGCCTTTTGTTGGAATAGCTTATCAACCTGCTCAATGCTTGCAGAATACTTTCCCTGAACCAAGTCTAACTTAACAAAATAGAAATTGATAAAATGCAAAACCAAAAAACAAGCAATAATTCCTCCTGTCCAAATCATATATCGCGACATAAAAGGAGTCTTGGTTTTAGTTCTTACCTTGTAGCGAACCGGACGAGCCAGCCAGTTTTCAATTGTAAGATAGATAGCAAGACAAATATGCAGAAGCACGCTTGCCAAAAGTACAATTTCAAACACTTTCACAATGTAGTTTGTTCCCATGAAATGACTTGCATTTCTGTACCACTCTCCACCATCATCTCTCAAAAGACAAAGGTTAATTCCCAAATGCACCGGCAAGAACAAGAGCAAAAACAACCCAAAGGCTGCAAGAGCTATCTTTTTGGTGATGGAGGCAAATTGTATTAGTTTCATAGATTTTTGCTTTTAGTTAATATATTTATTTGGACTATTTCTTTTTGTTAATTAGAAATGCAAAGTTATAAATTATATTCCAGATAGTCTGCTCTGGCGTCAAATTAATTTGTTTTATGCTGTAAGAGACTTTCTCTTTTGGGATTAGGGTATCTCTAAAAAGAACATTATTGATATCTAACCCCTGCTTTAAGGCTGAAACAACGTTTAGAGAATGTTTTTTACCTCCAATCAAGAGGTGGTTTTCCTTGATTTTTTAGGTATTCATTGGTTTGAGAGAAATGATGATTGCCAAAGAAACCCCTATGAGCAGAAAGAGGCGAAGGGTGAACAGATTTGAGAACTAAGTGCTTTGCTCTATTAATAAATTCCCCTTTTCTCTGAGCATAAGAGCCCCAAAGCATAAAAACCAAGCCTTCTTTATCATTTGCCAAATGAGAGATTACGCTATCGGTAAATGTTTCCCAACCTTTGTTTTGATGTGAGCCTGCTTTGTGAGCCTCAACAGTTAAAGTTGCATTAAGCAACAGCACTCCTTGACTTGCCCAACGCGAAAGATCTCCATTTAGATAAGGTTCAATATTTAAGTCTTGCCTTATTTCCTTAAAGATATTTTGCAAAGAAGGAGGCAGAGCAACGTTTTCATTTACCGAAAAGCAAAGCCCATGAGCTTGATTAGGCTCGTGATATGGGTCTTGTCCAATAATTACAACCTTAACCTTATCAAACGGACATAAGTTAAAAGCATTAAAAATCTTCGCTGCCTTAGGATAAATAGTTTTAGAATTATACTCTTGACGCACAAAAGAAACTAATTTCTCAAAATATTCTTTTTCAAACTCAGTTTGCAAAACCTTTTTCCAACTCTTTTCAATCTTTACATCCATAAGTATATCTTTTTATCTTATTCGTTAAAAAATACATCAAAAACATCATTCTTTATCAGTTCTTCAAGAGGGCTTATTGTTCTTTTTTGTTTACGATTTGCAAATTCGTCTTCATTAAAACTCATTTCTTTTGTGTCGTATATCACAATCTCTTCAATTAAGTCTGTCTTTTTAATCCCATCAAAAAAACTATTCTTTTTCTTTACTCCATCCCTATCATTATAAAATATTACCTTGCTAAAACAATTGGCAAGAAAGTATTTTCCATCCAACTCCCTGAAATTAACAACCGTAATATGCTCTTTTATTTCAAACCTCCCATTCTTTTTATCCCAGAAAACTCTTGGTTTGGATTTGTCCAAAGCCGATTCTATCTTAGTTATAGCCATGGTCTGTGCATCAATAAAGAAAGATATAATCTTAGGCAACTCAAATAAAGAGGAGGATTTATTTTGTTCTATATTCTGATGTAATGATACTATATACTCTGTTTCAATACTATCTTGCATTGTTATTTTCAATGAATACTTAAAGTTGTTAGTATCTTGGTTTTTAGCCATGTCCTTAGCCATAATATTAGAGTTGAGAATATAAACCATATAATAATAAACAATATCATCAATACCGAAATAGACATAATTGATATAATATCCTTCTTTATTACTAATTTCTTCTCTGCCATTAAATGATGGGAGAAGAAGTTTCATACCAATAATATTCCATCTCTTATAAATATCATTATTCCAATAAAGATATAGCAAGCTATCATTTACCTTCTTTTGCATCAAACTTTCCATTTCCAAATAGAAGGTTTTATCCTTAAGGTAATTCTCACCTACACTTCTCAATGCTTTTAATAGTATTGCTTTTGGCCCCAAGCCTTGAACATTAACCTCTGGAAGAATTGTTTTTAAAGGAGCAAGATATATCTTTTTATCTTTCTTATTAGTGGCAACTTCGAGGGCTCTTAACTTATAACCAAATGCTCTAATAATTATTGTTTCCTTTTCAGTTCTTAGCCTTATAGAAAACCTCCCTTTATCGTCGCTCATAACCCCGTATGAGTTGCCTTCAAGCCAAATGGAAGCAAAGGGAATAGGTGTTTTGTATTCGTCATCTAAAATCACTCCACTAAATATTCCTTGCTGAGAGTAGGAATAAAAAGAACTTATTGTTAAAAGAATAGTAATAAATAGTTTTTTCATAATATTTTTGTTTTAATATATTTAGTTTCTATTTGCCCATAGAACCATCGCTTCCGCCTGCTCTTTGGTCAAAGTTCTCGGTTTGAGGCTTGGTTACTTGTTTATTCTTATAGTATTTCCCAAAACGATAACGCAATGAAAAAATAAATCGTGGCCCTTGATATTGTCCCCAACTTTTAGAAATAGTGTTTAGATAACGTGTTTCACTATAATTATCATTTATATTTAATAAATCACTTATCCCAAAAGTAAAGCCAAACTTCTCTTGGAAGAAACTCTTAGAGACACTTAATGAGATGTCTTGTGTTGAACTACTTGTGCTTAACCCATACATTGAGGAAGAATAGTAGTAGTAGTAAGCACTTAGGTTCCATTTCTTCGGAAGAGTAAAATCAGAACTTATACTAAAATTATAACTCCAATGTTCTCT
>ENA-UOOM01000939-UOOM01000939.1-fermentation-metagenome-genome-assembly--contig:-NODE-939-length-30542-cov-7.852954_pt1 | contig 30542 bp, 24 predicted proteins | sample MGYA00245781_ERZ724031 | MGnify/ENA primary metagenome ERZ724031 (study PRJEB28704, sample SAMN03018317) | fermentation metagenome | biome: anthropogenic terrestrial biome; feature: soil; material... | reverse complement strand
TGATTTCACTCCCTTAAATTTTTTGTCTTTACTATTTTGTTAACTTATTAACATTCGGTTTTCGCCAACGTTTTAATTATACTAAATTGTTTTAAATATATCAAGTGCTTTTATTTAAAATTTGGTTTTCTTTTTTCTATAAAAGCAGTCATACCTTCTTTTTGGTCTTCATGTGCAAAGCACAAACTAAACAAATTCGCTTCCATTGCAATCCCTGTCTCGATATCTGTCTCAATTCCCCTGTTCATAGATTCTTTTGCATATCTCACTGCAGATTTGGAATTTGATTGGATTTTTTTAGCAATTGCATACGTTTCCTCCATTAGACTATCCTTATTTATTACTTTATTAACAAGGCCTATTCTGTATGCTTCCTCCGCATCTATTAATCCTCCGGTCAATATTAATTCTTTTGCTCTTCCGAGTCCGACCAATCTCGGTAATCTTTGTGTTCCGGAAAATCCCGGTGTAATACCAAGACCGACTTCAGGTTGACCGAATTTTGCTTTTTCGGATGCTATTCGCATATCGCAAGCCATTGCCAATTCACATCCTCCTCCAAGAGCAAAACCATTGACAGCAGCTATTACAACCTTATCAAGTATTTCAATTTTTCTGAAAATCCTTGCTCCGTCTTCTGAAAATTCCTTTGCCTGTTCAACATTAAGTCCATTCATGTAAGCTATGTCAGCACCGGCTACAAAGGCTTTGCCTTCACCCGTAAGAACAATTACCGATACTTCATCGTCCTTTGCAACTAAGTCAAAAGCAGCATCCAGGTCCCCTAATACTTCCCCGTTCAATGCATTCAGTGAATGAGGATTGTTGATTTTGATTGTGCATATTCCTTCGTTTTTTTCCAATAACAAATTTTTAAACTCCATAGTCATACCATCCTTTTTATGTTGTTAATTGTATTATAACACACTTTCTACATATTTCATCATAATTTTTAGAAATTTAATAAATTTTTAACAAACAATATATTTGTTTATTTCAACATCACTCTATATTATATTTTTTAAGCTTTCGTAATACAGTGCTGTGATCCACTCCTATTGCTTCACCCATTTCTCTTGAAGTTGAAAATAATTTACTTACATTAACAAGATATTTCTTTTCAGCCTGTTCCATATAATCTTTTAATTTATAATTCATTTTATTATCGCCATCTTGTATATTATCTTCATCTTCCGGAATTTCAAGAACATCACCCTGACTTAAAATAACCATTTTCTCAATTGTATTTCTAAGTTCACGCACATTGCCCGGCCAGTTATTTTCTTGCAGCTGAATTAAAGTATCGGCTTCAATATGTTTATCGACACCATATTTACCTGTATAATATTTTATAAAAAATGTAGCTAAAGGTATAATATCAGATTGCCTTTCCCTTAATGGAGGTATATTTATAAAAACTACTCCTAACCTGTAATATAAATCTTCTCTAAACTTATTTTCACTTATTAATTTTTTAATATTTTGATTTGTTGCTGAAATTATTCGAATATCTATCGGTATCTCTTCGACACTGCCTATAGGTGTGTATACATTATTTTCCATGACGCGCAAAAGCTTAACTTGTAAATATGGCGGCAATTCACCAATTTCATCTAAAAACAGTGTGCCGTTTTGTGCATAATGCAGGATTCCTTTTTTACCGTTTTTCAACCCCCCGGTAAAGCTGCCGGGAGTATATCCGAATAATTCCGATTCCATCAGTTCTTTTGGAATTGCCCCGCAATTAAGCGTAATAATTCTCTCGTCTTTTCTATCACTGTTATTATGAATATAATTAGCTATTACATCCTTACCAACACCGGTCTCACCTAACAGCATGACACTTACGCTTGTTTTGCTCACTAATTTTGCCAGCTCTATGACACGCATCATTTCAGGCGAATTAGCAATTATTCCTTCATCTTCTCCGGATATTATTTTATCTGATGAATTTGAAAATTCTTTATGTACTTCTGTCAGCTTTTTATTAATATTAACATAACTTGAGATATCTCTGACATTTGTTACGACATATTGCAAGTTATCATTCTCATCAAATATAGGTCTTGAAACCGTTGTTATTTCCACACCGTTTTTTTCTTTATGTATACGGGTATATGTTCTTTTATATTTAATGCAGGATAAGCATGATGACTTTGTAATAATACCTGTTTTTTCATACTCACTGATATTATGCCCTAAAATACAATCATTTAATTTTGTCAGTTCATAATAACTATTGGATGCATACAAAATTTTACCTTCCGAATCACTTATCATGAACCCGTCATTACTATTATCCAAACATTTAACCAAATCTTTTATGCTTATTAATTCTATTCCCATAATTATTCCTTAAATAACATTTATTTATTCACACTATAGTTACTCTTTTCTCATATTGTATCATGCTAAACTTTACGTGTCCATACACAAAAACCTCAATAACGGTAATTTAATATCTTTAACTTAAGCTATGAATTTTATAGAAATAGAAGGAGAGGGATAGACAAGAACAGTATAAAAAAAAGCTTGCAACCCACTATTTTTGTGGTATTCAAGCTTTTTGTTTCTTCCGGATTTGAAAGACAGGGTTGTATTATGTTAAGCTTACGCGTGTATACTTATATGCTAAAATTAACTTACTGCATATTTTCCGCAAAACTTTGAAGTCTTGTATTGATTTGTTCAAAGCTGTTAGCTTGCTGGTCTATTTCAATTACTTGCAAGGGTATATTTTCCTTTTTCATTCTATCCATAATTAAAGGTACATCATACTCTTCCGGATCACAGAATTTCATTAAGGCAATAACAACACCATCAGCTTTATAATGGTTTGTTAAATCCACCAAATATTGAATACGCTCTTTATAAGGATCGAATGCCAATGAACAGGCATCATGATTCACCCAGCGTTTTGATAAACTATTCAGCGCGCTTTTTGAGAAAGGTGCGTCCGTTCTAAATTGCCTGGATTCATGAGCCAAGTCATCGCCGACAACATCCAATCCATAGTTTTCAAAGTAATCAAGAATTCCATCGGGTTCCAACATAATTCCGGTTACTACAATTCGCTTCTTGTCACTATTATTCACCGGCAATAATCTCAGTTTTTCATTCAATTCTTTTATATATCCAAGATAATCTTTTTTATCTATAAAATAAGACGCCTTTATTATCTTATGCCTAATTACAGGTGTAATAACATCTGTATGATTAGATGCAATTTCAACAAACTCTCTCATTGCAGCACGATAATCATTATAAAGAATGATGCTGTCCTGAAGTGCTTCTTCTGTTATTTTTATGTCTAAAATTTCTTCTAATTCCTTCTTAATATACATATATTCATTTTCTAAAAATAATTCCGAACTCTTTGAACGTCTGTTTTGCGGAAAAACAAATGGAATTGCTTTGCTTTTTCCCTTCCATTTTTGCCCGAAGCACTTTAAAGTATCACAAACCGCAGGAATTAAAACAGCCTTTAAAAAGTCATACGTACCTCTAATTTCATATTCCATTATTGATTGCATTATTGAGCAGGCAAATGCCGGAAGATAGGTTCTTGCCTTTGTTATTTCAACCCTGCCTCCCCAAATACCTACAGGAATACAGTTCGCAGCATATACTATTTCTTCGGGAGCATATGGCGCCACACAGCCAATAGCCTCTTTATTATTTTTTTTACATGACTCCTTTATAGCTTTTTCCGGAGATTCTGCTGCTTTTACTAAATAATCTATTATGTTATTTATTTCCATTGTCTCACCTTCCTATATTATAATTTTCTATTCAGCCCTTTGTTCCATCATTTCAACCAATGCTTCTATTCTTGTTTCATACTGTGCTTTAGAATAATTCCTCGGGTCTGCCTGGTCTCCGTCAAATGTCGTTATAGGAATATTCATGCTTTCCTCTAACTCTTTTCCTATTTCGTATTGCAGAAAATCGCACATCTTACAGCTTCGATTTAAATGCATAACAACTCCGTTGCATTTTGTTTCTTCGATAATGCCTTTTCTTAAGTCTGTTTGACCTTTCAAGGATAAATTATTTCCCATGCTTGTGTACGCCTTTGCCATTTCATATAAATTGCCCGGCGTATATTTTAACGCCCAAGCTGACGGATATGTAGAGCCTGTCATGTTTGCACCTTTGTTTTTAAGGACTTTATATGTATGTGATAAATATGGCCAACAAGCAATTCCATCCCACATAATTCTGTGCTTTTCTTCTGCTCCCTTTAAGCCGCTCTCTCCCTTTGCTATCTTTTCTTCTAGCTCTTCTTTGAGTTTTTTAAAGGTAATTCCGCATTCTTTTTTGCCCCTCATACAAACTATTAAAGCCATATAGTTAAACATATCAAATCCGCTTAGCGGTGATGGTTCTGCGGAGCAAAGACTTGTTGCTTCATACCAGGCGTTTGCATTTTCTGAAGCTATTTTCATAACCTCTTGAAATTTATCCATATCAAAAGGTTTATTGCAAATTACTTCTAATTGATGAATTATATCGTGCAGCTGGGATTCCACATATTTTATATTTTCTTCTGTTACTTCATTGCCGTGGTTAAACGGTACATCAACTATAAGTAAAGGTATGTTCAGCTCGTATGCAATATTTTCATACCATTTTAATAATGTTTCACAAATATTATTACATAGTAAAACTAAATCCGGTAACGGAAATTCACTATTGGCTAAATTTTTCTGCAAGTCCATGTAGCCTAAGTTAATTCTTGCATAGCCGCAAATATCATTGGCATATCCTTTCCTTTCCGCATGTTCCAGAAATTCGGGAGCAAGCTTTTTTGCAGCTATAACAGCAGCGTAATTCTCCGGATAGATAGTATGAATTCCCATTGTTTCAGTGAACTCACATGGAGCAATTGAGCTGGACCAACATACTAACTCTCCCCTTTCTTTGGCTTTTCTGGCATCCTCCATATTTTTATCGACTAAAATATTTAACATTTCCATTGAAGTCATATTTTCATTTATAATACTCATTTTTTACCCCTTTCCTCTTTAGCTTCATAGGCAAATATTGCAGCTCCAATTGCACCTATAAGCTGTGGTCGTTCAGCGACATAAATTTTTTTATTTAAAGCTCTCTCCAAAGCACGAATAACACCTTTGTTTTGTGCTACTCCTCCTGTTAAAGTAAAATCTTCTTCCACATTAGTTTTATATAATAGAGCAAGAGCTCTATTAACAATTGAATTATGAACTCCCCGAACTATATCTTCTATCTTTGTTTCTTGTGACAGCAAAGATATAACTTCAGATTCCGCAAAAACAGTACAAGTGCTGCTCACCGTAACCGGATTTTTTGCATGTTCATCTAAATTTTCCAGTTCATCCACATTAACTCCCAAAATACGTGCCATAACTTCAAGAAATCTGCCTGTTCCTGCCGCACACTTATCATTCATATAAAAATTTAATACTCTGCCTAATCCGTCAATCGAAATGGCCTTTACATCTTGTCCGCCAATGTCTAAAACTGTTCTTACATTTTTAAATTCATAATTAATTCCTTTAGCATGACAGCTGATTTCACTAATTTGTTTATCAGCATATGCCAATGAATTCCTTCCATATCCCGTACCTACGGTAACACTGATATCTTCTAATGATAAACCTGTATCCGAAAATAATTTATCCAATGCTTGTTTAGGTCCGCTTGTCCCTGTTCCCAACTGAACCACACTTGTTTTTACAATTTCTTTATTTCTGTTCATAATTACAGCTTTTGACGATACGGAGCCAACATCGACTCCCAAATAATATCTGTCTTTCATCTTTAATATTCTCCTACCCATTAGATAGATTCATCACAGCATTTTGCTTCAGCTCATTTTCCAAAATTTCTTTTGCATATTTTTTTATTGATAAATAATCGATTTTTCCAATACTATTTAATGGAATTTCTTCTATAGGAAAAATGTATCTTGGTATTTTATAATTTGCAAGCTTATCACAAACGAAACCTTTCAATTTGTTGAAATCGGACTTTTTCCCATTTTCTAATTTAACAAATGCTATTATCTCTTCTTGAAATGCACTATCGACTTCAACACCGACAACTACGGCATCTGTTATATCTTTACTGTATTTTTTTATTACGCATTCTATTTCATTGGGAGCTATATTTTCACCGTTGCGTATAATAATATTGTTCATCCTGTCAATAAAATAGAAATATCCATTCTCATCATAATACCCGCAATCATTTGTCTTCAGCCATCCGTCTTCGGTAAATTTTGTTTTGTTCTCTTCCGGCAAATTATAATATCCTTCCATACAGCAAAATCCCCTGCATTGAATTTCGCCCGGAATATACGGCTTGCACTCAGAATTATTTTTCGTATCCCAAATTCTCACTTCTATGTACGGAAGTGCTTTACCTAATGTTTTTGATTTAGTATCTATATCGTCATCATAATCCGACATAGTAATTAAAGGAGAAGTCTCTGTTTGGCCATAAGCAATTTGCAAATTTGTCGCAGGCAATTTTGAAATAATATCCAGGTACTTTTCGCTAGTCATACCTGATCCGGCAACAATTCCGGATTTCCATGATAAAATATCATACTTTCCAAAATTAGGGTCTTGAAGTAAAAGAAATAGCATGGAGGGTACTACATTAAAAACACTTATTTTGTATTCTTCGATAATTTTCATTGCTGCTTCAGAGTTGAATTTTCTCATTATTACCGAAGGCATTCCAACAATTAATCCAATCAATACGCCACATGTCAAACCTGAACAATGAAATATTGGCATGGAAATAAGTATAGAATCATTCTTTGTAAATCTCATTTGTTCTGATGTTATTTTTGCGTCATTAATCACATTATAATGTGATAATAATACACCTTTTGCCATGCGTGTAGTTCCGGATGTAAATAATATAAAAGCAGGGTCTCTGCTTTGGACTGATTCTTTAACACTTTTTAGTTTGTTTAAAGATTCATTGTCAATTTGTTTCCCATATTCATAGTCTTTCTTTGCTTCTCTGAATAATTTATTCATGCTCCCATATTTTTTTAACACAGGCAACTTATTGTAATTTCTTTCAATAATTTCATGATAATTTATCGAACCTGTTGATTCTCCATAAAGTAAATATTCAGTACGAGAATGAGACAGAAGACTACATATTTCTAAATCCTTATATGAATAATTAAAAATTGCTGCTAATGCACCAGTTTTAACTACTGCAAATATAGTAAAGATCTGTTCAATAGAATTTACGCTCCATATACCTACATTTATATCTTTTCTTATATTATTATTAAGTAATTTAGTTGCCATAATATCTGTTATTTCATCTAATTCCCTCCAGGTATAGCTTATATTTTCAAAAATATAAGCTATATCATTCGGATAATTTTCTGCATTATTTTTTAAAACATCTGCAATAGTAACATTTAACAAACTCATAACAAATCCCTTCTATTTGAATCTCTTTTATTTGACTTGTTCAAGATCAGCATGGACATGTTTTTCAATTACTATACCATCACCTTTTAGTTTTTTGATTTCATCTTCGCTATAACCTAACTTTGTTAAAATTTTTGTAGTTTGCTCACCTAAGAAAGGAGCTCTATCTCTCTTTGGAAGAGTTACACCGCCAAATTTTGCCGGTGTGGCACTTTCAATATATTTGTCGCCATTTGGTTGAGTGAATTCACGAAAATAGAAATTCTCTTTAGCTTGTTCAGAATCCAAAACTTCTTCAACATTAGCTATAATAGAGTGCGGTATATCATTTTTAGTTAATAATCTCGATGCTTCATCTCTTGTTAAATTTTTAAATCCATCACTTAAAATTTGTATTACTTCTCTGCAATTTTCAAATCCTTTATCAAACGTATTATATTCTGAATTATCAATTAAATCTTCTCTTCCTATTACTTTCATAAAATATGGCCAATAACGGTCATATTCGTGACAACTAACCATAATCCATTTTCCGTCTCCACATTCGTAAGTATTGCTTAAAGGAGTAGTCTCAAGTCTACTCTTAGGATATTTGTCTAAATCACTACATTGAATTGAGATAAATGGTTCTGTCATACTATAAAGAGCTTGTCCGTAAAGTGATACCACAAGTTTACTGCCTTCACCGGTTTTTGATTGTTTATACAATGCCGCACATATTGCTCCAGCCAAGGTACATGCTGTTGAATGATCCCCAAAAGTACTTGGGGGAATTATCGGAGCAGTATTTTTTTCCATAGCTGCAATCATTGCACCACTTAATGCCCAATAAGAAACATTATCAAAACCCGGATCATTTGCCATTGGACCTGTTTCTCCAAACCCTGTTAAATGTGCATGAATCAATTTAGGATGTTTAGAAGAAAGAGTTTTATAATCCATTCCCAATTTTTCTAAAGACTTACTTCTCGTATTTGTCATAAATACGTCAGCCTCTTCTAATAGTTTCGCCATTATTTCTTGGCCTTCCTCTGACTTTAGGTTTAAAGCAATACTTTTTTTATTAGCATTATGAAAATCATAAGCTATTTTTTTCATCCCCGGTAAAGGAGCTGCAAAACGTGTTGTATCTCCTTTTGGAACAGACTCTACCTTTATTACATCTGCACCCCAGTCTGCTAATATGCGTCCTGCCGAAGGAGCAGCTACGTAAGTTGTTAATTCAATTATTTTTACTCCTGACAGTAAATTGTAAGGATCTTTATTCATTTCCATCTTTATTCCTCCTTCAAAATAAAATATTATTAATTACGTAAACTTCACAAAAAATCAAGTTCATTATAAAGATTAACTATTTTTATACTTTTCAATTTCTTTTATAAACACAGGAATTACCTCAAATAAATCTCCAACAATTCCATAGTGAGCAACTTCAAATATTGGTGCATCTTTATCTTTATTTATTGCTATAATTACATCTGAACCTGACATTCCTGCTAAATGCTGAATAGCTCCAGATATTCCACATGCAATATAAATCTTTGGTGCAACAGTTTTTCCTGTTTGTCCTACTTGGTGAGCATGAGGAATCCATCCGCTATCTACAGCAGCTCTTGATGAACCAACTGCTCCGCCAAGAGCACTTGCCAAATCTCTTATATAAGAGAAGTTTTCAGCTTTACCAAGTCCACGTCCTCCTGATACAATAATTTCTGCTTCTTCTAAGTTTATATCTTCTGATATTTCTTTTATAGTTTCTACAATTTTTGTTCTTATAGCATCTTCAGGAATATCAAACTTTTCTTCTATTATTTCACCTTTATTATTTTCCTGTTTTAAAGGCTTCTTATAAACTCCGGGACGCACAGTACCCATTTGTGGTCGAATATTTGGACACTCTATGTCCGCCATGAGGTTACCGCCAAATGCCGGTCTTGTCCATTTAACATTATTAGTTTCTGAATCGTAGGATATCTCTGTACAATCTGCAGTAAGACCAGTTCCTAATCTACAAGCTACCCTTGGGCCAAAATCGCGACCATTGATTGTAGCTCCGATAAAGATTGTATTTGGCTTATATTTATCAACTAAATTCATGAAAGTATTTGTCACCGCATCTGTTGAGTATCTTTCAAAAATTGGATCCTCTACTAAAATTACCTTATCGGCTCCATATGAGATTGCTTCTTTTGCTATATTTTTTATATCTTTTCCAAACATTACAGCAACTAACTCTTGATTTAGTGTATCTGCAATTTTTCTTCCCGGTGTTAGTAGTTCAAAACCTACTTTCTTTTCTTTCCCATATTCTGTTTCAATAAAAACCCACACATTCTTATGTTCTAAATTTGCACTCATTTATTTCTCCTTTATATCACTTTATTGTCTACTAATAGGTTCATTAATGATTTTACAGAAGCTGATGCAGTTTCTTCTTTTATAACAATTCCATTATTATCTTTTATGGGTGTATAAGATTTCATTACTTTTGTAGCTGAACCTTTTAATCCGCATTTTTCCAAATCGATATCTATAGACTCTGTATTTAAAACTTCAATTTCAGCTTTATTAGCAGCAATCTTACTTTTTAAAGTTGCATACCTTGGTTCAAAAACTGATTTAGTAACTGTTATCACAGCAGGTGTAAGTACTTGAATCCAGTCATATCCTTGATCATTTTCTCTTTTTATTAATGTTTTATCATCTTCAACTTTAATATCTGTAGCGTAAGTAACTTGAGCTAAGCCAAGATGTTCAGCTATTTCAGGACCAACTTGACCAGTGTCACCGTCTATTGCTTGTTTTCCACACATTACAAGGTCAAATTTGCCATTTTCCTTCTCTAAATGTTTAATAAAACTTGATAAAATGTAACTAGTAGCTAAAGTATCAGAACCTCCAAATGCTCTATCGCTTAATAAATAAGCTTCTTCTGCACCAACAGATAGACATTCTTTTAATGCTACCTTTGCTTGAGGTGGACCCATAGAAATTACTGTAACTTTACCACCTTGTTTTTCTTTTAATCTGACAGCAAGCTCTAAAGCATATGAATCAAAAGGATTAACGATACTTGCTACTCCTTCACGCATTAATGTATTTGTTACAGGATTTATTTTTATTTCTGTTGTGTCTGGAACTTGTTTTATACAAACTAAGATATTCATTTAAGCCTCCTATATTTTTATTTAGATAACATTTTGCCTGAAATTATAACTCTTTGTATTTGATTAGTACCTTCGTATATTTGAAGTATCTTTGCATCTCTCATCATTTTTTCCATTGGGTACTCTTTCATATATCCATAACCACCAAATATTTGTACTGCATCTGTTGTAACCTTCATTGCAACATCAGAACCCATAAGTTTGCTCATTGATGAATAAGCCTCATAATCTTCATTTGAATCCATTAATTCTGCAGCATAATATGCCAATTGACGCGCAGCTTCTGTTTGTGTTTGCATATCGGCAAGCATAAATTGGATTCCTTGTTTTTTTGAAATAGGCTTTCCAAATTGAACTCTGCCCTTTGCATATTCAATAGCTTCATCAATAGCTCTTTGTGCCAATCCAACTGCCATTGCTCCAACATAATTTCTGGAAGTTCCTAATGTTTTCATTGCATATAAGAAGCCTTTACCTTCTTCTCCAATTAAATGATTTTTTGGTATTCTGCAATCCTCAAAAATAACCTCTGTGGTGTTAGATAATCTTATTCCCATCTTGTCTTCATGTTTACCAACTGAAACTCCTTCACGATCTCTTTCTACATAAAATGCAGATAAACCTTTTGTTCCTTTTGATAAATCAGTTGAAGCGATTACAATATATACACCCGCTATTCCTCCATTAGTAATAAAGCATTTTGTACCATTTAGTACATATTCATCCCCGTCCAATTTAGCTTGAGTTTTTACTGATGCTGAATCCGAACCGGCATTTGGCTCTGTTAAGCAAAAAGATGCTAATTTTCCTGAGGTTAATATTCCAAAAAACTCTTTTTTCTGTTCATCAGTACCAAAAAGTTCCATGGTAGTACAAGATGAATTGCTAGCACCAATAGCAGAGCCAATTCCGCAGTCATGTCTGCCTATTGTTTCCGCTATATACATTTCTGTTTTGTGATCAATCATTAAGCCATCATACTCTGTTGGCACTGCTAGTAAATGTACACCCATTTCCAATAAATCATTGTAGATTTTTTCAGGAAATTCTCCATTTGCGTCGTACGTTCCGACTACAGGATCAACTTCATTCTTAAGATAACTCTCAACCAAATCTCTTAAATCCTTCATTTCAGCAGTAATCTTCATAACATTCCTCCAAAGTTAAATATTATTATTATTTTATTTGTACCTTTTGACACCCTTAATCATTTAAACATTTATAAGCCCTATAAAGCTTCTTCATTGTTAAAAATACTTGACTTAATTAACAAGCGCTTGTTAAAATACCGTCATAATTCATTTAGCAATCATCGTGCCAACCTTTAAAAATGCTGGAAACATTCATTCTTACCAGTTTATAATATAAATGCGCAAAGAATCTTGGTGCGTTATTGCACTTTATGATAAATTTCGGTGCACATATGCTCCATCAGTTGCCATCGTTTGCAATTTTAATAATTATAATTTCTTTCCTTGCAATTTTAAGGGACGGTCCGTATTGGGCAGTCCCCTTTTTTCGAATTTATATATTATTCTGAATTATTTGTCTTGTAAAATATTTATTTCAATTCATCCTTACAAGCACCTTTTAATTCAAATTCTCTAAGATTAGAAAGTGCTATCTCAACCATATTGGAAACCGCTTCATCCGTAAAGAAAGCACAGTGAGGTGTTACAATTACGTTAGGCAATTGCAGCAATCTTGCCAATGTATCATCTTGAACTAATTTATTGGTATAATCATGATGGAAATATTCCAATTCATTTTCATAAGAATCCATAGCAACTTTGCTTATCTTTCCGGATTTTATTCCTTTTAGTAAAGCTTCAGTATCGATTAACCCTCCGCGGGCAGCATTTATTATTATAACATTGTCCTTCATCTTGGCGATGGCTGCTTCATTAATCATATGAGCGGTACTGTCAAAAAGAGGTGTGTGCAATGTTATGAGGTCCGCATTAGCATACAGTTCATCAAGAGATACATATGTTGCATATTTCTTGGTTTCTTCGTTTTGATAAACATCATTAGCAATAATTTTGCACCCAAGACCTGCAAAAGCTTTAATAACCATTAAACCGATTCTACCGGTTCCAATTACTCCAATAGTCATTTTTCTTAATTCTCTGCCCAATAATCCCGCCAGGCCAAAGTTTTGCATATCCATTCTTTTTACTACCCTAGGTATATTTCTAGTTAAGGACAGCGCCAATCCTATTGTAAATTCTGATACGGAATTGGGTGAATAAGCCGGAACATTAGAGACTTTAAATCCTAATTCTTTTGCAGCTTCAACATCTATATTGTTGTAACCCGAAGTTCTTTGTGCAATATATTTTATACCATATTTAGATACTTCCTCTAAAGCTTGTCTGTTGACATTACAAGTACCAAAAGTTGATATTCCTCCATATCCTTTTGCCAAATGCGCAGTGTCAGGACCAAAGTTTTCGCTCAACCTTGTAACTTCATGACCATATTTTTCTGAAAATTCATTAAATGCATTAATTTCAACGGGACCAACCCCATAAGCTAAAATCTTCATTTTTTTCCTCCTATTTTTTATCTAATTATAATTTAAACAGTAAATGTTTAAAAATTATAACAACTTAATTTTGCTATTATTTTGAATCAATCACTTCCGCAGCTTTATTTTTATATGAAAACCATCCGACTAAACCGCCTATAACAGCAGGAATTATCCAGGAAAATCCCATTGAAGCCAGAGGAAGTTCAGAGATGAGGTTGACAATTACCTCTATTTCAATTCCAAATGCAGGCAAGGTTTCTAAAATACTGATTACCAGGGTTGTATAAACAGCACCTACATATATACCTTTTTTGTGTTTTGGCAAAAATTTATTAAATATGCCAAAAATTATCAAAACAATCAATACAGGATATATAATCGCGAGAATAGGACCGGCTAAATTAACAATTTGCTCAACTTTCAGCGTCGAAATGATAACTCCTAAAATTGATGATATAATAACAATCTTCTTATATGAAATCCTATGATTTGTCACCCTTTCAAAAAAACCTGCTGCTCCCGCCATAGCACCAATCGCTGTAGTCAAGCAAGCAAATATTACACCAAGACTTAGAATTATACTTCCCGCACTGCCTAACAGTTTATTTACTAAACCGATTAACAAAGCGGTTTTTTCAATGTCCTGCGGGAAAATATCGGTTCCGGTAGCTCCAATATAAAGCAATCCGCCGTATATAAATAAAAGCAGCACTCCTGCAATCATGGCGCATAAGAAAGCAACTCTTCTCTGTTCCTCTACTTCTTTATATCCCTTTCCTACTATTGCCGATATAATAGCTCCGGAAAAAGCAAGTGCGCCAATTGCATCCAAAGTCTGATATCCGGCAGTAAAACTATTTTTGAAGACATTGGTTGCACCTAAGTCTGCCGGTGTACCGATAGGGCTGAATATACCTTTTACCACTATAATCGCCATCATAACTATTAATACAGGTGTCAGATATTTCCCAATCTTATCAATTACACTGCTTTGGTTAATTGAAAAAAATAAGACAATTGCAAAAAATATCAAAGACACAATAAGCGGGGGAACATTCGGAAAGAACGGAGTAATACCGATTTCATAAGTAGTAGCCGCGGTTCTTGGTATTACAATAATTATGCTGCCGCAAAGCATAATTATACCCACAAATACCTTTGAAAATCTGGGTCCTAACTCTTTTGCAATGCTTTCTTCCGTACCATCTGCCCTAGAAACTGCTATAAAAGAGCATAAAGGTAAGATGATGCCTGATAAAACAAATGCCAATAAAGCTGTAAACCACTGGTTTCCGGCAGATATCCCGATAGATGGCGGGAAAATTAAATTTCCTGCTCCGAAGAATGATGCAAATAAGGCAAAGCCAACTATAACAATATTCAAGTTTTTATTCATAAATTTCCTCCTAATACAATAGTAGTATCCTTCAGATAGCCTGAAAGTCTTTAGTACGCACAATTGTTGAGTCTTGATTGTGCATTTGCCAATAAAATTGAAAATATTTTCGTTACGTTACTCTTGCTTTTCTTCACCGCTGGCCACACGCAATTTTCTTCTGCCAAGAATTCAAGTTTTTTTCCTTTTATCATGCAAATTCATTGATATTCGCTACCTATATGAATGAAAATATAGGTAGCGTTTTCATGATAGTCTTATTTTCTTAAGCTGCTTTTCTGACCACCGCTTTTGCAATTATGGACAGCCTGCGTCTTTCGTCAAAAAATAAACATATCTTTGCAAAAAAATAAACATACTTCCGCAAAAAAATATATTTTATTTTATTTTAGCTTGCTCATAGCAGTTTTAATTTTTCCTACCGCTTCTACAATATCTTCATAGGACAGAGCATATGATAATCGTACAAAGCCTTCTCCTTGATCTTCGAAAACAGAACCCGGAATTGTTGCTACTCCAGCCTCTTCCAACAGGAATTTCGAGAAGTCATCAGAGCTCATACCTGTCTGCTTGATATTTAAGAATATATAAAAGGCACCTTCCGGCTTTAGACATGACAATTTATCAATTTTATTTAATTCTTTATAAAGATAATCTCTTCTTCGTTTATATTCTAAACGCATATTTTCACAGTCATTCTTATCATGACGCAAAGCTTCAACTGCAGCGTATTGCACAAATGTAGTACCTCCTGCCGTCATTAAAAAGCTCATTTTAATCATAGGTTCAATATATTGTTTCGGAGCTGCAATATATCCTAATCTCCATCCTGTCATTGCAAAATATTTTGAAAAGCCATTCATAAGTATAGTCTTTTCCTTCATACCAGGTAAAGAAGAAAAACATACCGCACGCTTTCCGTCATATGTAAGCTGTTCATATATCTCATCGGCAACAACAATTATATTTTTATCTCTGACAAGATCTGCTACTTTATTCAATGTTTCTTCTGTTAATATAGAGCCTATGGGATTGTTAGGGTTAATTAAAACAAGTACCTTAGTTTTTTCCGTAATTAATCCTTCTAATTCTTTTATGTCTATCTGAAAATTGTTTTCCTCAATAAGACTATATTTTTTAATAATAGCTCCCGCAACATTAGGTACTGTATAATAACTATTGTATCCGGGGTTGGGTAAAATAACTTCATCACCTTCATTTAAAAAACACATCAATGATAAGAAAATTCCTTGAGCTACACCAGTTGTAACCATAATTTCATCTAATGAATATTTAACTTGATTTTCTTTTTCCAACTTGTCTACAATAGCCTTTCTCAATGGCTCAATACCGTTAATTGGTCCATACTTGGTCTTGCCGTCATTAATAGCCTTTATGCAAGCATCTTTTATGTACTGTGGAGTGTCAAAGTCAGGTTCGCCCATAGTAAACTTTATAATATGCTTACCTTGCTTTTCCAATTCAGCACATTGATTTGCAATCTCCCTGATTCTTGATAAAGGTGCATTTTTCATTCTTTCTGCTTGTTCTACAAACATTATTAGCCTCCTTTTTCGTTAGCTATTTTCATTATTGCTAACAATCTATTGTTTCGTTCATAATAGCACACTTTTTTTGATAAGTCAACCGCCATTTCTTAATTCTTTCTATTTTTTCAACAGGCTGCCATTCAGGCACAAAAAAAATAACCATATATAATACGGTTATTTTTAAAAAGCAATCTAAAACGGAAGGTTTTTATGCCGCCTAACAGCTTCTTTCATTGCCCAATCTACATCTTTCTTTTCGATGGCCTCAACTAAATTTTCCATAATAGTATAGCCTTCAATATGATCTTCAACCTTTGTAGCCGACATTTGTATTATTACATCAATATAATCATTATACATATTTAAAACATTTACTATATGCTCATATTTGCTGATGTCATAAAAATACCTATACAATCTGCTAAGCTCTGAAAATGAATCTTCAAGCATTGCATTATTGGCGAAAACTTTCATTCTGCTTACAATTCTTTTCATATGTTCAATATTTTCCGGAGTTGCAACCTCTATTACTTTCTTAATAATTACCTGCTCCAACGCCTGACGAATTAATGCAATTTCCGCAAGCACTTCTGTCGATACTCCTAAAACGACAAAGCCGCAATTTCTGATATATTCAGCTAAATGCTCCCTTTCAAGCATATGAAAAGCTTCTTTCACATGCAGGCGGCTTGCATTATATTCCTTAGCTATACTGGTCTCAACAAGCCTATCACCCTTATTCAATTTTCCGGAAATAATTTGTTTCTTGTAATCCTGATATATTTTTATTGTATTCTTATTTTTCATTTTATCCTACACCTTAATTAACAAATATAAATATAAACACATTCTATCATATCTTAAATATTCGCGAAATAATCCAAGTTATAAACGATATGTCAATTTACAATTGTAAAAAAACACTATTAGGCATGACCGCAACCATTATACTATATTTTTTATATCTTTCATTTTCCTAAGCACATGTTTAACATTATATTTTTCCGCTAAATTATTTGCATCATGCTGCCAGCCTACAAGTACAGGTATCGAATTAGCATTTATAGCACATTCCATATCAAATTTTGAATCACCTACATATAATGTATTTTCAGCTTTGCTGTTAAGCTCTGTCAAAGCTTTAATTAGAGGTTCTTTGTCGGGTTTATGTTTTTTTACATCATCAGCTGCTATTACAACTCCAAAATATCTTGTAATATCAAATTTGTCCAGCGCAAGTAAGACTGAATCCCTGAGTCTTGATGTTGCTACACCTAACTTTATATTTTTGTTTTTTAGATATTCTAATGTTTCCTCAACAGTATCATAAAGTTTTACATCTTTTTCAAACTTGTCAACCTGATACTCTCTATAACAGGCAATAACATCTTCAAAATCAAAACTTCCGAAATCTCTTCTTAATGTTAGTTCTAAGGGCTCTCCAAAGGTGCCTAAAATATAATCTTCATTCCATTTTCCATCATGAAATTTGTCATAAATATGTTTAAATGAATTTATTATCAGCTGATTTGTATCTGCCAATGTCCCGTCAAAATCAAATATTACCGTATCAATCATTTTTGCTCCTGCCGCTTTTTTTCATACTGAGACCTATTCGCTGTCTTTCTTTATCGATGCTTATAATTGTTACATTGACAGTGTCTCCCACCTGCACTACTTCCATTGGATTTTTTATATATTTGTCACTCATTTCAGAAAGATGTATTAAACCATCCTGTTTTACCCCTATATCAACGAAGGCTCCAAAGTCAACCACATTTCTCACGGTTCCCGTAAGCTTCATTCCCACTTCCATGTCTTCAAACTTAACAACATCGCTTCTGAATATAACCTTTGGCATTTCATCCCTGGGGTCTCTACCCGGTTTTTTGAGCTCTTCAATAATATCTGTTAATGTGGGAACACCGATATTCAATTCTTCTGCCAAAACCTTTATTCTGTCTTTGATTCTTTCTTTTTGAGGTTTTTTGTCTTCCTTGAAGTTTATTTGCGACAATGCTTCAAGTCCTTTAAGTCTTGTATTTTTAGCTGATATTTTTACTTTTTTATCTTCCTTTACAGGAACCTTCATTATTCTTTCGTTGATATCTCTTAAATTTGAACTTCTTAGATCTTCAATTGAATAACCTAATTTTTCAAGAAGTCTTTCCGCAATTTCATAGGTTTCCGGATGAACTGCAGTTTTGTCTAAAGGATTCTCCCCGTCCGAAATTCTTAAGAAGCCTGCACATTGTTCAAATGCCTTGTCTCCAAGCATTTTTACTTTCATAAGCTCTTGTCTGTTAATGAACTTTCCGTTCTCTTCTCTGTATTTAACTAAATTCTTCGAAATTGTCTTTGTTATTCCTGAAACATATTGAAGTAACGCGGGAGAAGCTGTATTTAAATCAACACCGACGCTGTTAACACAGTCTTCAACAACTCCGTCAAGCTCCTGTCCTAACTTTGTTTGGTTAACATCATGCTGATACTGTCCTACACCGATGCTTTTCGGATCTATTTTAACCAATTCCGCCAGTGGATCCTGCAGTCTTCTTCCTATTGAAATTGCTCCTCTTATTGTAACATCAAGTTCCGGATATTCTTCCTGTGCTAATTTCGAAGCTGAATAAACAGATGCTCCTGCCTCGCTCACAATTGTATAGGTTACTTTTTTAGGGAATGTATATTTTGACAGCATATCTGAAACTACCTGTTCTGTTTCTCTTGATGCTGTTCCATTACCGATTGTAATAACATCAATATCAAATTTTTTTATAATCTCAGCCATTATCTTCTGAGATTTTTCAACTTCGTTTCTTGGCTCGTTCGGATATATTACTCCCTCTTCCAAAAACTTGCCTGTTCCATCCATCACTGCCAACTTGCAGCCTGTTCTGAAGCTTGGGTCTATCGCAAGAATTTTCACATCCTTAACCGGAGGAACCATCAAAAGATTCTTTGTATTTTTCCCGAATACCTTTATTGCCTCTTCTTCGGCTCTTTCAGTAAGCATGTTTCTTATTTCCCTCTCAATTGAAGGGGCAATGAGTCTTTTATAGCTGTCCTGAATTGCAGATATGTAATAATCGGCAGTTATTGCTTTTTCATTTTTAATTTCACTTGATATTAAATAGTTGATAATTTTTTCATCAGGTGTATTTAATTTAACCTTTAATTTCTTTTCCTTCTCGCCTCTGTTAATTGCAAGTATTCTATGATTCGCAATTTTATTTACGGGCTCTTCAAATTTATAATACATTTCATAAACTGTTTTTTCTTCTTCATCGGCTGCTTCCGATAAAAGTATCGCATCCTTTGAATATACTTCTCTTATATGTTTTCTGTAATCAGCATTGTCGGAAACAATTTCAGCTATTATGTCGCAGGCGCCTTCGTATGCTTCCTTAACACTGCTTACACCCTTTTCTTCGTCTATGAATGGCTTTGCTATTTCTTCAAGTTCGCCTTCTATAATATTTTGTGACAATATAATCTCCGCAAGCGGCTCAAGTCCTTTTTCCTTTGCCTTTGAAGCTCTTGTTGACTTTTTCTGCTTGTATGGTCTGTATAAATCCTCAACTCTTTGCAGCACATCCGCATTTAATATTTCGTTTTTAAGTTCTTCTGTAAGTTTTCCCTGTTCTTCGATTAACCTGATTACTTCTTCTTTTCTGACTTCCAAATTTCTTAAATATGTAAGCCTTTCAAACAAATCTCTTAATACAACATCATCCAAGGAGCCTGTCTGCTCCTTGCGGTATCTCGCAATGAAGGGAATTGTATTCCCTTCATCTATTAACTTAACAGTGTTTTCAACTTGGAAGGGTTTTAAATTAAATTCAGTGCATAAAATTTTATAAATATCTAACATTTCTCTCTCCTTCTTAACGATAGCACAACTATAGCACAGCAATTGTTCTCCGACTGTTCTCCCATCGTTCTCCTATTGTTCCCTTATCGCTTTCATTTTCAAGTATTCGTTCATAAACATATCAAGATTGCCGTCCATAACTGACTGTACATTTGATGTTTCCGCATTTGTTCTATGATCCTTCACCATGCTGTAGGGATGGAAAACATAGGAGCGGATTTGGCTTCCCCAGGCAATTTGATTGTATTTTCCCTGAATATCTTCGATTTTTTCCTTATTTTCCAACTTCTTGATTTCCACAAGCTTTGAAATTAACATTTTCATTGCGGTTTCCTTGTTGCTGTGCTGGGACCTCTGATTTTGGCAGGATACCACTATGCCTGTAGGTATATGCGTTATACGTATTGCCGAGTCGGTTGTGTTTACATGCTGACCGCCTGCGCCGCTGGAACGGTAAGTGTCTATCTTTAAGTCTGATTCATTGATTTCTAATTCTTCATCATCAGTCATTTCCGGGGTTACATCTACCGATGCAAAGGATGTATGCCTCCTGTTAGAAGAGTCGAAAGGTGAAATCCTTACAAGCCTGTGAACGCCTTTTTCGGATTTTAAGTACCCGTAAGCATTTTCTCCTTCCACAAGAATGGTAACATTTTTAATTCCTGCTTCCGTATCGGTAAGAATATCCAAAATGGTCATGCTGTAGCTTTTGGATTCTATCCACCTGCTGTACATTCGCAGCAGCATATCTGCCCAGTCCTGTGCTTCCGTGCCGCCCGCGCCTGCATGTATAGATAAAATTGCGTTGTTCTCATCGTATTCACCGCTTAAAAGAGCCACTATCCTTGCACTTTCTAATTGTTCTTCCGCCTCATCCATATTTTTCAAAAGCTCAGGGACATGGCTTTCGTCCTCTTCTTCGCGTATTAATTCAATAAAAAGCTCAATATCATCTACCTGTTGTTTTAAATGATTAAATTCATCAAAACGATTTATGTTATGCTTTAATTTCTGAGATATTTTCTGAGCCTTTTCCTGATTGTTCCAAAATTCCGGTTCCTGCATCTGTGATTCCAAAGTAAAGTTTTCCTCCCTTAACTTTTCCAAGTCAAAGGGAACCACCTACCTCATTTAATATATCATTGAACTTTTTGATTCTTTCAGTAATTTCATACCAGTCCGTCAAATTATCATCTCCTTTTTTAATCTTCTAAGTTTGCCCCGCAGCACTTCTTATATTTTTTGCCGCTTCCGCAGGGGCATGGGTCATTTCTTCCTACTTTTTTCTCTTTTTTAACAATTGGCTGTTGTCTGCCGCCGATGCTGCTTGCATCTCCTCCGCTGACTCCTGTAATTTTCGCTACTTCTTTTCTTTGCAATTTTTCCTGAGGTCTTACGCGCATAAGCATTTTTACGGTATCTTCCTGAATCGAAGCAGTCATTTCTTCAAACATATCAAATCCTTCTACCTGATAAGCTATCACAGGGTCTTCATTTCCAATGGCGCGAAGACCGATGCCTTGCTTCAGCTGGTCCATAGCATCAATATGATCCATCCATTTTGTATCTACATTTCTTAGAAGAAGAATTCTCTCCACTTCTCTGAATATTTCTTCTCCAAATTCCGACTCCTGCCTTACATAATGTCTGTCAACGGCAGTTCTGATTCTTTCTCTGAGAGCTTCACGATTTAAGCTGTTCATATTTTCTCCGTCAAAATTTATCAACAGAGCAAATACTTCTGCTATATACTTGATAAACCCGTTTATATCCCAGTTTTCATTATGCTTGTCATCAGTTGTGTACATGTTAATCGCCTTGTCAATTAAAGCATCAATCATGTCGGATATATTTTCTTTTAAATTTTCTCCTAAAAGTACCTTTCTTCTTTCGGAATAAATTACCTCTCTTTGCTTATTCATTACATTATCGTATTGCAGAACATGCTTTCTTATATCAAAGTTTCTTCCTTCAACCCTTCCCTGTGCCGTTTCGATTGTCTTTGTGAGGATTCCCGCTTCTAATGGCTCATCTTCAGGCATTTTTAAGGTTTCGATTATTGTTTTAACTTTATCTCCCGCAAACAATCTCATTAAGTCATCCTCAAGGGATATATAAAAACGTGTCGAACCGGGGTCTCCCTGCCTGCCTGCACGACCTCTCAGCTGATTGTCAATACGTCTTGATTCATGACGCTCCGTTCCGATAATGTGAAGGCCGCCCGCTTCCTTAACCTTTTCCTGCTCATCTATCAGTTCATTTTTTGATTCATCCAATAATTGCTTATATGTTTTTCTTGCTTCAATTATTTCAGAATCGTCAGTTTCATTAAAACCATCAGCTGCGGCAATCAGCTCATCAGAAAATCCTTTTGATTTCATCTTATGCTTTGCAATAAATTCGGGATTTCCTCCAAGCACGATGTCGGTACCTCTTCCTGCCATGTTGGTTGCAATGGTAACCGAGCCGAAACGTCCTGCCTGAGCTACAATTTCAGCTTCCTTGTCATGCTGCTTTGCATTTAAAACCTCATGCTTAATCCCTTGTTTCTTTAAGAGCTTGCTTAATAATTCGGATTTTTCTATAGAAATAGTACCAACCAATATGGGCTGTCCTGTTTTGTGTTTTTCTATGATTTCACTTATTACGGCATTGAACTTTCCAACTTCCCCCTTATATACGACATCCTGCATATCATCCCTGATTACATCTTTATTTGTTGGAATTTCTATTACATCCACACCGTAAATTTCTCTGAATTCATTTTCTTCCGTCTTTGCTGTACCTGTCATACCGGACAATTTTTTATACATTCTGAAATAATTTTGGAATGTTATTGTTGCAAGTGTTTTTGATTCTTTTCTTACTTCTATTCTTTCCTTTGCTTCTATTGCCTGATGAAGTCCGTTGGAATATCTTCTGCCGTACATGATACGGCCTGTAAATTCATCTACTATCAGAACCTCTCCGTCTTTAACAATGTAGTCGATATCTCTTTTCATTGTATTTTGTGCCTTCAGAGCCTGATTTATGTGATGCGAAATTTCCATGTTTTCCTGGTCGGCTAAATTCTCAATATTAAAATATCTTTCTGCCTTAGTAATGCCCCTTGCGGTAAGGGTAACATTTTTTGCCTTTTCATCAACTATATAATCAACAGTATCGTCCTCTTCAACATCACCCATCATATAATCCATCTTTGATTTCTTTTCTTCAGGCAGCTGAATTTTTCCTTTTAATGTCGATACAAAGCTGTTTGCCATTTCATACATGTCGGTTGATTTTTCGCCTTCTCCTGAAATGATTAGAGGTGTTCTTGCTTCATCTATTAAAATACTGTCGACCTCGTCAATTATACAGAAGTTTAAATCTCTTTGAACCATATCCTCCTTGCGGATAACCATGTTGTCCCTTAAGTAATCAAAGCCGAACTCATTATTGGTACCGTAGGTTATGTCTGATTTATATGCATTTACTCTCTCTTCCTTTGTTATGCCGTGAACTATGCAGCCAACAGAAAGCCCTAAGAAATTATGCACCTTACCCATCCATTCGGCGTCACGCTTTGCCAGGTAATCATTGACCGTAACAACATGTACCCCGTTCCCGTCAAGAGCATTCAAATAAACAGGCAAAGTTGAAACCAATGTTTTTCCTTCTCCTGTCTTCATTTCGGCAATTCTCCCCTGATGAAGAACAATTCCGCCTAGCAGCTGAACCCTGTAATGCTTTTGGCCTAAAACTCTCCATGCAGCTTCTCTTACAACCGCAAAAGCTTCAGCCATTATATCGTCCTTTGATTCTCCGTTTGACAGCCTTTGTTTAAATTCAGCAGTCTTAGCTTTTAATTGGCTGTCAGTCAATTCTTCCATTGTCTTTTCCAAGGATAATATTTTATCCACTGTTGGATTTAATCTTTTAATTTCTTTTTCACTGTATGAGCCGAATATCTTTTCTAAAAAATTTTTCATTTTCTTATCCTTCCATGCATTATATAATTGAGCAGAAATACCCCGCCGTATAACCTGAGCTCCATGCCCATTGCAGATTAAAACCTCCGCAGTCTCCGTCCACATCAAGAATTTCTCCGGCAAAATACAATCCCTTCACCTTCAAAGACTCTAATGTCTTAGGATTCACCTGAGAAAGCTTAACTCCTCCGGCGGTTGACTGAGCCTGTGACCAAGAATTATATCCCGTAACTTCAAATCTCCACTCTTTTAAAATATCAATTATTTTATATATATCTTTTTTGTTTAAATTACCGCATTGCTTATTCAAATCACCAAAACCTGCTTCATATAAAATTACAGGAATTAATTTTTTATTAATGAAGCCAATCATGCCGTCCTCCATTGTTTTATAACCGACTCTTCTGAATCTGTCCTGAAGAATATCATAAAGCTCTGATTTTGAATAATTGGGAAACATATCTATAAATAAATATGTTTTATTTTTATTATTTAGTTCACCGATAACCTTGCGGCTTATTTGCAGAATGGGAGGTCCCGATACACCGTAATCGGTGAAAAGTATTTCTCCCTCTTCCTCTCTTATCAGATTTTCACCTGCACAGGCTTTAACAATACCGTCAAACCTTATTCCTGCTATTCTTTTGAAATACCTGCCGCTTAATTTTAACTGAACAAGGGCAGGGTAAGGCTCGATAATTTCATGACCGAATGACTTGGCTATTTCATATCCCCTTCCGTCAGAGCCAAGCTGAGGACTTGCCTTTCCTCCCGTTGACAAAATAACTCTGTCTGCAGTAATTGTATCATTCCCAATAATACTAAATTTATCTTTATTTTTTCTTAAACCTGTTACATTGAAGTCAGTCTTTTCCTCAACCTTAAGTCTGCTTGCTTCATATCTTAACACATCCAAGATGCTTGATGCCTGCAGTGAATTAGGATATACCTTGCCGCTTTCATCAACGTAAGGATGAATCCCCAAGTCTTCAAAAAATGTCAGCGTCTTATTAAGGTCGAAAAAGTTTAAGGCTGTTTCCGCAAGCTTTAAATTATTGCTGTGGTAACATTCAAATGATAAGTTCATATTTGTATAATTGCACCTGCCGTTGCCTGTTGCCAATATTTTTTTCCCAACTCTGTTCATTTTCTCATAAATGGTTACTTCAGCACCGTTTTTAGCTGCAGCTATCGCCGCCGTTAAACCTGATGCACCTCCGCCGATTACAGCTATTTTCATAGATTTATTCCTTATCATTTATTGGTTTGTATGCTTTAATAATTTGCTCCGCTATTTTAAGTCCGTCAATTGATGCAGACATAATACCCCCTGCATAGCCGGAACCTTCTCCGCATGGGTAAATACCCCTGATGTTTGTTTGCATTTCATCATCTCTGACAATTCTTAAAGGCGATGAGGTTCTTGTTTCAACTCCCGTAAGTAAAGTGTCCGGCCTGTCATAACCTGTTAACAGCTTTCCGAAGGCGGTTATTCCCTCAATTAAGCTTTCGCACACATAGGCAGGCAGACAATCCCAAAGGCTTGCAAAAGTACAGCCGGGTCTGTATGTTGGATAAATTTCGCCAAAGTTAGATGAAACCTTCTTTTCCTTAAAATCCTTAAAAAGTTGTACGGGGGCACGATAATTCCCTCCGCCCGATTCAAATGCTTTTCTTTCCCATTTTCTTTGGAATTCTATACCCGCCAAAGGATTTTCGCTCCCTCCGAAGTCCTCCGGATTTATCTGAACAACAACGGCGGAATTTGCATTTTCCAAGTCTCTTTCATGAAAACTCATGCCGTTTGTCACAACTCCTCCTTCTTCAGATGCAGATGCGGTTACAACTCCTCCCGGGCACATACAAAATGTATATACGCTTCTCCCGTTTTTGCTTTTATGAACAAATTTATAGTCGGCAGGACCAAGACCGGGATGGTCTGCCATTTCTCCATATTGAGCTTTGCTAATCATTTTTTGAGGATGTTCAACTCTCACACCGATTGCAAAGGGTTTTGCAGTAAGCTCTATCTTATTGCTGAGCATTTCAAATGTATCTCTTGCACTGTGCCCTATGGCAAGCACCAATACATCCGTTTCAATAATGTCACTTTCGGTAATAATTCGATAAATTGCATTATCTTTTATTTTAATATCTGTTAAACATTCTTCAAATCTGAATGTTCCTCCCATGCCGATTATTTTTTTTCTTATATTAACAAGAACATTTCTAAGTAAATCCGTTCCTATATGGGGTTTATTAATATATGTTATTTCTGAAGGAGCACCTGCTTCCACAAATTCCTCCAATACTTTTTTGCCTCTTTTTGATCTGTCCTTAATCAGAGTATTAAGCTTTCCGTCAGAAAATGTTCCGGCTCCTCCTTCTCCGAACTGTATGTTTGAGTTTAAATCTATAATTCCATCTTTCCAGAACTTTTCTATATCCTTAACTCTTTCCTTTACCTTCTTGCCTCTTTCAAGAATTATCGGCTTATAGCCCTTTTCCGCAAGGAGCAAAGCGCAAAAAAGCCCTGCGGGTCCGCTTCCTACAACAACAGGCCTGTTTTTTAAGGGTTTTTCTCCTGTTGCTTCCACCTCATATATGAATGGCTCCACAACAGTAACATTTGAGTTCCTTTTTGAAATTTTCACTTCCTTGTATGTATCAACATCTAAAGCATAAATAAAAAGAATTTCATCTTTTGTTCTTGCATCTATCGACTTTCTGAAAATAGAAAGCTCTTTGATTTCTTCCGTTTTTATTTTTAATGCTTCTGCTGCTTTTATTAATAAATCTTCTTCAGTATGATCTATAGGTAGCTTAACCTGCTGAATTCTTAACATTTGTACACCTCTTTAACTACTTGTCAATTTAAATTCCGATATGTAACTTTATCATTATATCATAGTTTCAAAATTATTCTATGTAAATTTTTGCAGATGCGCGAACCCAATTTATATTAATAATACTTTTATATTTGCGCATATTAAATTAAATTGCTTAATTGGAGTACAATATGACACTTAAAAATAAATCCGTAATATTAATGCTTTTTTCCGCATTCACCTTTTCGGCAATGCAAATAATTGTTAAACTGCTGCCTCAAATCCCTTTAATGGAAAAAGTGTTTTTCAGAAATTTTATATGCCTTATAATTGCTTATTTTATAATCAAGAAAAACAAGCTTTCTTTCTTTGGATTAAAAGAAAACCGAAAATACCTTTTTTACCGTTATTTATTCGGCTTTACAGGTTTAATACTTTTCTTTTATGCCACAACACAAATGTTGGCAGCCGATGCTGCCATACTTAATAAGCTGTCTCCTGTTTTTGTAATAATATTGGCACATTATTTTCTAAAGGAAAAAATAAATAGAACCAAATTAACAGTATTGATAGTATCTGTAATCGGTGCACTTTTAGTAATAAAACCGCAATTTAACTCATCCGTCGTCCCAGCTGCTGCGAGTTTTGTTTCTGCTGTCCTTTCCGGCGCTGCCTATATGTTCATTGGAATGATAGACGACAAAGAAAGTGTTTATACCACAGTTTTTTATTTTTCGTTTTTTTCTTCTTTAAGCTGCGTTCCTTTTTTCTTTTTTGATTTTGTATTGCCGGGGTATTATGAATTAATGCTTCTTGTACTCCTGGGCGTATTTGCAGCTTTAGGTCAGATTGCTCTTACATTTGCATACACCGGATGCCCTGCGTCAGAAATTTCTATTTATGATTACTCTAACATTATTTTTTCATCGGTACTTGGCTTTATATTTTTAAAAGAAGTACCGGATTTGCTGTCAATTGCAGGCGGGGTATTGATATTGTCCGCATCTGTTTATTTATATATAAAAACCAAACAATAACATTTAAGTTTCATTTACCAAAATATTTGCCCCTTTCAGAATAAACACTCTGAGGGCATCTTAAATTTCTTTACCGTCTATCGGGCTTGACATTATAATAAATGTTTCGGTATTGCCGTAAAATTGAATTTTCCCTACCAATTCTTCCAAATGGGTCATTTCTCTCAGGTATGCTTTCATAATCATGCTGTGGGGTCCTGTTACGTGATGGCATTCCACTATTTCGTCTGCGCTGTCGGCAAATTGAAGAAATGTATCCTGTTTTTCAGGTTTTATTGATGCATTGATTAAAACACAGATAGGTTTGCCTATTTTTTCATTATTGATTACTGCCTTGTAGCGTTCAATAACACCTATGTCTTCTAATCTTTTCACTCTTTCGGCTACTGCAGGAGGACTTAATGAAACAACTTTTCCTAATTCCTTCATTGAAATTCTTCCGTCTTGCTGCAATATACTGATAATCTTCAAATCTGTCTGGTCCATTTTACACCGCCTTATTATATTAAGTTAATTTTAAAAACTCCTGTCTTATTGTATGGATTATTGCAATAATGGTTATTTTAATTATGTACAAATCTACATTTGCATGTTATTGTATATGTGTTGTAAAAATAACAATCCTCGCGGACAGCATAATTAAATATTTATGTCTGATACCCCAAACCCTTTAAAAATAAAGAAAATATAATTACTTCTGTATTCAAACTATTTTAATTTCAAATTATTGTATACAATAATGCTTTCCTATGATATTATAACATATGTATATTAATCATATCAAGGAAAAGAATATTATAAAACTTAACAAAATATGCTTGATGCTTAAAATATGCGATTATTATAAAGAAAAAACGTATTTTACATAATTTTACATGATTAAGGAGGAGGTAAAAATGCGTAAACTGAAAATAGCCGAAACATCACTTAGAGACGGCCACCAGTCATTAATTGCGACAAGACTTACAACTGAAGAAATATTGCCCATTCTTTCAGAGATAGACAATGCAGGATATTATTCCGTGGAAGTATGGGGAGGGGCAACATTTGATGCCTGCCTCAGATATTTAAACGAAGACCCTTGGGAAAGACTGAGAAAAATAAGAGCTAATGTTAAAAACACCAAGCTTCAAATGCTTTCGAGAGGTCAGAATATATTGGGATATAAAAATTATCCGGATGATATAGTAGAGAGATTTTTAAAAAATGCAATATATGAAGGTGTCGATATTGTCAGAGTATTTGACGCACTTAACGACATTAGAAATTTAAAAAGCTCCATAGATGTTATTAAATCGGAAGGAGCTCACTGCCAGTGCGCCATCTCTTATTCAACAAGTCCGGTGCACACGAAAGAATATTATTTAAAATTAATAAAGGACTTTGAAAATGCAGGAGCTGACTCAATCTGCATCAAGGATATGTCCGGAATATTATTGCCTTATGATGCTTATTACTTAGTTAAATCCATAAAAGAAGTTACGGATCTTCCATTGGAGTTTCATACGCACTGCACCAGCGGAGTCGGGGAAATGTCCGTTTTGAAAGCTGTGGAAGCAGGAATTGATATCGTTGATACTGCTATATCGCCTTTATCTTCGGGAACATCACAGCCTGCAACTGAATCTCTTGCATTAGCGCTTAAAGATACCGAAAGGGATCCTAAGCTAAATTTACAGAGATTAAATAATATTGCCGAGTATTTTAAATCCGTTATGAAAAAATATGAAGAGGATGGAACATTCAACATAAAGGTGCTCATGACCGAACCGAAAACTCTATTATACCAAATACCCGGAGGCATGCTTTCAAACATGCTGATTCAAATGAAGTCACTTAACGCAGTTGATAAATTTGAAGAAGTATTATCGGAAGTTCCAAAAATCAGAAAAGATTTAGGTTATCCTCCATTAGTTACTCCAATGAGTCAAATGATAGGAGCTCAAGCTGTTTTCAATGTAATTTCAGGCGGAAGGTACAAAGTAATACCTACAGAAATAAAAAATTATGTAAGAGGTATGTACGGAAAGCCGGCTGCTCCCATATCAGATGAAATAAAAAAACTTATTATCGGAGATGAAGAAGTAATAACAATCCGTCCCGCAGACCTTTTAGGTAATGGATATGAGAAGTTTAAGCAAGAGATAGGATACTTGGCGGTGTCCGAGCAAGATATTTTATCATACGCACTGTTCCCACAGGTTGCAAAAGACTTCTTCGAAAAAAGAAGCCAACACGTATTGGTGGGACATTAAGACAGCACGTGCCCGCTATAGGTTTTTGAGTTGATTCTGCATTAGAATCCCTACTATTTCAGCGAATCTTTCGGGATAATATATACGGGCAAAATTGTGTCCGTATATTTTTTTCGCTGTTTTTACATCCTCGTCTTCGCCTGTGAATACACAAAGAATTGAATTGCCGTTATTAACACCCTTTTTCACTTCAAAAGCCGTGTCAAATATACCGGTAACTCCCGCATACTTGGTCTGTTCCTGCTTTATTCCCGTATCGGGTATGCTTTGAGCATCATTTGGCTTGCAGTCGGAAAGAACTATCAGTATTTTATTGTAAAAGCCGCTTCCTTCCATCATGTATAATGCCGTGCGGATAGCTAATCCGTCCCTGTTGCAGCCTGTAGTTTTATAATTAAATATTTTGTTATTATTATCCGGTTCATCATAATCACGATAAAGGTTAATAACCGTATAGTTTCTTAAGCTGCTGAATGAGTAAAC
>ENA-UOOM01000938-UOOM01000938.1-fermentation-metagenome-genome-assembly--contig:-NODE-938-length-30558-cov-3.358620_pt1 | contig 30558 bp, 12 predicted proteins | sample MGYA00245781_ERZ724031 | MGnify/ENA primary metagenome ERZ724031 (study PRJEB28704, sample SAMN03018317) | fermentation metagenome | biome: anthropogenic terrestrial biome; feature: soil; material... | reverse complement strand
ATAATTAATATCATAGGATGTATTCTCTTGTTATTTTCTTACTTAGCCAACTTCATTACACCCGACAAATTCACCTTTGCGGCTTATTGTGGTATGTTATATCCTTATCTTTTAGCAACAAACACATTCTTTGTTATTTATTGGGCTTTACAACGTAAACGTTTTGCATTCTTGTCTTTAATAGGTATATTGATTGGATATACTTTTATTCCTCGACTCTATCCCTTTAACAATCAACATTCAAAAAACAACGATTCAAACTTCGTTAAAATTCTATCTTACAATGTACATGTATTTGGAATCTATGAAGGAAACAATACCTATAAAGACAGTATTATTTCTTTTATTGCTGAACAACAACCCGATATTCTTTGCTTTCAAGAATATTTTCAAGACAATAAAACCTATAAACACGACAGTATTTTTAAAAGCATACTTCAAACAAAACACAAATATCTGGAACTTGATGGAGATAATCATAAAATCGGTTTAGCTGTCTTTTCCAAATATCCCATCATTCACGCCGAAACGCTTAATTTTCAAGACTCATCGAACAATAAAGCTGTATTAAGTGATATATGTATAGCTAATGATACGTTTCGGGTTTATAACATTCACTTCCAATCTATTAATTTTGAAAAAGAAGATTATCTATTTACTTCAAAATTCTCAACCAAGGAAATTAACATGAAAAGCGAAGAGATGCAATCCGGGTCTAAACGCATCTTAAAAAAACTGAAGCAAGGATATGTGGTTCGCAGCGAACAAGTAAAACAAATTGTTGAACACATCAAGAGCTCGCCATATCCCGTCGTGGTTTGTGGCGACTTTAATGACATTCCCTGGTCGTATACCTATCAACAAATTAGCAAACTGTTAACCGATGCCTTTGTAAGTAGTGGAAAAGGATTTGGAAATACTTTCTTTATAAATAATAGATACCCCTTTCGAATTGATTTTATCTTTTACAATGAACGTACATTTCAAGCTTTCGACTTTAAAGTACATCATATAAAATATTCTGATCATCTGCCTATACACACTTTATTAAAGTCAATAGAAGTAAAATAATTACTAAATTTCGTCAACCAGTATATCCATTGATTGATACAAGCCAAATCGCAAAAAGAGTGCTCTATCAAATCGGGGATTCATCGTTCTCTTATAATGATATAATCTTACCTTTTGAAGAAATCGTAAGAAATACTTACGGTAGTTCCAGGCTAAACGAGCCGACAAAGGCAATGTAAGTAAATAAATAAAAGCTATTAACAAGGAGTGGGTAAATACTAAACACAATACAAAATAAAGGATATACAAAATAGGAATCAATAGTAGAGCATTTAGTCCGATAAATACAGAAGGGTGTAACAATTTATCTTTGATCTTACGATTGATTAGTTTAGGTGCATGATAGGGAATGATGTGATGCAACAAACCATATATAAAAATAGGGAAAGTCAATATCAACACTATCGACGAACTTAACAGTTTTGAAATACGAATCGTTCGGTTTATCATACCATCCTCAACCTTTAATTCTTCCAATTCTTTTTTATAATGGAATGCATCAGCATATAAATTTTTTACGAAATCTTCTCGTTGCACATATGCTTTCTTTAAGATTGCTACCAAAGCTTGGTCTGTTTTTAGTTTAAGAGGCAATATGTTGGGATTACCATGTTTATCATACGCAAACTTTTTACCGTAGGTCTTCAATAAAAAGTAAATAGCATCATAATTTTCTTCGTCTTCAATATTTAGCATCAACGATTCTACTTGAGCCCGCACCATATCATTTACTTTCATTTGAGCCTCTCTGGGCTGTACTTTGTACAATTCATAATACGGCTTGAGAGATATAGGTTTGCCGTAAATCTGGAGCATATCTTCTTGCATATGAAAATAATCACTATAATGATTTGCCGACGGTAAAATAAACACCTCTTTTTCGAAATTTGAATCTTCAGCGGCTCCAAAGGCTAAACGTGTATATGATAGATAAAACCTTCCTAAAAAATGACGATCTTGATGCATGGCTTCGGGATATAAAACCACTGTATTTCCGCGACTAATAAACGCTTCTATGTTTGAAAAAACAGATAAATTTTGCTTTACATTTTCCATTCCATCGCGTTGTCGGTAAACGGGTAATACACCGGCAAAAGACAAAAATTTAGCCGCAAAGGGATTTTTAAACACATCGGCACGTGCCATGAAATGTGGACGTCTGATTTTCATCGAATACAATATCGCCATTGCATCATTCAACGAATTTTGATGATTGCTTACGATGATTAAAGGGGTATCTGAAGAAGGTATGTTTTTTGTATTTAAGTAATATGTTTTTCTATAATACAAAAAATCAATATTAAATTTTGTGATAAAATATAATATTTTATACAAAAGGGGTATACGTTGCCTTTGTTTCATACATTTTTTATTAAAAAGGAATAAAGGCTTGTAAACTTTAATTAAGATCACAAACCTTTATCTGTTTTTTGTAGTCAGTAGGGGAATCGAACCCCTGTTGCAAGGATGAAAACCTTGTGTCCTAACCCCTAGACGAACTGACCTTAACGTTTTCAAAAATCTGTGCAAAAGTAAAAAAAAAAACAATATATATTCCTCTTTTTGAAAAATATTTCTTTAATTTGTATCTGCTTGAAATCTAAATCCTAAACGTTTTGCTGTGCGTATAGGAATGCGTTGATTATTGATTTCTACCATATCGTGCACACTGATTTCTTTCACCGCTTCATAAGGAGGAACCAACAAATCGAAATTAATAGTATACTGCATGGCCGACTCGAGTATCATCAGTGCTGCTTTTTCATCAAACACATTCGTACCGAAATTATTGTATAATTGTCCTATTTCTCGTTTGCCATCGATATAGTAATGATTGTCGTTGTTAACAAATACTCTGCCAATCAAATAACCCAAATCGTTATAACGTTGATAAAACAATGAATCCGTCAGGAAATTGTAAATACTGATTTGACCACAATAAGCCCGATTTTTATCTTCTTTAATATAAGCCGTTTTCATCACCTCATGGTCGCGATTAAAGGCAAACACATTACTATGCAACATAAATAACAATATGTCGCTGCCAAATTGAAGATAAAAACTTTGGGTATGTTTATTCTCAAACAACACACAGACCTCGGAATCGGGATACTCCTCTTTAAATATTTTTTCGAAATTCTGTGCATGGAACTTAAAATGATAAAAGGCTTTTTCGGCTTTTTTGGATACCGAAATTTTCAATATACTTTTTGTGTGTAATTGATTACATATCTGTTGTGTCGACTCTTGTTTCATCTTATATACTTTTACTTTATATCGGTATTAATTACATATGCCGAACCCTATTCCCTTTTCATTACATAAAAAGATTGGTGTCGGATTTTTTTGCAAAGATACATTATTTTTGTGTTTGAGCAAAATCTTTTCTCAACAGTAGCAACAGTGTTTCCCCTATCGTGGAAACCCTAATTCCGACGGAATCCAAATAGCAAAAAAAGTATGAAGCTTTTACCCTAACAGGATGTAACAAGATAATTTTTTATGTACCTTTGCTCTTTACAATAATGACATATAAAGATCAATCAATAAAAATAATAATACAATGGAAATCAACAGTTTTTTATCAAGACATGTAGGCCCCAAACCCGAAGAAGTAAACAAAATGTTAGCCTGTATCGGCGTTTCATCCCTCGATGAATTAATCGATCAAACCATTCCTTCAAAAATACGTTTGAAAGAACCTCTTTCGGTTGGGGATGCTATGAGTGAACATGCTTATTTAAATCATATTAAATCCTTAGCACAAAAGAATAAGATTTTCAAAACCTATATCGGCATGGGGTATTACAATACCATAACCCCTGCGGTTATTTTACGAAATATTTTAGAGAACCCGGGCTGGTATACATCCTATACCCCCTATCAAGCTGAGATATCACAAGGACGTTTGGAAGCCCTCTTGATGTATCAAACCATGATTTCCGATATGACCAAACTTCCTTTGGCCAATGCCTCTTTGCTTGACGAAGCTACTTCGGCCGCTGAAGCAATGATTATGTTTTTCAATGCTCGCAGTCGCGAGATGCAAAAAAACGTTGCCAATCAATTCTTTGTATCTGAAAACGTATTCCCGCAAACCTTGAGTGTGATGCAAACACGTGCTAAAGCTTTGAATATCGAAATCATTGTCGGCAATCATGAAAACTTTACTTTTACCAACAAAGTATTTGGTGTATTCATTCAATATCCTGACCAATGGGGCGAAGTAAAAGACTATAGTGATTTCGTTGCCAAATCCAAAGCTAACGGGAGCTTCATCCTTGTTGCCTCCGATTTGATGGCCTTAGCATTATTAACACCTCCGGGAGAATGGGGTGCTGATTGTGTAGTGGGTTCTTCTCAACGTTTTGGACTTCCCATGGGTTTCGGCGGACCTACCACCGGTTTCTTTGCCTGCAAAGAAGACTTCAAACGTCAAATGCCCGGTCGTATTATCGGTATTACTATTGATGCACAAGGAAAAAGAGCTTTACGTATGGCATTGCAAACACGTGAACAACATATAAAACGCGAAAAAGCAACCTCTAACATCTGTACTGCTTCAGCACTCATGGCTATTATGTCGGGAATGTATGCCGCTTATCACGGACAAAAAGGCATAGCAAATATTGCAATGCGCATCAATAGAATCACAGCTGTATTGAATCAAGAAATTCAAAAAATTGGTTATAAACAATTCAACACCTATTTCTTTGACACATTATGCATACAATCGCCCGTTAAAACGGATGTTATTCGCAAAATAGCTGAAGAAAATAAAATCAACTTCCGTTATATCTGCGACGAATGCATAGGCATCAGTATCGACGAAACCACTACTCTCGACGATGCAAACAACATCTTAAAAGTATTGGCACAAGCTGCCGGTAAAACATTCAGTCCTATTGTTTGCTCCGGTAATTGCAAAACCCTCGACTTCCCTGCTTCTTTAAAAAGAACCTCTCCTTACTTAACACAAACTATTTTTAACAGCTATCATTCCGAAACCGAAATGATGCGTTATATCAAAAAATTAGAAATAAAAGATTTATCTTTAAACAGAGCTATGATACCTCTCGGATCTTGCACGATGAAGCTTAATGCTGCTGCCGAGATGTTTCCTATCAGCTGGCCTGAATTCGGTGCCATACATCCTTTTGTTCCTTCCAATCAAGCTGAGGGATATCTCGAAATGATTCATAATCTCGAAAAAGATTTGGCTGACATTACAGGCTTTGCCGGCATTTCGCTTCAACCGCAATCCGGCGCATCGGGTGAACATAGCGGTTTGATAGTGATTCGTAACTACTTTCACGACAAAGGAGAAGCCCATCGCAATGTGTGTTTGATACCATCATCCGCTCACGGTACCAATCCCGCATCGGCAGCCATGGCAGGCATGAAGATAATAGTGATCAAAGCCACACCCAGCGGCGAAATCGACATCGACGATTTAAAAGCAAAAGCCGAAGAAAACAAAGACTATCTGGCTTGCTTAATGATAACCTACCCTTCCACACACGGAGTGTTTGAAGAAGAAATCTTACACATCATCGACATCATTCACGCCAACGGCGGATTGGTGTATATGGACGGCGCCAATATGAATGCACAAGTAGGACTCACCAGTCCCGGCCACATGGGAGCCGATGTATGCCATTTGAATTTACACAAAACCTTTGCTATGCCTCACGGCGGTGGCGGCCCTGGCGTAGGACCCATTGGCGTTTCAGAAAAACTGCTCGACTTCCTTCCCTCTCATCCCCTTGTTAAAGTCGGCGGTAACAAAGGCGATGCCGTTTCTGCAGCTCCCTATGGTTACTCTCTGCTCTTGCCCATTACCTACGGATATATCAAAATGCTGGGAACCCAAGGATTGACCGATGCTACGAAATATGCCATCCTCAATGCCAACTATATGATGACCCGCTTGAAAGACACCTATAAAATCCTCTACACCGGCTCTAAAGGACGCGTAGCACATGAAATGATATTGGATTGTAATTCATTCAGCCTAAGCGCTCAAGTAGGAGAATTAGCCAAACGCTTGATGGACTACGGCTTCCATGCCCCCACTGTTGCCTTCCCCGTTCACGGCACCTTGATGGTCGAACCCACCGAAAGCGAACCGCTCAGCGAAATGGACCGCCTCTGCGATGCCCTGATTCAAATCAGAAAAGAAGTAGCACAAATAGAATCCGGTGAAGCCGACAAAGAAAACAACGTCATCAAAAACGCACCCCACACCATGGATGTAGCTTGCGCCGACCAATGGAACCGACCCTATTCACGCCAACAAGCAGCCTTCCCCCTACCCCACGACGATAAATACTGGCCCACCGTTTCCAAAGTCGACGATGCCTACGGCGACCGTAACCTCGTTTGCTGCTACCAAGATTAACCAACACATCATCTGTAGGGACACGACATGTCGTGTTCTTTAACCATAAAGCATTATAAAACAACACGTAGAGACGTTGCATGCAACGTCTCTACGAAATTTTAATCCGGTTACGACATTTTTGTAACAAAAAAATATATATATTTGCTGCCATACAAAATATGTCGAAACAGCCGTCATTATGCCTTAGGTTGATTTTTTTTCGAGGGTTGCGAGGCATAAATCTGCCAAAACATGAAAATAAAGCTAAAAAAATATCTATCAATAAAAATTTTAACTATGAATAAAAAAACAGTTACATTCACCAAAAAAAAATCTGTGGCAAGCAAAAAACTTGTATGCCTTTAGTAAGTAAAATCAGTATTAACCATTTTAAAACCAAGAATTATGGCAATAAGATATAAACCCATATTGATAAGCCAACCCGGGGTAAAGGGAGGCGGAATAAGAAAATATTTCGCAAAATCGATAGCAAGCGGAGTAACAAGCATAGAGAAATTGGCAACGTACATTTCACATGCTTCAACATTTAATTTTTTCGAAGTGATTTGTGCATTAAACATTTTAGTAGAATACATTTGCCTTCAACTCATAGAAGGAAATATTGTGCGTTTATACCCTTTGGGCAGTTTACGTATAGAAATTCGCAGTGAAGGTAAAGAAAATAAAGAAGATGTCAATGCCTCCTGTATAAAGGAAGCACATATTGTTTTTATTCCGAGTGAAAGAGTAAGGAAGATGTTGAAAAATTTGGATTATAAGAAAATACAAGAAAAGTCATAGTTCAAAAAAATCAAGCTGAATCTGTTTTGCAGAACAAAGCAAGTTTGCTTTGCACACTAAGGTGCGTCGGTTAGCTTTATGCACATTTTATTAAAATATTATGCGCATTTTTCCCAAATATTATGTGCATTTTATCATTAACATTATGCGCATTTTATTCAATATATTATGCGCATTTTATTGGAAACTAATGCGCATTTTATTGGAATGTTATGCGTATAATATTACTCGACACACACGTGTGTTGTAATCGAATTTGCTTTGTTTTTCTAAGCACCTTAATGTTGACGACACGTAGAGACGTTGCATGCAACGTCTCTACGATATATAAATTCCAATGAAACAACATGTAAGGACACGATATGTCACATTTATATATGCAAAATAGGTATTTACGGTCGAAGCAATTGTAATTTACGGGTAATGATTCCCTGCGATGTTTCTATCTTCAAAAAATACATTCCTTGGGATAGTTGACTGATATCGAAGGTATATATGTGATTGTTTACCGTATATTTTTGTTGCAGTTTTCCTTTAATATCATACAGCTGAACCTGTTGGATGATAAGGTCAGAGTGTTCGATAGTAAACTGTTGGTTAGCAGGATTGGGATATATTTTTACATCTGCAAGCTGTTTATCCTTATCGTTGATAGCATTGATTCCAGATGTATAGCTAAACTCCCATCCGTCGTAGGTGTTTTGTTCGTCGGTTTGAAAAACAAACATCAGGGTATTCGTGTGAAAAACAAACGATGTATCGTGGATGTCGCCCGATAGGGCTACTAATAACACACTGGGGCTAACACTCTGATCGTAAATATATAAAATATCTTTATCTTTCTCGGTTTCAAATTTAGTAAAGTCAATAAAGATAAGATTCACCCCGTTTATCTTTAGGCGTGTTTTACAGTTTGTGAAATTATTATACCTGTGAGTACCACTGCCATCTTCCACCTTGCCCGACGGCGTGGAAAGCATTTGCAGTACACCGCAATAAGTTGGAACACTCGAAGCATAGTTCACCTTAAATCCTTTTTCGGTGTTTTCATGATTGGTTTTCAAGTGCAGCTCAATATAAGAAGATAAAACCGTTAAAGAGAGATTTCCCGAATCATTCGTAATCACATAATTCATTAGGTTATCATCTTCTGAATCAATAAAAAGGCTGTCGTTTTCGGCTATTTGAAAGTCAAGGTTAAGTTTTATAAACACTATGCTATCGTGGTCGGGTTGTATGCGCCAGGTGTAATCCATGTTATTGGGATACTGTTTCGTAGCCCCGCTTCCATCATCGAAAGAGCCATTCAAAGCGGTCAAGGTACGACTGCCTGTAAAGTTTAGCGAAGGATAGGTATAGGTTGATGTATCGGGATAGGCGTTGATAATGATTTCCTGTGCCAGATTGAAATTGTTTCCTCCCGGCGAAAGGGCATCGGTATAGAAATAGCCGTCCATATATCCGTCCCATCCGAAGTTAAAATGATAATAATAAGCAGAATCGGTTTTCTGATAGCCATCACACACAAATCCGTGGCCGTTGATGTCGGGCACACTCCATCCGGCATAATAAAGCGGAATGTTGTTGTTTAAGTGTGTAACTATCAAACTATCCCAATCCAAATCGCAGCTATCTCTAAACACATAAGCCGTTTGAGGGGAATACTTGAAATAGGTACGCAAGGCATAGGCTGCTTTGTGGTTATACATACCCGAAGAGGTAGGACCGTAAACCATATCGACGGCCACCCCACAATGATGAATCAGCAATGACATGGCCGGATTGATTTCTTCGGGCACATCGGTCATGGCATCGTAATCGTAGTGCGTTTGACCGAAATCGGCCGAAAGGTTGCCGTAGGTGTCGTGTGTATAAGAATAAGAAGCCGTTCCTGTATCGGGGAAACGGAAATAATACATCAATTGTGCCATGGCTGTAGCCACACATCCAGTAACGCAACGCCCGTTAGTACCGGCCTCATCTTGCGGACAATAATAATTATAGTACATGCCTTGCCCCCATTTCGAAGTCAACAGAGGAGCTACTTTATCGATGTCGTTATCAAAATCTTTTCTGGGATGCAGCCATGCCGACCAATCAGGATGTGTAGTGCAAGCCTGTGTTTGTTTGATCAATAGGATTTGATTGGCATAATTATCCATCCACATTTGAACCGGCGGAATGATATTATTTGCTTGAAATGTTGTGTTATTGGAGAATGCAAGCACAGGCACACTGCTTTTATCAGCAGCAATAAGTACATAGGCCTGATCGGCATTAAATACATAAAAAAGAGTGTCGTGATGATTGGCAATTTCAATATATGCACATTGAGTGATTGCTTTTTGATGTTTTGCAAAAAATGACTGTGCCACTTGCCGAGCCTCTGAATAGGCAACGGGCTGTGCCTGCGACAAGGAAACAATCATTATTCCTATACTTAGGATACATAACTTTCTCATGGCGGTAATGTTTTTAAAAATCTTTGCAAAAATACATTAATTACAAAGACATTGCCCCTACGACATTAAAATATAATATACAACATTAAAATCTTGTAGAGACGTTGCATGCAACGTCTCTACAAGATTTCGGCTACAATAAAGGCGCTTCCTCCAACAAACACCACATCCTGATTGTCGGCCTCTGTTTTTGCAGCTCGATAGGCGGCCTTTACGCTTGTATATGATTTTCCGTATAATTGATGTTGTTGTGCTTTTTCACACAACAGATTTACATCCAATCCTCTTGGTATATTTGCTTTACAAAAATAATACACAGCATTTTTGGGAAGCAGTTGCAAAATAGCTTCTATGTCTTTATCGTTAACCACTCCTAACACGAAACGCAATGTTTGATGGGGAATGGATTGTAGTTGTTTACATACCATTCGAATTCCATCTTCGTTGTGTGCAATGTCGGCAATACAAAGGGGGGTCTTATCTAAGATTTGCCAACGACCTTTGAAACCTGTTGTAGTCAAGCAGTTTTTAATTCCACGCTTATAGGCATAAGCTGGGATATCCATATTATGAAAAAATATATCCAAGGCAGCGCTTACAGTCAGAAAGTTTTTTTGTTGATAGAAACCCGTTAAAGGTGAGATGATGTGCTTTTTATACAACTTATGCTGTTTATATACATCGAAAGACACCAATGATTGTCCGCTTCGCCTAAAATAGTTTATATTTTGTAAGTCATACACTTGATCGGCAAAGACAAGGGGGGCCTGTTGTTTTTCGGCAGCTTCGATAAACACCTCTCTTGTTTCGTTATGCGTTTCGCCAATCACTACAGGAATATGTGATTTGATAATGCCCGCTTTTTCAGCGGCAATCTTGGTCAAGGTATTTCCCAAAAATTGTGTATGATCGTATCCTATATTGGTAATAACACTTACATCGGGGGTGATTACATTGGTTGAATCTAATCGTCCTCCCAAGCCTGTTTCGATTACCGCAATATCGATTTTCTTTCGATAGAAATATTCGAATGCCATGGCTACGGTTATTTCAAAGAAGGAAGGTTGCAGTTCTTTGAAGAAATCGATGTGTCGACTTACGAATTGGGTAATAAATGTAGGAGATATTTGTTTCCCATTGATGAGTATACGCTCCCGAAAGGTTTTTAAATGCGGCGAAGTATACAATCCAACATTATATCCTAGCGATTGCAATACAGAAGCAATCATATGTGAAACTGAACCTTTTCCGTTGGTTCCGGCAATGTGTATGCAGCGCAGATGTTGTTGAGGATTTTCTATATGATTTAATAAAGCAATAGTATTATGTAAGTCAGCTTTATAGGCTGCAGGTCCGATACGTTGATACATGGGAAGGCTTTCATAGAGAAAGCGTAAACATTCACTATACGTCATTCTTATTGTATTACAAATCTATATCTGATAATTCCTCTTTCTTCGGCAGAAGCATCGGCTTTGGCTTTGAATTTTGATTCTTTAGCAGCTCGTTCACATTCTTTCCATATATCGACATCAGAGATAGTAGTACCTTTAATGCCAGCTTTTGCATAAATAACATTCCCTGACTTATCGGCACGGAATTCAACCACTACCAAACCTTCGAGATTGGTTTTAGATTTGGGAAATGCTTTTTTAATAACAGGACGACCGTCGAGCCAGAAGTCGCCATCGCCGCTACCGTAACCGGCACCACTACCGCCTCCGCTGCCACTTCCGCTTCCGGGGCCTATGCCACTGCCAGTACCTGAACCTTGTCCGCTGCCTTCGCCGCCGCCTTGTTTTGCCCTGGATTTAAACAAGGCATTTTCATTGACAGTCGGAACGGGTTCGGTTTTGGGTTGAACGTTTGACTCTTTGCCACTAGGAACAGCAGTTGTAGTTTCCGTTTTTTGGGTTGCAATTTTTTGAGCCGGTTGAGATGTTACGGTTTGTGTTGTAGTTGTTGAAGCTATTGACCCGCTGCTACCACCACCTCCGCCGCCGCTCATATCGACTTCGATGCCATATTCAGGTGGTGGTGGAACTTGATAGCTTAAACCTAAAAATAAAAAGCAAACAAGCATCAATGCATATACTATGACTACCGTGATAATAGCCATGAGTCGATTCCTTTTTTCTTCTTTATGTGCTTCGCTTGCTGTCATAATATATGGCTATTTACTTACATTTGCTGTTGCCAAAATCACTTTATGTTTTCGTTGATACATATCGTTCACACCGTTAACGGCATCAATCACATAAACAATATTTTGAACGGGAACACTTTTATCAGCTCTTACCACTACGGTTGCATCGGCTTGATGTTGCATGAGGCGTTCGCTAATAGCCGACGCCAATAAACTTTCTTCAACCGCCATTAAATCTTTCCCTTCCTTGATGGCATACTCCAAATTTTCGTCGATATACACTTCGAAGTTCTGCTTAGCCATGGTTTTACTCGTACTTTCGGGTAAGAGTAATTTAATGGCGTTCGGACTTACAAAAGTGGACGTTATCATAAAAAAGATAAGCAGTAAAAACACCAAGTCAGCCTGTGTTGACAAATTGAATTCGATGTTGCGCTTATTTTGTACTCTGATAGGCATAATGTTTCTTTTTTAATTGACCGGTTCGTGAAGTACATCCATAAATTCGGTAGCTTTGGCTTCGAGCATTACAACTACTTGACTTACCTTCGATACCAATATATTATAACAAAGATAACCGATAATACCCACTATCAAGCCACTGGCAGTTGTGATGAGTGCTGTATAGATTCCACTGGCTAAATCGGCAATTTCAAGATTATTTCCGCTATGAGCCATATCGTTAAACGATACAATCATACCGGTAACCGTTCCTAAAAATCCCAGCATGGGAGCTATACTCGAAAGTGTGGCAACAATATTCAATCCTTTTTCCAAACGAGCTACTTCTAATTGGCCAACATTATTGATAGTCTCACTGATATCTTGAAGAGGTTTCCCCAAACGCGACAGGCCTTTTTCAATCATACGTGCCAAGGGAGTATTGGTTGATTTACATAAAGTCAAGGCTGCATCCAAACGATTGTTATGCATGAAATCTCGTATGTTATTCATAAAATTAGTGTCTTCATTCGAAGCTTTTTTGAGGTTTAAATATCTTTCCACGAATATATACACTATTACACCTACTGATATTAATAAAGGAATGGTTATCCATATGGTCCCCGGAGCAAACAACAGAGATAAAATGTTTAATTTTTCTTCATGAGGAATCACGTTTTCAACGGCTTCTATCGTGCTTTCAGCTACTGCTTCTGTTTGTAAAAGTATAGATTGCAACATATGTATTTAAATTTTATTTTACCTGCAAAAGTACAACTTTTTTGCATGATGCGTCTTTCTTCACAGAGTTTTTATAACATTTAAATGTTAGTAAATGGAAAAGATCTTTTGTGAAAGAATGGGGCAAAAAAAATGAAAAAGGCAATCAAATCTTATGCTTACATTATACCATATGTTTCTTTTATCCGTTAACAAAGAATGATTGTTTACGTATAACATTTTACTTATATTTCCATATATGATAGATTATTTTGAATTTCAAGAAGGGAGTGTTACCGTGTGTGACAAAGAAGGGATTATACTTTATATGAATCGGAAAGCCGTAAACACCTTCGGCGATAAGGTAGGGTATAATTTATTTTCTTGCCATCCGCCTACGGCAAAAGAAAAGATAAAACAATTATTAGCCACCGGTGAAACCAATGCGTATACCATTGAAAAGAAAGGGATAAAAAAAATCATTTATCAAACCCCATGGTATAAGGATGGAAAAATTGCCGGATTAATTGAATATTCTTTTCCCATTCCATTCAATATGCCACATTATGTCAGAGAATCATCATGACGCCTTAAATAATGACAAAACTTGTTTGATGTTGATTAAACGAGAAACGAATACAAGTACAAGTGTTGCGATTAGCATAATAATAAAATCAATTCCCCAATGAAAAGGCAATCTATAACTAATGAGATTGATAGCCATTACTCCGAATGCAAAGATGCTGAGACGTAGTATAAATGTGCGGGAAATCTGAAATTGAAATTTCTTCATCGCAATGGCTATTTCTACCATTACAATATATGAATGAGTAACTATAGCAGCTACAGCCGAAGCCATAGCACCCCATCTCGTAATGAACAACGCATTAATGAGTATATTAATGCCGACACCCGATAGGGCTATGATATTTAATTGTTTCAAATTTCCGTTAGCTGTCAACAATGAACCGAAGATATAAGTAAGTACAATAGGGAAGATACTTAGCATCAACACTCGAAAAACAGCTGCCGATTCAGTTACGTGTTTGACGTATAGCAAATCCATCAATTCATGATTGTATACAAAAGAGGCGCAAGCAATGATAAGTCCGTAAATGTACAATAGGATAAAAGAAGTTTTGACAATGTCGTTCACTTTTTTCTTTTGAGCTATCATATTCGAAAATAAAGGCATACATATAACCGACATTAAATAAGCCACAATAATTCCGGCATCTAACAAACGATAGGCTGAAGCATAAATGCCGGCTTGAGCTGCACCGGTTTCTAATGGCAATAAGCGTTCTATCAGCACCGTATCAACACGATTATGGATGCTGGTAAACAAATGAAGAATGGCAAAGGGTATGCTTTTCCTTAAAATTGTTTTAAAAAACCTTAGATCGATAAAAGGTGTATGAAAAGAGGATTTATGAATAACGATTGCTAAGGCTAATAAACACGTAAATGCATAGGCAAACGTCTGAATATAAATAAACCATGTGATTTGAAAAGGCTGTGTAGTTACATTGCCCCAAAGTAAAATACCACAAAAGACAATCATAATGACCCTGTCTATGACCGAGAGCAAACTATCGGTTTTAAAGAGCAATAATCCGGATATATTCGAACGTAAATAGAGAATAAAACCAGCCAAAAATTGATTGATCAATAATGGTATCAGCATTTTAATTTGCAAAGAATTATACCCAATTACTATGCCTGTTATCAACATCAACATAAAGTAGAAAACAAAAAGCAATAATTTTAATGAAAAAATACGGGCAAAACTTTCTTTCAGAAAATCATTGCAACGGGCAACGCTTCGGTTATTAAAATTAGTAATGCCCATATCAAGGGCAATATTAAAGAGGAAAGTGAAATTAAATAACGCAAAATACATACCGTAGGTTTCTGCATCAACGAGGTTTTGAACCGTTCGGTCTATACCAAAAATCCAAAAAGGCTTGATCAGCAGATTAAGCCCTATAAGAATAATGATATTTACGATAAATTTGCGTTGCATTTGTATCTAATTGTTATACTAAACGCAGAAATGAAATAAATATGATACATGCATAAAAAAAAGAGATTGATTACTCAATCTCTTTTTAACTCAGAGCATCGCTGCCTTATTCCTTTGTAAATTCAATTTCAATAAGCCAGCTTTCAAGTGAAGCATCTTCAAAATCGATAGTGATTTCAGCAGTGCTGATTTGATAATTACCACCATCTAATTTTTCGAACGTACCGGTACCGGTACGTTCGAAAAATTAGATGGTGGTAATTATCAAATCAGCACTGCTGAAATCACTATCGATTTTGAAGATGCTTCACTTGAAAGCTGGCTTATTGAAATTGAATTTACAAAGGAATAAGGCAGCGATGCTCTGAGTTAAAAAGAGATTGAGTAATCAATCTCTTTTTTTTATGCATGTATCATATTTATTTCATTTCTGCGTTTAGTATAACAATTAGATACAAATGCAACGCAAATTTATCGTAAATATCATTATTCTTATAGGGCTTAATCTGCTGATCAAGCCTTTTTGGATTTTTGGTATAGACCGAACGGTTCAAAACCTCGTTGATGCAGAAACCTACGGTATGTATTTTGCGTTATTTAATTTCACTTTCCTCTTTAATATTGCCCTTGATATGGGCATTACTAATTTTAATAACCGAAGCGTTGCCCGTTGCAATGATTTTCTGAAAGAAAGTTTTGCCCGTATTTTTTCATTAAAATTATTGCTTTTTGTTTTCTACTTTATGTTGATGTTGATAACAGGCATAGTAATTGGGTATAATTCTTTGCAAATTAAAATGCTGATACCATTATTGATCAATCAATTTTTGGCTGGTTTTATTCTCTATTTACGTTCGAATATATCCGGATTATTGCTCTTTAAAACCGATAGTTTGCTCTCGGTCATAGACAGGGTCATTATGATTGTCTTTTGTGGTATTTTACTTTGGGGCAATGTAACTACACAGCCTTTTCAAATCACATGGTTTATTTATATTCAGACGTTTGCCTATGCATTTACGTGTTTATTAGCCTTAGCAATCGTTATTCATAAATCCTCTTTTCATACACCTTTTATCGATCTAAGGTTTTTTAAAACAATTTTAAGGAAAAGCATACCCTTTGCCATTCTTCATTTGTTTACCAGCATCCATAATCGTGTTGATACGGTGCTGATAGAACGCTTATTGCCATTAGAAACCGGTGCAGCTCAAGCCGGCATTTATGCTTCAGCCTATCGTTTGTTAGATGCCGGAATTATTGTGGCTTATTTAATGTCGGTTATATGTATGCCTTTATTTTCGAATATGATAGCTCAAAAGAAAAAAGTGAACGACATTGTCAAAACTTCTTTTATCCTATTGTACATTTACGGACTTATCATTGCTTGCGCCTCTTTTGTATACAATCATGAATTGATGGATTTGCTATACGTCAAACACGTAACTGAATCGGCAGCTGTTTTTCGAGTGTTGATGCTAAGTATCTTCCCTATTGTACTTACTTATATCTTCGGTTCATTGTTGACAGCTAACGGAAATTTGAAACAATTAAATATCATAGCCCTATCGGGTGTCGGCATTAATATACTCATTAATGCGTTGTTCATTACGAGATGGGGTGCTATGGCTTCGGCTGTAGCTGCTATAGTTACTCATTCATATATTGTAATGGTAGAAATAGCCATTGCGATGAAGAAATTTCAATTTCAGATTTCCCGCACATTTATACTACGTCTCAGCATCTTTGCATTCGGAGTAATGGCTATCAATCTCATTAGTTATAGATTGCCTTTTCATTGGGGAATTGATTTTATTATTATGCTAATCGCAACACTTGTACTTGTATTCGTTTCTCGTTTAATCAACATCAAACAAGTTTTGTCATTATTTAAGGCGTCATGATGATTCTCTGACATAATGTGGCATATTGAATGGAATGGGAAAAGAATATTCAATTAATCCGGCAATTTTTCCATCCTTATACCATGGGGTTTGATAAATGATTTTTTTTATCCCTTTCTTTTCAATGGTATACGCATTGGTTTCACCGGTGGCTAATAATTGTTTTATCTTTTCTTTTGCCGTAGGCGGATGGCAAGAAAATAAATTATACCCTACCTTATCGCCGAAGGTGTTTACGGCTTTCCGATTCATATAAAGTATAATCCCTTCTTTGTCACACACGGTAACACTCCCTTCTTGAAATTCAAAATAATCTATCATATATGGAAATATAAGTAAAATGTTATACGTAAACAATCATTCTTTGTTAACGGATAAAAGAAACATATGGTATAATGTAAGCATAAGATTTGATTGCCTTTTTCATTTTTTTTGCCCCATTCTTTCACAAAAGATCTTTTCCATTTACTAACATTTAAATGTTATAAAAACTCTGTGAAGAAAGACGCATCATGCAAAAAAGTTGTACTTTTGCAGGTAAAATAAAATTTAAATACATATGTTGCAATCTATACTTTTACAAACAGAAGCAGTAGCTGAAAGCACGATAGAAGCCGTTGAAAACGTGATTCCTCATGAAGAAAAATTAAACATTTTATCTCTGTTGTTTGCTCCGGGGACCATATGGATAACCATTCCTTTATTAATATCAGTAGGTGTAATAGTGTATATATTCGTGGAAAGATATTTAAACCTCAAAAAAGCTTCGAATGAAGACACTAATTTTATGAATAACATACGAGATTTCATGCATAACAATCGTTTGGATGCAGCCTTGACTTTATGTAAATCAACCAATACTCCCTTGGCACGTATGATTGAAAAAGGCCTGTCGCGTTTGGGGAAACCTCTTCAAGATATCAGTGAGACTATCAATAATGTTGGCCAATTAGAAGTAGCTCGTTTGGAAAAAGGATTGAATATTGTTGCCACACTTTCGAGTATAGCTCCCATGCTGGGATTTTTAGGAACGGTTACCGGTATGATTGTATCGTTTAACGATATGGCTCATAGCGGAAATAATCTTGAAATTGCCGATTTAGCCAGTGGAATCTATACAGCACTCATCACAACTGCCAGTGGCTTGATAGTGGGTATTATCGGTTATCTTTGTTATAATATATTGGTATCGAAGGTAAGTCAAGTAGTTGTAATGCTCGAAGCCAAAGCTACCGAATTTATGGATGTACTTCACGAACCGGTCAATTAAAAAAGAAACATTATGCCTATCAGAGTACAAAATAAGCGCAACATCGAATTCAATTTGTCAACACAGGCTGACTTGGTGTTTTTACTGCTTATCTTTTTTATGATAACGTCCACTTTTGTAAGTCCGAACGCCATTAAATTACTCTTACCCGAAAGTACGAGTAAAACCATGGCTAAGCAGAACTTCGAAGTGTATATCGACGAAAATTTGGAGTATGCCATCAAGGAAGGGAAAGATTTAATGGCGGTTGAAGAAAGTTTATTGGCGTCGGCTATTAGCGAACGCCTCATGCAACATCAAGCCGATGCAACCGTAGTGGTAAGAGCTGATAAAAGTGTTCCCGTTCAAAATATTGTTTATGTGATTGATGCCGTTAACGGTGTGAACGATATGTATCAACGAAAACATAAAGTGATTTTGGCAACAGCAAATGTAAGTAAATAGCCATATATTATGACAGCAAGCGAAGCACATAAAGAAGAAAAAAGGAATCGACTCATGGCTATTATCACGGTAGTCATAGTATATGCATTGATGCTTGTTTGCTTTTTATTTTTAGGTTTAAGCTATCAAGTTCCACCACCACCTGAATATGGCATCGAAGTCGATATGAGCGGCGGCGGAGGTGGTGGTAGCAGCGGGTCAATAGCTTCAACAACTACAACACAAACCGTAACATCTCAACCGGCTCAAAAAATTGCAACCCAAAAAACGGAAACTACAACTGCTGTTCCTAGTGGCAAAGAGTCAAACGTTCAACCCAAAACCGAACCCGTTCCGACTGTCAATGAAAATGCCTTGTTTAAATCCAGGGCAAAACAAGGCGGCGGCGAAGGCAGCGGACAAGGTTCAGGTACTGGCAGTGGCATAGGCCCCGGAAGCGGAAGTGGCAGCGGAGGCGGTAGTGGTGCCGGTTACGGTAGCGGCGATGGCGACTTCTGGCTCGACGGTCGTCCTGTTATTAAAAAAGCATTTCCCAAATCTAAAACCAATCTCGAAGGTTTGGTAGTGGTTGAATTCCGTGCCGATAAGTCAGGGAATGTTATTTATGCAAAAGCTGGCATTAAAGGTACTACTATCTCTGATGTCGATATATGGAAAGAATGTGAACGAGCTGCTAAAGAATCAAAATTCAAAGCCAAAGCCGATGCTTCTGCCGAAGAAAGAGGAATTATCAGATATAGATTTGTAATACAATAAGAATGACGTATAGTGAATGTTTACGCTTTCTCTATGAAAGCCTTCCCATGTATCAACGTATCGGACCTGCAGCCTATAAAGCTGACTTACATAATACTATTGCTTTATTAAATCATATAGAAAATCCTCAACAACATCTGCGCTGCATACACATTGCCGGAACCAACGGAAAAGGTTCAGTTTCACATATGATTGCTTCTGTATTGCAATCGCTAGGATATAATGTTGGATTGTATACTTCGCCGCATTTAAAAACCTTTCGGGAGCGTATACTCATCAATGGGAAACAAATATCTCCTACATTTATTACCCAATTCGTAAGTCGACACATCGATTTCTTCAAAGAACTGCAACCTTCCTTCTTTGAAATAACCGTAGCCATGGCATTCGAATATTTCTATCGAAAGAAAATCGATATTGCGGTAATCGAAACAGGCTTGGGAGGACGATTAGATTCAACCAATGTAATCACCCCCGATGTAAGTGTTATTACCAATATAGGATACGATCATACACAATTTTTGGGAAATACCTTGACCAAGATTGCCGCTGAAAAAGCGGGCATTATCAAATCACATATTCCTGTAGTGATTGGCGAAACGCATAACGAAACAAGAGAGGTGTTTATCGAAGCTGCCGAAAAACAACAGGCCCCCCTTGTCTTTGCCGATCAAGTGTATGACTTACAAAATATAAACTATTTTAGGCGAAGCGGACAATCATTGGTGTCTTTCGATGTATATAAACAGCATAAGTTGTATAAAAAGCACATCATCTCACCTTTAACGGGTTTCTATCAACAAAAAAACTTTCTGACTGTAAGCGCTGCCTTGGATATATTTTTTCATAATATGGATATCCCAGCTTATGCCTATAAGCGTGGAATTAAAAACTGCTTGACTACAACAGGTTTCAAAGGTCGTTGGCAAATCTTAGATAAGACCCCCCTTTGTATTGCCGACATTGCACACAACGAAGATGGAATTCGAATGGTATGTAAACAACTACAATCCATTCCCCATCAAACATTGCGTTTCGTGTTAGGAGTGGTTAACGATAAAGACATAGAAGCTATTTTGCAACTGCTTCCCAAAAATGCTGTGTATTATTTTTGTAAAGCAAATATACCAAGAGGATTGGATGTAAATCTGTTGTGTGAAAAAGCACAACAACATCAATTATACGGAAAATCATATACAAGCGTAAAGGCCGCCTATCGAGCTGCAAAAACAGAGGCCGACAATCAGGATGTGGTGTTTGTTGGAGGAAGCGCCTTTATTGTAGCCGAAATCTTGTAGAGACGTTGCATGCAACGTCTCTACAAGATTTTAATGTTGTATATTATATTTTAATGTCGTAGGGGCAATGTCTTTGTAATTAATGTATTTTTGCAAAGATTTTTAAAAACATTACCGCCATGAGAAAGTTATGTATCCTAAGTATAGGAATAATGATTGTTTCCTTGTCGCAGGCACAGCCCGTTGCCTATTCAGAGGCTCGGCAAGTGGCACAGTCATTTTTTGCAAAACATCAAAAAGCAATCACTCAATGTGCATATATTGAAATTGCCAATCATCACGACACTCTTTTTTATGTATTTAATGCCGATCAGGCCTATGTACTTATTGCTGCTGATAAAAGCAGTGTGCCTGTGCTTGCATTCTCCAATAACACAACATTTCAAGCAAATAATATCATTCCGCCGGTTCAAATGTGGATGGATAATTATGCCAATCAAATCCTATTGATCAAACAAACACAGGCTTGCACTACACATCCTGATTGGTCGGCATGGCTGCATCCCAGAAAAGATTTTGATAACGACATCGATAAAGTAGCTCCTCTGTTGACTTCGAAATGGGGGCAAGGCATGTACTATAATTATTATTGTCCGCAAGATGAGGCCGGTACTAACGGGCGTTGCGTTACTGGATGTGTGGCTACAGCCATGGCACAATTGATGTATTATTTCCGTTTCCCCGATACAGGAACGGCTTCTTATTCTTATACACACGACACCTACGGCAACCTTTCGGCCGATTTCGGTCAAACGCACTACGATTACGATGCCATGACCGATGTGCCCGAAGAAATCAATCCGGCCATGTCATTGCTGATTCATCATTGTGGGGTGGCCGTCGATATGGTTTACGGTCCTACCTCTTCGGGTATGTATAACCACAAAGCAGCCTATGCCTTGCGTACCTATTTCAAGTATTCCCCTCAAACGGCTTATGTGTTTAGAGATAGCTGCGATTTGGATTGGGATAGTTTGATAGTTACACACTTAAACAACAACATTCCGCTTTATTATGCCGGATGGAGTGTGCCCGACATCAACGGCCACGGATTTGTGTGTGATGGCTATCAGAAAACCGATTCTGCTTATTATTATCATTTTAACTTCGGATGGGACGGATATATGGACGGCTATTTCTATACCGATGCCCTTTCGCCGGGAGGAAACAATTTCAATCTGGCACAGGAAATCATTATCAACGCCTATCCCGATACATCAACCTATACCTATCCTTCGCTAAACTTTACAGGCAGTCGTACCTTGACCGCTTTGAATGGCTCTTTCGATGATGGAAGCGGGGCTACGAAACAGTATCCCAATAACATGGATTACACCTGGCGCATACAACCCGACCACGATAGCATAGTGTTTATAAAACTTAACCTTGACTTTCAAATAGCCGAAAACGACAGCCTTTTTATTGATTCAGAAGATGATAACCTAATGAATTATGTGATTACGAATGATTCGGGAAATCTCTCTTTAACGGTTTTATCTTCTTATATTGAGCTGCACTTGAAAACCAATCATGAAAACACCGAAAAAGGATTTAAGGTGAACTATGCTTCGAGTGTTCCAACTTATTGCGGTGTACTGCAAATGCTTTCCACGCCGTCGGGCAAGGTGGAAGATGGCAGTGGTACTCACAGGTATAATAATTTCACAAACTGTAAAACACGCCTAAAGATAAACGGGGTGAATCTTATCTTTATTGACTTTACTAAATTTGAAACCGAGAAAGATAAAGATATTTTATATATTTACGATCAGAGTGTTAGCCCCAGTGTGTTATTAGTAGCCCTATCGGGCGACATCCACGATACATCGTTTGTTTTTCACACGAATACCCTGATGTTTGTTTTTCAAACCGACGAACAAAACACCTACGACGGATGGGAGTTTAGCTATACATCTGGAATCAATGCTATCAACGATAAGGATAAACAGCTTGCAGATGTAAAAATATATCCCAATCCTGCTAACCAACAGTTTACTATCGAACACTCTGACCTTATCATCCAACAGGTTCAGCTGTATGATATTAAAGGAAAACTGCAACAAAAATATACGGTAAACAATCACATATATACCTTCGATATCAGTCAACTATCCCAAGGAATGTATTTTTTGAAGATAGAAACATCGCAGGGAATCATTACCCGTAAATTACAATTGCTTCGACCGTAAATACCTATTTTGCATATATAAATGTGACATATCGTGTCCTTACATGTTGTTTCATTGGAATTTATATATCGTAGAGACGTTGCATGCAACGTCTCTACGTGTCGTCAACATTAAGGTGCTTAGAAAAACAAAGCAAATTCGATTACAACACACGTGTGTGTCGAGTAATATTATACGCATAACATTCCAATAAAATGCGCATTAGTTTCCAATAAAATGCGCATAATATATTGAATAAAATGCGCATAATGTTAATGATAAAATGCACATAATATTTGGGAAAAATGCGCATAATATTTTAATAAAATGTGCATAAAGCTAACCGACGCACCTTAGTGTGCAAAGCAAACTTGCTTTGTTCTGCAAAACAGATTCAGCTTGATTTTTTTGAACTATGACTTTTCTTGTATTTTCTTATAATCCAAATTTTTCAACATCTTCCTTACTCTTTCACTCGGAATAAAAACAATATGTGCTTCCTTTATACAGGAGGCATTGACATCTTCTTTATTTTCTTTACCTTCACTGCGAATTTCTATACGTAAACTGCCCAAAGGGTATAAACGCACAATATTTCCTTCTATGAGTTGAAGGCAAATGTATTCTACTAAAATGTTTAATGCACAAATCACTTCGAAAAAATTAAATGTTGAAGCATGTGAAATGTACGTTGCCAATTTCTCTATGCTTGTTACTCCGCTTGCTATCGATTTTGCGAAATATTTTCTTATTCCGCCTCCCTTTACCCCGGGTTGGCTTATCAATATGGGTTTATATCTTATTGCCATAATTCTTGGTTTTAAAATGGTTAATACTGATTTTACTTACTAAAGGCATACAAGTTTTTTGCTTGCCACAGATTTTTTTTTGGTGAATGTAACTGTTTTTTTATTCATAGTTAAAATTTTTATTGATAGATATTTTTTTAGCTTTATTTTCATGTTTTGGCAGATTTATGCCTCGCAACCCTCGAAAAAAAATCAACCTAAGGCATAATGACGGCTGTTTCGACATATTTTGTATGGCAGCAAATATATATATTTTTTTGTTACAAAAATGTCGTAACCGGATTAAAATTTCGTAGAGACGTTGCATGCAACGTCTCTACGTGTTGTTTTATAATGCTTTATGGTTAAAGAACACGACATGTCGTGTCCCTACAGATGATGTGTTGGTTAATCTTGGTAGCAGCAAACGAGGTTACGGTCGCCGTAGGCATCGTCGACTTTGGAAACGGTGGGCCAGTATTTATCGTCGTGGGGTAGGGGGAAGGCTGCTTGTTGGCGTGAATAGGGTCGGTTCCATTGGTCGGCGCAAGCTACATCCATGGTGTGGGGTGCGTTTTTGATGACGTTGTTTTCTTTGTCGGCTTCACCGGATTCTATTTGTGCTACTTCTTTTCTGATTTGAATCAGGGCATCGCAGAGGCGGTCCATTTCGCTGAGCGGTTCGCTTTCGGTGGGTTCGACCATCAAGGTGCCGTGAACGGGGAAGGCAACAGTGGGGGCATGGAAGCCGTAGTCCATCAAGCGTTTGGCTAATTCTCCTACTTGAGCGCTTAGGCTGAATGAATTACAATCCAATATCATTTCATGTGCTACGCGTCCTTTAGAGCCGGTGTAGAGGATTTTATAGGTGTCTTTCAAGCGGGTCATCATATAGTTGGCATTGAGGATGGCATATTTCGTAGCATCGGTCAATCCTTGGGTTCCCAGCATTTTGATATATCCGTAGGTAATGGGCAAGAGCAGAGAGTAACCATAGGGAGCTGCAGAAACGGCATCGCCTTTGTTACCGCCGACTTTAACAAGGGGATGAGAGGGAAGGAAGTCGAGCAGTTTTTCTGAAACGCCAATGGGTCCTACGCCAGGGCCGCCACCGCCGTGAGGCATAGCAAAGGTTTTGTGTAAATTCAAATGGCATACATCGGCTCCCATGTGGCCGGGACTGGTGAGTCCTACTTGTGCATTCATATTGGCGCCGTCCATATACACCAATCCGCCGTTGGCGTGAATGATGTCGATGATGTGTAAGATTTCTTCTTCAAACACTCCGTGTGTGGAAGGGTAGGTTATCATTAAGCAAGCCAGATAGTCTTTGTTTTCTTCGGCTTTTGCTTTTAAATCGTCGATGTCGATTTCGCCGCTGGGTGTGGCTTTGATCACTATTATCTTCATGCCTGCCATGGCTGCCGATGCGGGATTGGTACCGTGAGCGGATGATGGTATCAAACACACATTGCGATGGGCTTCTCCTTTGTCGTGAAAGTAGTTACGAATCACTATCAAACCGCTATGTTCACCCGATGCGCCGGATTGCGGTTGAAGCGAAATGCCGGCAAAGCCTGTAATGTCAGCCAAATCTTTTTCGAGATTATGAATCATTTCGAGATATCCCTCAGCTTGATTGGAAGGAACAAAAGGATGTATGGCACCGAATTCAGGCCAGCTGATAGGAAACATCTCGGCAGCAGCATTAAGCTTCATCGTGCAAGATCCGAGAGGTATCATAGCTCTGTTTAAAGATAAATCTTTTATTTCTAATTTTTTGATATAACGCATCATTTCGGTTTCGGAATGATAGCTGTTAAAAATAGTTTGTGTTAAGTAAGGAGAGGTTCTTTTTAAAGAAGCAGGGAAGTCGAGGGTTTTGCAATTACCGGAGCAAACAATAGGACTGAATGTTTTACCGGCAGCTTGTGCCAATACTTTTAAGATGTTGTTTGCATCGTCGAGAGTAGTGGTTTCGTCGATACTGATGCCTATGCATTCGTCGCAGATATAACGGAAGTTGATTTTATTTTCTTCAGCTATTTTGCGAATAACATCCGTTTTAACGGGCGATTGTATGCATAATGTGTCAAAGAAATAGGTGTTGAATTGTTTATAACCAATTTTTTGAATTTCTTGATTCAATACAGCTGTGATTCTATTGATGCGCATTGCAATATTTGCTATGCCTTTTTGTCCGTGATAAGCGGCATACATTCCCGACATAATAGCCATGAGTGCTGAAGCAGTACAGATGTTAGAGGTTGCTTTTTCGCGTTTTATATGTTGTTCACGTGTTTGCAATGCCATACGTAAAGCTCTTTTTCCTTGTGCATCAATAGTAATACCGATAATACGACCGGGCATTTGACGTTTGAAGTCTTCTTTGCAGGCAAAGAAACCGGTGGTAGGTCCGCCGAAACCCATGGGAAGTCCAAAACGTTGAGAAGAACCCACTACACAATCAGCACCCCATTCTCCCGGAGGTGTTAATAATGCTAAGGCCATCAAATCGGAGGCAACAAGGATGAAGCTCCCGTTAGCTTTGGATTTGGCAACGAAATCACTATAGTCTTTTACTTCGCCCCATTGGTCAGGATATTGAATGAATACACCAAATACTTTGTTGGTAAAAGTAAAGTTTTCATGATTGCCGACAATGATTTCGATATTCAAAGCTTTAGCACGTGTTTGCATCACACTCAAGGTTTGCGGGAATACGTTTTCAGATACAAAGAATTGATTGGCAACGTTTTTTTGCATCTCGCGACTGCGAGCATTGAAAAACATAATCATTGCTTCAGCGGCCGAAGTAGCTTCGTCAAGCAAAGAGGCATTGGCCAAAGGAAGTTTGGTCATATCGGAAATCATGGTTTGATACATCAAGAGGGCTTCCAAACGTCCTTGTGATATCTCAGCTTGATAGGGGGTATAGGATGTATACCAGCCCGGGTTCTCTAAAATATTTCGTAAAATAACCGCAGGGGTTATGGTATTGTAATACCCCATGCCGATATAGGTTTTGAAAATCTTATTCTTTTGTGCTAAGGATTTAATATGATTTAAATAAGCATGTTCACTCATAGCATCCCCAACCGAAAGAGGTTCTTTCAAACGTATTTTTGAAGGAATGGTTTGATCGATTAATTCATCGAGGGATGAAACGCCGATACAGGCTAACATTTTGTTTACTTCTTCGGGTTTGGGGCCTACATGTCTTGATAAAAAACTGTTGATTTCCATTGTATTATTATTTTTATTGATTGATCTTTATATGTCATTATTGTAAAGAGCAAAGGTACATAAAAAATTATCTTGTTACATCCTGTTAGGGTAAAAGCTTCATACTTTTTTTGCTATTTGGATTCCGTCGGAATTAGGGTTTCCACGATAGGGGAAACACTGTTGCTACTGTTGAGAAAAGATTTTGCTCAAACACAAAAATAATGTATCTTTGCAAAAAAATCCGACACCAATCTTTTTATGTAATGAAAAGGGAATAGGGTTCGGCATATGTAATTAATACCGATATAAAGTAAAAGTATATAAGATGAAACAAGAGTCGACACAACAGATATGTAATCAATTACACACAAAAAGTATATTGAAAATTTCGGTATCCAAAAAAGCCGAAAAAGCCTTTTATCATTTTAAGTTCCATGCACAGAATTTCGAAAAAATATTTAAAGAGGAGTATCCCGATTCCGAGGTCTGTGTGTTGTTTGAGAATAAACATACCCAAAGTTTTTATCTTCAATTTGGCAGCGACATATTGTTATTTATGTTGCATAGTAATGTGTTTGCCTTTAATCGCGACCATGAGGTGATGAAAACGGCTTATATTAAAGAAGATAAAAATCGGGCTTATTGTGGTCAAATCAGTATTTACAATTTCCTGACGGATTCATTGTTTTATCAACGTTATAACGATTTGGGTTATTTGATTGGCAGAGTATTTGTTAACAACGACAATCATTACTATATCGATGGCAAACGAGAAATAGGACAATTATACAATAATTTCGGTACGAATGTGTTTGATGAAAAAGCAGCACTGATGATACTCGAGTCGGCCATGCAGTATACTATTAATTTCGATTTGTTGGTTCCTCCTTATGAAGCGGTGAAAGAAATCAGTGTGCACGATATGGTAGAAATCAATAATCAACGCATTCCTATACGCACAGCAAAACGTTTAGGATTTAGATTTCAAGCAGATACAAATTAAAGAAATATTTTTCAAAAAGAGGAATATATATTGTTTTTTTTTTTACTTTTGCACAGATTTTTGAAAACGTTAAGGTCAGTTCGTCTAGGGGTTAGGACACAAGGTTTTCATCCTTGCAACAGGGGTTCGATTCCCCTACTGACTACAAAAAACAGATAAAGGTTTGTGATCTTAATTAAAGTTTACAAGCCTTTATTCCTTTTTAATAAAAAATGTATGAAACAAAGGCAACGTATACCCCTTTTGTATAAAATATTATATTTTATCACAAAATTTAATATTGATTTTTTGTATTATAGAAAAACATATTACTTAAATACAAAAAACATACCTTCTTCAGATACCCCTTTAATCATCGTAAGCAATCATCAAAATTCGTTGAATGATGCAATGGCGATATTGTATTCGATGAAAATCAGACGTCCACATTTCATGGCACGTGCCGATGTGTTTAAAAATCCCTTTGCGGCTAAATTTTTGTCTTTTGCCGGTGTATTACCCGTTTACCGACAACGCGATGGAATGGAAAATGTAAAGCAAAATTTATCTGTTTTTTCAAACATAGAAGCGTTTATTAGTCGCGGAAATACAGTGGTTTTATATCCCGAAGCCATGCATCAAGATCGTCATTTTTTAGGAAGGTTTTATCTATCATATACACGTTTAGCCTTTGGAGCCGCTGAAGATTCAAATTTCGAAAAAGAGGTGTTTATTTTACCGTCGGCAAATCATTATAGTGATTATTTTCATATGCAAGAAGATATGCTCCAGATTTACGGCAAACCTATATCTCTCAAGCCGTATTATGAATTGTACAAAGTACAGCCCAGAGAGGCTCAAATGAAAGTAAATGATATGGTGCGGGCTCAAGTAGAATCGTTGATGCTAAATATTGAAGACGAAGAAAATTATGATGCTATTTACTTTTTATTGAAGACCTACGGTAAAAAGTTTGCGTATGATAAACATGGTAATCCCAACATATTGCCTCTTAAACTAAAAACAGACCAAGCTTTGGTAGCAATCTTAAAGAAAGCATATGTGCAACGAGAAGATTTCGTAAAAAATTTATATGCTGATGCATTCCATTATAAAAAAGAATTGGAAGAATTAAAGGTTGAGGATGGTATGATAAACCGAACGATTCGTATTTCAAAACTGTTAAGTTCGTCGATAGTGTTGATATTGACTTTCCCTATTTTTATATATGGTTTGTTGCATCACATCATTCCCTATCATGCACCTAAACTAATCAATCGTAAGATCAAAGATAAATTGTTACACCCTTCTGTATTTATCGGACTAAATGCTCTACTATTGATTCCTATTTTGTATATCCTTTATTTTGTATTGTGTTTAGTATTTACCCACTCCTTGTTAATAGCTTTTATTTATTTACTTACATTGCCTTTGTCGGCTCGTTTAGCCTGGAACTACCGTAAGTATTTCTTACGATTTCTTCAAAAGGTAAGATTATATCATTATAAGAGAACGATGAATCCCCGATTTGATAGAGCACTCTTTTTGCGATTTGGCTTGTATCAATCAATGGATATACTGGTTGACGAAATTTAGTAATTATTTTACTTCTATTGACTTTAATAAAGTGTGTATAGGCAGATGATCAGAATATTTTATATGATGTACTTTAAAGTCGAAAGCTTGAAATGTACGTTCATTGTAAAAGATAAAATCAATTCGAAAGGGGTATCTATTATTTATAAAGAAAGTATTTCCAAATCCTTTTCCACTACTTACAAAGGCATCGGTTAACAGTTTGCTAATTTGTTGATAGGTATACGACCAGGGAATGTCATTAAAGTCGCCACAAACCACGACGGGATATGGCGAGCTCTTGATGTGTTCAACAATTTGTTTTACTTGTTCGCTGCGAACCACATATCCTTGCTTCAGTTTTTTTAAGATGCGTTTAGACCCGGATTGCATCTCTTCGCTTTTCATGTTAATTTCCTTGGTTGAGAATTTTGAAGTAAATAGATAATCTTCTTTTTCAAAATTAATAGATTGGAAGTGAATGTTATAAACCCGAAACGTATCATTAGCTATACATATATCACTTAATACAGCTTTATTGTTCGATGAGTCTTGAAAATTAAGCGTTTCGGCGTGAATGATGGGATATTTGGAAAAGACAGCTAAACCGATTTTATGATTATCTCCATCAAGTTCCAGATATTTGTGTTTTGTTTGAAGTATGCTTTTAAAAATACTGTCGTGTTTATAGGTTTTATTGTCTTGAAAATATTCTTGAAAGCAAAGAATATCGGGTTGTTGTTCAGCAATAAAAGAAATAATACTGTCTTTATAGGTATTGTTTCCTTCATAGATTCCAAATACATGTACATTGTAAGATAGAATTTTAACGAAGTTTGAATCGTTGTTTTTTGAATGTTGATTGTTAAAGGGATAGAGTCGAGGAATAAAAGTATATCCAATCAATATACCTATTAAAGACAAGAATGCAAAACGTTTACGTTGTAAAGCCCAATAAATAACAAAGAATGTGTTTGTTGCTAAAAGATAAGGATATAACATACCACAATAAGCCGCAAAGGTGAATTTGTCGGGTGTAATGAAGTTGGCTAAGTAAGAAAATAACAAGAGAATACATCCTATGATATTAATTAT
>ENA-UOOM01000936-UOOM01000936.1-fermentation-metagenome-genome-assembly--contig:-NODE-936-length-30700-cov-36.237755_pt1 | contig 30700 bp, 46 predicted proteins | sample MGYA00245781_ERZ724031 | MGnify/ENA primary metagenome ERZ724031 (study PRJEB28704, sample SAMN03018317) | fermentation metagenome | biome: anthropogenic terrestrial biome; feature: soil; material... | reverse complement strand
CGCAGGTATCCGGACTCGGGCGCCCTCCATGCCGTAGGTCACGCGCCCACCTCCTCGATCTCGTCGATCGCGCAGGCCTTGGCCGGCTCCTCACACATCGCGTAGCAGGCGTCCTTGACCGGGCAGAGGATCTCGGGGTTGTCGAGGTGCGGGCACCGCCCGTCGGGGTGCCGGCACGCGAGGCCGAGCGCCCGGACCACGTCCGGATCGTCGTCATCGGCGGAATCAATGTGTACGCATGGGCCGCTTTCCTGCGGACGGAGGATCGTCTCCTGCTTGCAGATGCAGATGTGACCGGCGAGGTACCTGAGATATTCCTGCACCTCGTCGCCATCGAGGACTAGGATCATTGGGCACCTCCCTGTGACTGATCCATGCACTTTTTGCAGAGCGTCTTGCTCATGAAGAGTTGGGAGAGTTTCGCCTGCGACCTGGTCGTTTCCGCACCGCACCGCTCGCAGATCACGATATCGTATGGGTCAGAGGCCTCCGATTTGGGTGGTGCGGCGGGCGGCTTGATGATCTGTGCAACGGCCGCTGCCGCCTGCTCTGCCGCAGATGGGCGCGGTGCGGGCGCGGCGGCATGTTTCGCTGCCTCGTTCGCCTGCCTCGCGTCATACGACGACTTCGTGATCTTCGGCTCCCATGGCTCCTTTTTCGGCGCCGGAGCGGGTGCTTCCTGTACTACCGGCCGCGCTTCCTCGGTCTGGACGAGCCGGGAGACGTATGCCCGGATCATGGGCGCCGTATCCTCGTCGGCCGAGTTCGCGACGCCGAGCAACTGCCCGCAGGCAAACGCGAAGATGTCCCGCGCCTCGTCGGGGTTCGCTGCCTCGCCGGAGACCGTGAGCGCGATTGACTCGTTGTTGCCGACGTTGACGAGCGCCGACCAGGAGACGGATTTCGGGGAGGTCATTCTGTCGCCTCCACGACGTTCCCGTCCTCGTCTTCCATGTGCGAAAACTCGTACACCTCGACAAACGCGCCCCCGCACTTGCAGGAATATGTCTCGTAGATACAATCCCCTCCTTTCTCGGAGTCCTCGAACGTCGCATCAGGTGCCCCGCAGAACGGGCAGATAGGGTATCGACTCATTCCGATCCCCTCTGCCCCTGCTTCGCGGTCCACCACGCCGAGAAGTGCTCGACGCACAGCACCCGGTCGGTGTGCGGCTTGGTCTTCTCGCGGATCTCCTCCGGCACCGGGATGCCGCAGACCTCGCAGCAGGTTGGGGTCGCCTGCGGCACCTCGCCGACGTAGCGCGGGGCGCGGTCGCCAGTGTCGATCTCTTCGGGACTGTAGAGACCGCTGATGGAGAACGCCCGGCGGAGGCACTGCGCCTCGGCGACCTTCTGGATCATCGTCCGGGGCTTGTCCTTCCAGAGGTTTTTCCCGGTCGAATACTCGGAGGCGTAGACCTTGACCTCGAAGGGGTGCGACATATCCTTGCGCCAGACCTTGCACCACCCGTAGAGCTGCCCCTCGGCATCCTTGTCCGCGCCCGCATCCATCCCGTCGAACACTCCGGAGCGGTGGGCGATCGCGAGGTAGCCATCCCTACCGCAGAAGATTTGTGCCGGAGAGTCACCATACTTGACGAGCCAGATCTGCCGGGAGAAGGGGTCGAGTTGGTAGCGGTTGGCGAGTTCGATCATCACCCCAAACTCGTTATCCGTCGCACCCTTCGCGAACATATCCCGGATCAGGCGGAGTTTCTCGCGGTCGTAGGACGCCGGTAGATCAGACATCACTCCACCTCCGGCGCATACGCGCGTGATAGGTCGATCGGCGCAACGGATGTGAACCGATCGCCAAGTGCATCCATCAGGATCAGGAGCGTCTCCTTGGGCTGCTCATCGCCGAAACGGACGAGCACCACTTTCTCGGTGCCGATCCGCTCCGCGAGGGCACATGCCTCCGTGAGGAGGTCGAGTGAGTATCCCCCGATGATCTCTGGGGCGTCTGGCGAGAGCGTCCCGACTACGTGCCCGACGCCGACGGTGTTGCCGGCATTGGTGGCCACTGACACAAATTTGGCGTCGTCGATAACCCACGGCATCCCACAGCACCCGTGCAGATCGGCGGGGAGCAGGGCGTCGAGGTAACTAAAATCCTGCCGCATCTACTCCACCTCCACAGGGAGTACCGCGATGCATCCCATCTGCCGGTCGCCGAACCGTGTCTCTCTGTCAAGACCGATCAGGAGCAGGTGCGTTTTCCCGTCGCGCTCGATGCTGCCGATCTCCACATCATCGTAGCCGCATGTCCGGAGCGCCTCGGCCGCCCGGATGACAGTCTCGATCCGATACTCGCCGACGTGGTGCGGTATGTCACTGGGCTCGAACGCGGCGATGTAGAACGCTCCTGCGGGGGTCTCGGAGTCTGCGAAGGTGCCGCAGGGGAGTGCGGGGATCATTCCGATCCCTCCGGTCGCTCGTACTCAACCGTCGCACCGAGATCCTTGACCTCGACCTCACAGCAGTCATCAAGCGCGGCCTTGCCGAGCAACGCCTCCGCCTTGCCTATTACGATGGTCGCGCACTCGACAAACGCCTCTGCGCCGTGTTTCGCAAAGAAGAGTTTCGGGATCACTGTTCGCGTCTTGCGGGTCCGGATCTTGAGGAGATAGTTCCCCATTTTGCTGACCCCGGCGGCTTTCGCCTGCTCGATGCAGGTCTGTCGCTCGTGCTCGCATCGGTCGATCTTGCGCCGGATTGCGATCACGTCGTCGCGCTCGTTGAACTCCTTCTCCAGCGCCTTGAGTTCGGCGCGATACTCATCCGCGCGAAGCCGGGCCATGAACGCCCGCTCCAGGAGGTTGCTCATGCACTCGCCTCCACGGAATCAAATTCATCGAGATACACAGGTCTGTTTCCGATATGATACTCACGCGGGATCTCGACTGGGTTCTTCCAGTATTTTCCGAAGCGAGTCTGTGCATTATCCAGGAGTGCCGGGAGGTGGAACATCAGCCGCTTCCGCGTATAATCTGGAGTGCGGCCGCGCATCGCGTCGTTGAGGAACTCGTGCGCGAATATCTGCTCGAAGATATCACACAACTCGGAATACTTCGGAGAGATTGCCGTTTCGGTGCCGTCTTCCCCGGTGATCTCTAAGTACCACTCGGGGTACTGTCGGTATCGCGGGTCAAGCGAACGTCCGAGGCGGACGCGGAACCGCATCTCCCCGCTCATACCCCGCACCTCCAGACGATCAGTTCCCGCGTGAGCACGAGGAGGAGTTTCTCGTCCTTTGCCACGTTCACCATCTGCGGGTTATACTGTTCGCTGTTGTACGGACACGATACGCGGTTCACGAGTTCGAGGTTGACACCGGAGTCCTGCACGGCACGGATGACATCAAAAACATGATCCGTGAACTTCCTATCCGGTGATCTCCACTGCGTCGGTTGGATGAGGAGTGCGATCACACCTTTCGACTGCCGCTTCCCGACCTCGATGACGAGGTTCGAGAGGTTGCGTGTGAAGTCCTCTATGCTCTGGTTTGCCAGGTCTTCTGCGTCGTTCGAATACTGCCCCTCCGCCTGCTTCCAGTACGGCGGGTCGAGGTAGGTCAATGATACGTCAGACCACCTGTTGTTTAACGGCGGTATTCCGTCCGTTACAATGTCGTGTTTGCGGATGTCGTTTTCTCGCTCGGGTATCGGTTTCCTGTCAGACGCCCAGACCCGCCGGAGACGTTTCTTGCAGATGTCGATTGTGGAGCCTCCGCCGGCAAACGGATCGACCACCAGATCGAACGGGGCGGTGTAGAGATAGAGGAGGTTTTCGACGATCGTCTGTTCGGACTCCCCGAAGTGCGCGACGTTGTTTGAGGACTTGGTGAACCGCCACACGTTGTATAAGGGTGCCTTGAAATCATCCTCGAAGAGCGCGGCGATCTTTAGTAATTTCGGACACCTGTCTAAATTTACTAAAGATTCCAACCTGTTGTCGACGGTCTTCTGAGTTACACCGACCGCATCCGCGATCTCTTGCTGCGTGTGGCCGGAGAGGTACATGCCGAAAATCTTCGCGTCGCGGTCTACCTTGATCCGGTCTTCCGTCTCTTTGAGGTAGCGATCGAGCGTCTTCTGCGAGACGGAGAGGATCTTTGCGAGGTATGTCTTATCAGTCACACCCGCGCCGCTGTTGAAGAGGCGGATCGCCATCTTCCTTTTATCTGTGTTGGTTAATTGCTGCCCGTGCTTGGCGTTCCGCTCGATTGCGAGCGAGAGAAACTCGACATCACTCTTTGTCTGCGTGATGATTACGGGTATGGTTTCAGCGCCGATCTTCCGGTATGCCGTCCAACGGTGCCAACCGTCGATCAGTTCATGGTGCTGGTTGACCTCGATCGGCGGGAGCACTTCGAGATCCTCGGAGTACTTCTGCACGAGGCGGGGGTCGTGCTCGATACGAGGGTAGAGATCCTCGCGAAACACAACCTCTGATACCGAGATCGTTGTTGTGTCCATCAGCACCGCCCCCGCTGCATCTCTTCGAGCACGTGCACCGGGAGGTCCTCGACGTGTCGGACCCGGTGGACCCGGCACCGCTCGCTCAGGGCCGCGGCTCGCTCCTCGCGCAGGGCTTCGGCGCAGGCGGGGCAAACATCAATGCTCTGTGTCTCGGCGCCGCAGGAGCGGCAGAGCCGGACCGCTCCGTGCAGGAGATCGTCGTTCGCCGGCGCGTTGGCGCGCGTGCGAACCAATATATTCTCAGAGGACGATACTCTTCTGTCGCCCGCGCCCTCTTGGGGGTTAGCGCGTCCGGATTGCGGGGCGGCACTCAAAATCTCACTCATTTTCTCTCTCCTTGATTCTGATCAGACCCTCGGATTTCAGGTAATCGCCGATTTTCAGCGGGAATCCGAGGGTGCGTTCGTATTCCGATTCAACAGCCCTGATAGCCTCCGGGCTGACTTCAAGCGGTTCTGGCTGGCAACTCATAGCCAATCTCCTTCGCGAGTACTCTCCGGACCATGTCCGTGCGGCTCTCGTAGTCCCGCAATTTCCATGCTCTGTCGAGCACCTTTACCATATCAGGAGGCAGATAGACGTTCACCATCTTGAGCCCTCCCGACTGATTTTCCTTGTTCACGTATTCACCATAATACAATATGACAGTAGCCTATATAAGCATTGCTATTCTTAGTATTACGTGCATTATAGATATTAGTAATATTACGGGTGTTTTATGGGGCCGCACCCCCGCGGGTGCGTGGATTGAAATCATACTCTATTGACTCAGGACAATTCCCCGGCCTCCGGGGATGAACCGACATTGTACAACGAATGCGTTCTGACATACTCCCATGACTTTAGTCGTGGGAGCAGTCACCTACAACTAGTTTCATCGAGGTTAACCGACACCTATATATAGGTGTATATCTAATAGATATATTGTAGGATGTGAATGAGAATGGAGAGAAACGAGAAGGGAGCGTATCTTCTGAACCCGGCCGAGGTCGCCGGGGAGCACGTCGCAATATACACTCGGTACAACGGCGGGTGGATCAAGTCTGTTGAGAGCCTCGACAAGAGCCAGACGAGCGGCTACTCCCTGGTCGGGAAGTTCCTAAAATCCGGCCTGCAGTGGATAGGGCCGGGCGTCTACCTGGATTGCTCTATCGGGGGATCGCGGAAAAACCAGAGGTACATCTACACTGTGTTTGTCCTCCGGACAGATGGGTCGGTAGTTGCCTACAACGACGACGCGATCACGGTGGAGGGGCGCGGCGGGGATTGGGCGGTCCGACTCTGGCCCGTTGTCGAGCGCGCGTTTGGCGAGGTCCGCGGGACCGACCCCCGGGCGGTTCTCATGGCCCGGAAAGCAGAGTTAGAGGGAGAACTCGCGGCGATCGAGGAGCAGATCCGCGCGCTGGAGGGGGTATAAATGGATACCTCCTCCCTCGACTACGACCGCCCGGTCGCGCTCATGGTGCCCGACGGCGATGGACAGCCCCGCCGAATCTACCTCGTCATCGACTGGGCGAGCGAGACCATCAGCGCCGAGACCCGGGCGCACGACGACAACACCCGATCTGAATACCGTTGGCGCGGTATGGAGGATGCCTACCAACTCCCGCCGCTCGTGGACGCGACGCAGCTCCGCGAGTGGGTCAATGAGGAGGTGCTCCCGCGCGCCGCACCGCTCGCCGAGACGTATGAGACGGTCTGGGAGGACGTCGAGCAGTACGGCCGGTTCCCCGGCCACGAGCGGGAGAAGGAGGATTTCGACGCCTGGATGGGGTCACACGAGCCGCCGCTCCACGACGGGGGCCTGTGGCGGGTCGAGGATTGGCTCTCTGGGGGAGTCAAGGAGATCGGCCCCGAGACCACGGATGCCGCGATCGAGTCGCTCGCCGACATGATCGTCGACGAGGCTGCGGCTGAAAACGTGGTGGTTGTCGCGGGGCGCGAGGCCGTCCGGGCCTACCTCCTCGACTATCGACAGGAGCTCCGCGACGCGATCCCGGAGCCGGACTGCTACCAGATCAGAGGATACGCTGTGCTGGAGGGCACCTCTAAAAATTTCGGGGGCACGGCGCACGTCACAGTGCCGCGGAAATACTCCGGCAAGCGGGTCAAGATCGTGGTGCTGGAACCCTGAGACTTCCCGGCAAATTTGCCGGGACGTTCAGAGGTTCGCCTTCCGGGCGTCGAACGTCCCGATCACGGTAAACGTCCCCTCGACGGCCCGCCGGGGCAACCATATCCCGTCGCCGTCCAGCCACTCGAACGTGCCGTTCGGGTGCTCCATCACCACGAGGAGGTGATAGACGTCGACCTCCTGGTCGTATTTGTCGACCATCCAGAACCCGAGATCCGCATCGCCGGCGTACGTCGGCTCCAGCAGGTCGCAGGGGTGATATTTGTTCTGCGGCAGGCTCACGAGCACTGCGAGCGCCACGATGAGCAGCACGACCCCGATCACCGCGCCGATGCGCGTCGGGGTCCAGAAAGAGGTTTTGTCGTCAGTCATGTGAGAGAATGGGGGGAGGGGGTATTTATGGGTGATTACGAGGACTGCATCGGAGAGTGGGAGGCGGGAGTTATGCATACGATCGTATGCATACCTGCTCCCGCTTAAAATGCCGGGCTGCCCTGAACCCAGGGGGGATTATAGGGTAGTCCCAACATCCGGGTAAACCAGGACGGTCGCGTCTCCTTTTAATGCGAGTTGGCTCGCTGTATTCGTGCTTGAGAAGGTAGACATGTAGATCTCGATCACATCATTTGCCTTCACCCCGGAGAGGTCAACGCTGAACGCTTCATTACTCACGTTGGTGTTGTTTAGAACTGTGGTTGAATTATGCTTGACCTGGATGGTCGAGATGTATCCGCCTGATGCTACGTAACCTGAGACGCGTAGGGTGTTGCTCGTCCCCTGGCAGGCCCTCCCCACGATGAAATGCACGATCCTGACCAGTCCCTCTCCGCTGGAGACTGCTCGATTCGGGAACGTTACCAGGTTGTTCGCTGATGCTGCCACCGTATATGCTGTATAGATCTTTTCCCCGTAGAGAGTGACGGCATTTACTGAGTTGACGTTCGTGATACTCTTCCCGCCCCAGTTCTTGTTCGCATCAATCGCGATCTGCGAGATCCCAAATCCCCCGATCTTTGCCGCGAGTTCTGAGTCCACATATCCCTTCCGCGCCGCGTCCGTACTCCCGGACGGAGCAGGGAGCCCCGTGAGCGCCTTGCCCTGCATATCCACCGCGCCGACCACCTCCAGTTGCGACGACGGCACATAGGCCGGGCACGCCACGCCGCAGAGGTTCACATTGCCCCGCTCGTCAGTGATCTTCTCGGACAGGATCGACGTCGCTCCCGCCTCCACCCGGACCTGCGCGAGCGAGAGTTCCCAGGTCTCCGCCGTCCGGGTCAGGGGCGGCGCGACCGGCGAGGCGGCGGCCGTGCCCTTTTTGACAACAGCATGCACCGTCCGCCCCACGAGATCCGCCCGCACCACCACCCGATCGATCCGGGGGTAGGAGGGATCAGCAGCCTCGACCGTCAGTGTCAGGTCGGCGCTGTTGATGTAGTACCTGCCCTGCACCAGCGCCATCCCCGTCCCGACATTGACCGACATCGCCGCAGGCACCGTCGGGGATACTGCGAGTTCGTCGCCGTCGTTATGGACAACCCCGTCGCGCATGATTGTTCGAAACAGCCGTGCAAATGCCTCCGACGTGTAGACCCTGTCCGGGGCCTCCGGGTCGGCGGCGTCAAACAGTCCGTAACTCTCTGTCATATTCTCTTCTCCACATTGTCCTTCTGCCGCGCCCGGAGGAGCGAGACCAGATCCGGCCACTCCGTCCCGAGCGTCAGCGTCAGTTTCTCGCCCTCCCGGGCGTACTCTTCGGTGATCTCGACGATCCGGGCATCCATCGCGGCGATGTCGGGATACTCGACGTGGATGATATCCCCGAGGTCGAAATCCTCGCCGTAGCGATACGACGCCGTCCGAATGTACTCCACTTCCAGTGTCGTGGTGTCCCCGTCCTCCGCGAGTTTCTCCGCGCCCCGCTGCTGGAGTTCTGCCTCTGTCGCGAGATCGCGGGCGTCGACGAACCGTTCCCGGCGGGCGAGCCCGATCAGGCCCTCCACCGTCCCGACGTCGGCCACCACTCGCGCTGCTGCCTCGCCCTGTCCCGCGACCACCGCAACCGACGGCGCGAGCCCGGTGGACTCGTTGTACCCCTTGATCGTGCAGTTGCCGAGCGCTGGACTGAGTTTGACAGAGTCGGAGCGGTCGGCGCCCTGCAGCACCTCGACGTAGAGCCGCCGATCGTCCCACGACCATCGGCCGCGATACCCGAGCCCGGAGGCGGCGCAGATTGATTCGAGGAGGTCGGCGAGCACATCGAACCGCGCCTTCTGCGTCGTGGTGCCGCCGCGCCCGTCGTCGGTGGGGGCGAGCGCGAGGAACGGCACGATCCGGCGAGCGTCGTCGGGGTTGATGGCGTTGGCGTCGACGTAGTGCCGGAGGGCGGTCTCCGCGGCGCCGGCGAACTCGTCGTACCCGGAGCCTACCGAGACTCCCGCAAGGCAGAGCCTGTCGCCGAGGATGCCGAGAATCTCCCGCCCAGCCACTGTCCACTGCTCCGAGGGGCGGCCGGAGGTGTCGACGCTGATCTGCCGAGTCTCGATGAGGCCGAGCCGGTCTTCGCCGTTGCGCCGGAAGTGGACGAGACGCCCGGGGATAAACTCTTTCGCGGCGGGCAAGTAGCGGTTGATCTGCGCTTTCCACGCGCCCGGCCTCCGGTAGCGCCGCGTCCATGACAGGTAGTCGTAGGCGTCGGCGTATCCGGCGAGGGTCAGCGGTGCGCCGGGGTCGCTGTAGACGATCAGGTTATCCCGGAGCGCGGCGTTCGTGGCGGCGATCCAGGCGGGGGTGATAGCAGCCGGAGAGGCATCATTCGTAACAGCAACTAGCGAGATCGTGCCCGCGAACCACCTCGGACCCATTGCCTTCCCGATCTCGACCGGATACTCTATCTCAGCAATCGATGTATAGCGAGCCCCTCCTGACGATGTATGAGCCTGCTCAGTGCCATCCACATAGAGTTTTGGGGCCTCCCCGCTCTTCCACGTCATATGTAGGATATGCGTCTCGCCGACGGTGAGGCTGTTCTCATATGAATATGCCTGATATTGCCCCGCCCCTGTCGCGAGTCCTACCCGGATCGCCGAATTGAAATCTATCTCGATAAACCATGCATTGGTATTTTCAATACTAGATCCAGACCAGTTCGCCGCTACAATACTCTGCGGTTTTGTCGCGGATTGCGAGATCATCGCAACTACTGCAAACTGCTGCGTAAACCCGGATGCGTCGGGGGTGCTTGACGTCGCCCCGTAATCGTCCACCCCATCATACGAGTAACACGCCCCGAGCGGCCCGGCGACCTCCGTCGCGCCGTAGATCGTGCCGTGGTTCGCGTTCGGTGACGAGTCAAGCAGCAGCCCGCCGGAGGGTTTCATCCACACGCCCGCGTAGCCGTTCGTCCACACCTGCTGCGCCGCCGGTTCCCCGGTATCCCCGACATACCCCGTCATCTCCGCGTGCAGCGGGTCGTAATAGAGATACAGGTGCGTGTCCTCACCGGGATTGATCCGGGGCACCCGCACCCAGAGATACGCCGTCTGCGTGGCTGTGCTCCACTCCTTGATCTCGACGTAGCACGGGGTCAGTCCATCCCCGGCGGTGACGCAGATGCGTTTGCGGTTCGCGTCCGTGCCGAGCGCCGTAAAGACCTTTGAGACGTCGGCGGCGGTCTTGCCCGAGGTGCCGGAGAGTTTCACCATCGCGGGGAAGTTCTCCAGCACTCCGGTCACGCTCCCGGCGGGGATGGTGAGCAGGATCGGCTCATTCGCCCATCCGGGCAGCCGCCCGGCCTGGATCTCGTAGATGCTGAGAGGATACGGATTGCTCACGTTAGCTCATCCTCCGGGATCAGTTCGCAGGGTGCGGGCGGCATGTCGTCGTGACGGCAGACGTGCAGGCGGGCGACGGACTCTGCCGCTGTCCACCCGGCCCCGACACGGAGCGCGGCGATCCGGTTGAGGATTTCCGGCCCGGTCTCGTCGCCGACCTCCACCCGGATCATCTCCTGCGGCTCACCATTCGCGATCTGCTCTTCGGTCTGCTCCTTGATGATCTCGATGAATTTCCGCATAGTTTACACTCCTGTATAGCGCGGGCTGTACTGGATCAGCACGCTCGCGTCGCCGCCAGAATCGGCATAGGTCAGCGTGTTGTCGCCCGGCTGCATCTGCCAGAACGTCGAGCCGGGCTGCACCGCCCCCATCGCGCTTGAGCCATCGTGCAGGCGACAGGATGCCGCGCCGAATGCGGTCCGGATCTCGACCCATTCTCCTGGCGCGAGGTCGACCGTCAGCCCGATGCTCTCGCCGGTGGTCGCGTTGGTGATCACCGGGTTGAGCGCCGGCCCGATCCCCATCTGGAAGTATCCAGCCGCCGGGAGTGCGGTGCTGGTCCCATCCCCCCAGAGCAGCCGGACCTGCACATTGTAGGTGCCCGGGTGCACAGTATCCTCCGGGCCGAACGCACAGAGGAGTTGCCCCGCTGCGGCGTCCTCGACGGTCATCGGCTGCCGGATCTCCCAGCCGGAGTATCGGGCATGTATGGCATACAGCGTCGCCGTCACGCCGGCGAGAGGGAGAGGGTCTACCCCTCGCGTCAGGGTCAGCCGGTAGGTCGGCCAGGTCCCGGCCTGGGCGATGGTGATGTCGGTCATACCAACGAGTCCTCGATGGTGAGGGAGTAGTAGCCGGTCGTCGGCAGGATCAGAACCGAGCCGTTGCCGAACGTCACGATGATCTCGGCCTTGCACCGGTCGCCCTGCAGGTAGTCTCCGACCTCCCGGCTAAACTGGCAGAGGCCGGCGGTCGCGTCGAGGATCTCCAGAGCCTCGTCGATCACGGTTGCCCCGGAGAGTTTGGACTGGGCAACCAACCGAACCTCGGCCCCTGCCAGCGCGAGTGGTGTTGTGGGGCTGCCCGGGCGGTAGAGGGTGACTCGATAGATAGGCAGGGTCGAGCCCCGTTTGAATCTGATCTCATCGGTCATATCGGGTATACCTCCTCAAACGCCACCGAGACGCCGCCGGAGACGTCCGGCGCCGCATACGATCGCCCGGTGAGATAACCTCCTACTCCGGCGATCGCTGCCAACCTGTCCGCGGCGACCAGCGGATCTCGTGTGGCTGCCAGGGTGACGGCCGCTCCATCGATCGATACCTGGCGGGACTGCAGGGTGCCAGGGACAGAGAACCGGGACAGCCCGAATCTCCGAGCCCCAGGCACCAGGTACGACGGGGCGGCGACCAGGTACGCCTGTGCGTCCAGGTCTCCCCACAGGACCTCGACCTCGGCGACCCGATCAGCCGCCGTAAACGTTCGGGTAACGTCAACAGTAGCACTCTCGCCTGCAACCCCGACGGCGCGAGACTGCCTGGTGCCGAGGGTGGCAAACCCTGCGAGGGTGTACCGCCGCATGGCTTACACCCCTGCTGCCATCGCCCATCCGAGGATCTCGCTCTCTGCCGACGCCAGGTACACTCTCCCGGCGTCCGTGAGGACCTGTCGGCTTCCCCGCCGTTCTAGATATGCCGGCGACGGCAGCGCCCACCAGATCACTTTCTCGGCATACTCGTACTCGGTATGCGTGCCGGCCATCTCATCTTCGACCTCGATCTCCCTGACGTCCCAGCGGCAGAGGAGCCGGACAGATCCGTTCTTGATTACGTCGATACCGATCGCCGTCGGCTCTACGGTGCTGCTAACCAGTTTGGCCATTTCATTCCTCCTGTAGTTACTGCGTGTTTCACTGCTGTACGAATCGCGGGGTTCTCGTAGAGATACTTCCGCCCGAAGTTGTGACGTTCCAGTTGATCAGAGATGACCTCAGACCCGGTGAACAGGACGTGCGTCTCCCCACCCATCTCGAACTGCACGGTCGTATACCGCGCGTTCTCCTTGAACTTGCTTTGACCTCGCTTGAAATCGAGAATCAGAACCTCCTGGTTCAGCACATCGTCAATGCCCATCTTCTTCCCGTCGAGAGGTTTTTCCTCCGTCGCGAAATCAGAAAATTTGGGGTGCGTCTTATCACACCTCCTTATGCCTCTTCAGGTGGCCGGAACTCGACGCGGGCGCCATTGCCGCGACCGGAATTCGAGACCACGCCAGCCGCCGTCCGACAGCTGGGACCCGCATTACGCCTATAGTCCCAAAGGCCCCCCGCACGCAGGATTCTGTCTCCGGTTGGCGCGTACCAACGGTCGCACAGATACGTGCTGCTCGATCCGTTCACCGCCGCCGGCATGACTGCCATGCCGCCGAGTTCGTCTTCCAGCAGCCCCGAGATATAGCCGTTCACCGTCGGGACCCCAGTCCCTTCGTCATAGGATCCATCGGCCATTGTCACTGCGAGAGTCCCCGACCCGTCGCGCTTGATGGTGCGGAATATGCCTCCTGCCTTGAAGTTGCATCCGATGATATACTTCCAGACGTTGCCATAAGGATTCTCGATCCCTCTCCAGGCGACCGGGGTTTTGCCGTTGACGCCGCTGCCGACCCCGGTGCCGTTCTCGGCGAGCCTGGCGTCGATGCTGTCGGCCCCGGTGAGCAGCCCGGCATACTTGGTGCCGGTCGGCAGATCAGTGACTCCCAGACCGAGCGCAGTCTGGATGTCAAACGTCCCGAACTCCAGATACATCAGGAGTTGGTCGCCGACGTAGTCCCAGAAGTTCGTGATCCCGAACCCGGTGCCGACGAGGCTCGCGCACTTCTCCGCGATGGTGATGGTGAACTCTCCCTCTCTTGTAAGGGTGATGTCGGGCACGTTGGCGTCGATCAGTCCGGGATACGGATCCCAGTCTGCGTGCTCAAGGTCAGTCCCAGAGTTCCCCGTCACCGGCTTCTTCCCGGCAGCGCTGCCGAGTTTGAACGCGCCCCCGTCAACATACCCGTACGCCTCGTAGGCCCCGGAATACAGGTAGTCCGCTGCGGTGGGGTTTAGCGGGTCGCCGCGCTGCATGAACGCCGGCCACACGGAGAACCCGACGTGCGGCTCTGCGGAGAACCAGTACCGGAAGTAGGGGTATTCGCACTCGAACTTGTAGTAGTACTTCGGCTTTCGCACCAATACGTCGCCTTCGCTGCCATCCAGCACCAACCCGTCGCCCCGGCCATTTGAGGACATGGTTATTTCTCCGGTCGCCCGATCTCGAGTGCAGCGGCGCCGGTCGAAGATCCGGTGCTTGTCGAAGAACGTCGGGTCGAGTCCTACGAGCGGGGCCCCGGCCGCGTCGATCCGAGTGAGCGTGGGGGACGCCGAGGCCGCATCCCACTCGATGCCGATGATCGGGGAGTTGAGTTGAGCCAGGAAATCGACCTGGTTCTGTACGGACGTTGCCCGCTGCTGGAGAGCGTTCATATCATACGCGGCGATCCCCCGAAACACGAACGCCCCGACTGGCCAGGTCGCCGCCGGGGTGCCCGGAAGTGCCGCGACCCCCTGCAGGATGTTGCCGTCCTTCCCTGTGTACCGGAACTCGCCGGCGACCGACCCTGCCAGGCAGACGATGTTCGGCGCGTCCGGAAGTTTCTTTGCGTCAGCGACGGTCATCGTGGCAGCGCCCGTTGTGTACGGTGCGGCGAGGGTGGTGTAGGGGGACCCCACCTGCGCTGGATAGAGGTCAGGCAGCCCCATCTACGCCACCGCCGGTAGAGTTATGGTCAGGACCGCGGCCCCGGCATCGGCTGCCAGGAACAGGAGGAGGGGTTCGACACTCGCAGCAGCGGAGAGTGGGTCTCCCCCGCTCGCGGCCTCGAAGAGCTGCACCCTCTCGATCTGGCAGGGTAGGGTGACGTCTGCTCCCGTCACCGGCAGCGAAAAGGTCATCGGCGTGACGCCGGCAGCCGACGTGCGGTGCGATGCCAGGGCATACCGGGCACAGGCGGCCGATCCGTCGCCCCTCTGAAGTTCGGCATACCATTCGATGACGGGGGTGCGCTCGCGGAGCGCCTCATACCCGTCTGCGTTGAGGTTGACAGTCATGTTTCCTAGACTCCTGTGTAGCGGGATGCATACTCGATCGAGACCACGACGCTCCCGCTCGGCGTCGAAAGGGTCACGATGTTCTCACCAGGCTGCAACTGCCAGAACGTCGAGCCGGGCTGCACCGCCCCCATCGCGCTTGAGCCATCGTGCAGGCGACAGGATGCCGCGCCGAATGCGGTCCGGATCTCGACCCATTCTCCTGGCGCGAGGTCGACCGTCAGCCCGATGCTCTCGCCGGTGGTCGCGTTGGTGATCACCGGGTTGAGCGCCGGGCCGGTGACGCGGATCGTGACCGGGCTCTCGACGTCACCGGGGTTGTCGATCGTGACTGTCGGAGACACGAACGCGAAGTGCGCCGGGAATGCGACCGGGAACGCCAGCCCCCCGGCGAGCCCCTGTAGGTGCTGCTCGAGCGCGTCCTCAAACCAGCACGGATCGGAGGCGGTGAGGTCCACGGTGACGGTCTGCCAGGTGGGGCCGGCGCTCTGCCTGCCCTGGGGAAACGCGGGCGAGGCGCTCCCGACGACGCAGCGGAGGGAGAACGAGCGCTCGCCCTGTATCCAGACGAGCCGCCCCTCGCCGGCGGCCGGGGAGAACGCCCTGGTGATCGCCCGGCGGCGGGCGTAAAGGTCTTCGGTATCCTGCGCCCGGATCATGAACGTCAGCGAGAGGGAGCGGGGAACGAGCAACGCCGCGAGGAACGTGCTGCCGTGTTGATAGGGGGCGGTCACGGTCTGCACGTCGCACCCGCCGCCGCCGAAGCCGGAGGATGTCAGGTAGACGTACGGCGGATCGGGGATCTCCTGATCCGGCTCGCGGATGTCGAGGATCGCGCCGTTAACTGCGTGCCACTGGAGGTGCATCATAGCGATCCCTCCAGCGCCGCGTCACGGAGCCCGCGCTTTGTGGCGTCGGCTACCTCTGTCGCGCTCTGCGTCTGCGTCTGGATCACCTGGTTGATGTTGACAGTCGGAGCGTACCGCTGTAACCACGCCTGAGCCGACGGGGCGTTCGCAGACTCGACCTCTTTCCTTCCGACCATCACCGTTGCGGTCGCGGCAGCGACCATCTTGATGATATCCTCATCGCGAAAGTCGGAGGTGTTCCACGAGGATTTACCATCCCGTTTCGATGAGCCTCCTTTCGCCTTGGCGGCGCCGGTCTGATCGCCGCCCTGCTCACTGGGGGCGGCTCCCCCGGACGCACCGGCAACCGCTGCACCCGACGACGACGCGACACTAAACGGTGATGTCGAGTAACTCGGAACTTGGATGTCGCGGACAGGGGGTTTTGGCTCCCCGCCGATCGGGTTGCCATTCTCGTCATACTCAACATGGTAGGTGCGGGCATATGCCGGGTTAGCATCCATGAATTGGACGTACTCGGCGTGCTTCTGCGACTTGTCCGTCAGCGATTCGTTGTTGAGCTGACTCATGAAGTTCTCGTGCGCGACCTGTGCATCCTCCCGCGCCTTGAGCGCGTTCTGAAGTTTTCCGGTTTCGTCGTCGAGCTGCTTCTTGATCTCATCAAGCCGTGCCTGTGCGCTGGAGACGCTCTCCCCGTTTAGGGCCTCCTCGACGTCGACCCGCTCCTGCTGTGCGTCGCTTGCCGCTTTGAGCGCGTCCTGATACCGATCCTGCGCGTCGGCTACATCGAGCACCGCCTCCCGCTCCCGGAGGAGGAGGTTTTCGAGTTCCCGCTTCGCATCGGCGTCGCCGCCCGCCGCCTCTGCCTGCTTCTGCTTGATCTCTTCCCGGAGGTCGACAAGGTCGCGTTCTGCCCGGATACGCCGGATATCGGCCCGTTCGACGTCGCGATCGGCGTCCTTGATCTTGTCTTCGATCCCAAGCGCCTTGTCGATCGTCTCCTTGAGCTTGTTGTACTCCTTCTGCAGGTTCGTGACCGTCCGCTGGTGCCCGGTGACCGCCTTCGATGCCTGCTCATACGCAGTCTTCGCCCCATCCGCGAGGCGGCGGTTCTGGAGCTCAACGTCCCGGGCCGCCTGCGCCGCCCGGTTCTCGGCGAGTTCCAGAGTCTTCGCGGAGAGCGCCGCGTCCTTCTGCGCCTGCGTCAGGTTGCCGATCGCAACGGTGCCGTCCTCAATCGCTTCGGTCGTGTCTTCAAACTCGCGGGTGAGGTCGCCGGTCGCGAGTTTGTGCCAGCCAGTCGCTTCAGTTGCCCGCCGGGTCGCGAGCGTACCCCGGTCGGTAACGACCGTCTGCGCCTTGATCCGATCGATGTCGGCGAGGATCTGCTGCTCTTTCTTCTTGAGCGCGTCGACCTCATCCTCGATCGTCTCGGTGCTCTTCTTAGTGAGGTCGCCGGTTTCCCGGAGCGCGTCGTTGTACTCGTTCTGTGCAGTCGTCGCGTCGTTCGTGGATGCGATCAGCGGCAGGAGCACAGCACCGAGGGTCGTCACCCCGATGATCGCCAGCCCGAGCGGGTTCGCCATGATCGCGGCGGTGAATCCCTTCGTGGCGACCGTTGCGGCGAAGGCGCTCGCCTGGTAGGTGCGGTAGAGGGAGATCGTCGATCCTATGGAGCCGGCGAGGGTGCCGATCCCCCAGATCGCCGGACCGGTTGCAGCGGCGAGGAGTCCGGTGGTAACGATCAGCTTCTTCGTGCCCTCATCGAGCCCGGAGAACCACGCGATCCCGTCGCGCACCACCGAAATGAGATCCCGGGCCATTGGCATGAGGATCTGCCCGAACTCCTCACCGAGTTCTTTGAGGTCGGCGGTGAGCGCTTTCGTCTGGTTGGCGAGCCCGTCCGCCTCCCGGGCTGCCGCCCCCTGCACGTCGGTCGTGGCCTGCATGACGAGGTTGAGCCTGGCCTGCGCCTTCTCCGCGTCGGTGGCCGCCTCGGTGCCGCCCTCGATCCCCATATTGAGGAGCTCCTGCTCGACCTTTGCCTCATTGATGACGACACCAAACCGCTTCATCGGCTCATATTCGCCGGTGATGGCCGAGCGGAGCGCGTTAAATGCTTCGACGTCGGCGACGTTGTGAAAGGCACCCATATCGACGGAGAGTTGGGTGATCGTCTTCGAGAGTTCCATGCCCTCTTCGCCGGAGAACTTCATGGCCTTGACGATGCTCATCATCGTGGCCGTCATCTCTTGCAGGTCGGTCCGGGCGCGGCCGATCGAGGTGCCGTACTCGTCGACCCATGCGCTCATGTCATCGGTCATGTCGCCGAAGACCTGCTCGAACTTCGCCTGAGTCTCACTTGCGTCGCTGGCGAGTTTCACCATCCCGGCGCCGGCGAGGGCCAGCGGGGCGGTGACTTTGAGGGTTAGGTCGGAGCCGATGCTCGTCAGCCGCGACCCGATGGATTTAAGGTCGCCCTCTAACCCTTCGGTGCGTTTGACCGCTTCGTCGTATGCCCGCGTCAACCCGGCGATATCGCCGACGATCTCGACGACGAGTTTTCCTGCGCTTGTTTCACCGACCACTCACATCACCTCGCTGTATCCGGGTGCCGAAGGCCTGCTCGATCGCCGCCGCGTCCGGTGCGTCGGCGGGCGCCTGGGCAGCGCTGTGTGGCGTTGCCGGGGCGGGATCGAGCCGATACGTCATTTCCGTCGCGTAGGCATCAAACATCAGGAGTTGCGCCCACGATAGGCGATCGAGGCAGTAGTCCGGCGTCCACCCGTAGATCCGGCAGAGGCGGGCGACGATCCGGCCTGCCTCGATTACGGGTTTTTTACCTCCCCCTCCTTGTCACCCTTGTCCCCGCCACCCCACCGGCGGAACGCCTGGGTAATGACGACCTCTGTCAGCCCGGCGAGCTGCGGCCGGGTCAGCTTCGTCTCCAGCCAGTCGGCGGTGATCCGGGGGTTGGCCTGCTTGCAGATGGCCGCGATCGCGGGGATCATCTCGTCATCGGGGATCTTGTCCCATCCCCCGTACTTCTGCGTCGCCTGCGTCAGGGTCAGCGTGCCGCGAGCCGGTACAATCGTGAGATCGATCTCCTCGATCTCGTCGCCGTTGCCGATCTTGACGATCACCGGCTTGGGCGAAAGGGTGGAGAGGTCGATGATCTCCACCATGCTCACACCGCCTGCTCGTCGTAGATCTGCATCACGTTCGCCGTGTCCGGGAGCGTGTGGTCGACGTAGCCCGTCAGCGTGACCGGGATACCCGCCGCCTCACCACCGGCGTCGGCCGTGAACGAGTGCTCGAAGTTGCTCGTCAATTTCGCCTTGAATAGGCGATACCGGTATTTCTTGCCGGTTGCGTTGACGTTCGTGAGCTGTACCCCGACATACTTCGGGTCGAGCCCGGCGCCGCCGAGCGTGATCGCCTTGCTGATGATCGGGGTGTAGCCGTAGGTGATCGTGAGCACCTGCGACGTCGTGGTGAGGTTTACCGATTCGAGCACGATGATGCCCGTCACGCCCTTCTCATCAGTGATCACCATGTAGTCGGTGTCGAGCGTCAGCGTGCTATCCTCCGAGCCGGAAACGGACGCGATGGCCGCGCTCGGCTGGTCGGTGACAGGGATAAACTGTGAGTAGTCCCACGCGCCGCTCGCGACGTTGAGCACCTTGCCGCTTGCCGGGGCGCCGGTTTCGGTCGTGACGGTGCCGAGCCCGAGTTTCGCGAGCGTGTCGAGCGTCCACTCCCGGAGCGTCGCGGCGACCGTCACAGTCGTGATCTGATCCGCGATGACGACCTCGGGGGCGTTGTCGGGCGTTACGGTGCGCGTTTCCTTGTTGAGCGTGAGGGTCGCGCCCGTCAGGATACCGACGTCCACCATGTCGGCGAACGTCGCGGGGTGATCCTCTACCTCAAGTTTGCAGCTCCCGATCCGAATCGCGGCCGGGTTCTGCACGTTGGTCTGGTATGCCATTATTTCAGGTCTCCTCTAGATAGGTGACGATCATATCGACCGGAACCCAGTGGATCTCAGTCGTCTCGTCGTAGTCGTCGTGCTGTCCTGCGTACTGGATGTACTCGATTCTCGCGCCGTCCTGGACGCCCCGGTAGCCGTGGAGGGCGCACCGGACCGCGTCCGCGAGATCGGCGGCGGCCTTCCAGGACTCGGCCAGGCAGGTATACTGCACCCGGGCCTGCACTATCCCGGTCAGGCTGTCCTGCGGGCGGCTGATCATCTGGTAGACGACCGCCGGGAACGTCGGCTCGCGAGGCAACCGCCCCTGATAGGCGCGGGTCCCGATGATCGCGGCGACGCCGGGGTCGGCGACGAGGATCGCGCGGAGGACGGATTCGATCTGCATCTAGCCCCGCCTCCGCACGATATCGCCGACCGCCGCCCGGAACTCGTCCACGGCGGCGCCCTTGTTCTCATCGAACGCGGGCCGGATGTGCGGGCGGGGCGGCTGGTTGTAGACGCGGCCGAGTCTGTCCGCGCCGACGAACCCATACTCCAGCCGCTTCGCCTGGGGCGCATCCGTCCCGACCTCGACGCGGCACCGCTCCGAGGATTTCTCGACGGTCTCCATCGCAAACGACCGGCGGTAGGTGCCGGTCTTGTAGGGCGTCTTGCCGCCCTCGGGGACAGTGATCCGCACCTGGTTGAGCACCGGGAGCGCCGCAGCCCGGGTCGCCGCTTCGAGCGCCGGGCCTCGAATGTCGTCGGCGAGAGCGCGGAACGTCTCCGCGAGGTCTTGTGCACCGACGATGTGGACGCCCGGGCCGCTCATCGGAGCCACCCCCCGGAGGCGAGCGCGGTGAAAAACGCGACGACCGCGGATATAGCGGCGGCGATTGCCCCGTCCCGCCCGATCTGCCGATCCTGGCGCGCCTTGATCTCGGCGATCCGGTCGTCCTGTGCTTTGTTCGCGTCCTTCATCTCCGTGAGCGCTTCTTTGATCCACCGGACGTCCTGCCGGGTCTCGTAGATCATCGCCTGGAGGGTGGTGTCGTCGGTCATCGCACCACCTCACAGGAGAGCACAGTCATCGTGTCAAGCGTGTGCTCGGCGAGCAGGATGTCGTAAGTCGTGCCGCCGACGATCACCCGGTCGCTCTCGACGATATCGGCGTAGTGCCCCTGCAGGACGATCGAGGTGTTCGCGACGACGTAGGTCTGGTTCGGGCGCTTGATCTCCCGGCCCTTGAGCGGCATGACGTTGCATGGTACATCGGTATGCCGGTCCGTCCAGGTCTTGACCACCTGCCCGTCGGCGTCCACGGTCTCCGTGAGATACTGGATGGTGCAGAGGTCAGGGAAATGGCTCTCCAGCGCCCCCATGAGCCGGGGGTCGACGAAGGCGGGTCTCATAGACCCCTCCTGAGGTCGGCCGAGAACGGCGTCCACGGTCCCGGGATGATCTCGATGAGATCCTCGTCGTCAGTCGCTGCCTGAGCACGGAGGCTCTCCGCCTGTTGATGTAATGCGTTGGCTACCGCTTGCCCGTTCGTCTTGAGGCCATTGACCTCGATGTACTTGAGGATCAGGACCTGCGAGGCGGCGATCTGGTCGAGCGCCATCGCGGCTGCGAGACGGACATCCTGCTCGTTGAGCGAGAGGAAGACGCCGATCTCTTCGTCAGAGAATATCTCGTGGTCGGGATCGCGGTCGGTGCAGAGCAGCCGGACCACGCCGAGCGGGGTGCCGGGATCGTACGTGAATGTCATTCCTTCGGCTCCTTCAGGCGGCGGGGCCGGGGCTTGCCCTCGCCCCGGATCTCAGTGCGGATTGCTCGCAGTTCGTTGATGATCTCCTTCTGTCCGTCGATGGCGTCACAGAGGAGTTTATCTGTTACAGTGACCGGAGTCGGCGGGATTTTACCCATATCACCTCACCTCCGGGAGGGGGGGATTACGTCCCCGAGCCTGCACCGGTGCTGCCGACCGTGAACCGATAGTCACCCTGCCGACCGCCGAACACCGCCCTGACCTTGAACTGGATCGAGTCCGTGTCGAAATCACCCTCGTAGGCAGTCGCAGCGGTCCCGGAGAGACCGATCGCGTTCGGGCTCTTCATGAAGATCGCCGGGGCCTCGTGCCCGCGGAGGTGCGCCACCTCGACCGCCCCGCGACCCTCGGCCGGATCGGCGAACAGATACCACTGTGTGTGGGCGTTTGCAGTCTTGGCGAGGATCGGCGCATAGGGAAGGACGGCCTTCTTGAGCCCGCCAGCCTTGATCCAGTTTGTCGTCTCGATCTCCTGCTCACTGGTCCCGCCGCCACTTGTCCGGGCCTTGATGATGAGCGCGTTGATGATGTTGTCAGCGGTCACCTCCAGCGCCGGCGGCACGGCGAGGACTGTGGGGCGATTGAGGATCGGTTCTCCGCCGGCATCGGTCATCTCGCTCATCGCCTGGAAACCCTCCTGCACGGCCACCACGGAGAGCGGGGAGGTGAGCAGGTTGCCCTGTGCCTCTGAGTAGAGTGTCGAGTCGGGGCCGCTCGCGCCTACGATCAAGCTGGTGGCGAACTTCTCCTCAGTCCGGGCGGCTGCCAGGCCAAACCGGCGCGGGATGTCAGCGAACGCGCCCATCGCGTCGTTCCGGATCATCTCCCAGGTGAGCGGGATGCGGGTTCCGTACTTCTTGACCCGGAAGGACTTCTTCGCCTCTGCGAGCGTGGTCGCGGGATACTCGTTCTGTACCCCGACCTCAGGGAGTGTGCCGTCCCCGCCGGTGACCTCGTAGCGCTCGGCGTCGCGGAAGTCGTTAACCTGCCCGACCATCGCCCATGCTGGGTATGAGACCGGCCACGCCTTGTAGGAGCCGACCATCGTCTGGTTGAGCGCGACGCCCATCAGGAGCGGGAAGTCGCTTGCGCCCATCGCCTCACGGAGACGGTTCGCGCCGACATCTCCGATCTGGACGGCCTCGATTAGGTCAAGGGTTCGGATCACGCGCTGGTTGAACGCGACCCGATCGGCCTCACTCATTCGGCTGTAGATCTGCGAGACGGAGACGCCCGCTTCGCCGAAGAAGTTCTTGATCGATGCGTTTTCCTTGGTGATGTCCCCCATCACGTCGTCAACTGTTGCCATGTTCAGATCCCTCCCTTGAGGGCGACCGGAATCTCTGCGACGACCGCATCGGTCGCGCCACTGGCGATTGCTCCGAGGGCAACCCCATACTCCGCGCCCGTGGTCGCGTTGACGTCGATGGTCGCCGGGGCTTCTCCCACCGGGGCGGTGTAATACACCTTGTCACCGACCACGATCGCCTTGTTACTCGTCCCGTCACTCCCGGTGACGGAGAGCTTGAAAACCCCCCTCACACGGACGGGGGCATTTCCTGCCGCGTCGCGGTCCTCCTGTGCCACGCCAGCGATGGTGCCGACGACAACCGGATCCCCGCTCTTGGTCCCTGCCGGGACGGGGAGCGGGATCGCGTCACCGGGGTAATAGACTTCATTCTTTGCCATGTTTAGATCCCTCCAAATGCCTTGATTCTCTCTTCGAGCGTCTTCTCCGACTCTTCGAGCGTCTTCTCGGTCGGAGCGCCCGCGCCCATCCCGGAGACCTTACCGACGCCGAGATTCGCGAGATACTCGGCCTCGGCCTTGACGGCCGCCTCGATCTTCGCAGCGTAGGCCGTCTCGTCGATCTTACCATCCTTGACGACCGGGTCCTTCGCGAGCGACTCGACGATCCGCGCCTTCGTGAGGTCCGGGATCTTGGCGCTCTTGACCTTCTCTTCGACGAACGTCTTTGCCTCGACGAGAAGCTGCGCCTCCTTCAGGCGGGCGTTCTCCGCCTTCGCCTCTTCGAGGGCCGTCTCGGTCTCTTTGAGTTTCTTCTCCTGCTGTGCCTGCGCCTCCTTCATGGCGGCGCTGTTCTCGATCTCCTTCCGGAGTGCCTCGATGATCTCGGGGTGGTCCTTGCGGAGCGATTCGAGCGTGAGTTTCAGTGTAGGTTCTCCCATGCTGGATTCTCCTGCTGCTTTCTGTTCGTCTGTCGGTACTGGGGGCCGGGCAGCCCGGAACGCCTCCGCGATCGCGCCGCCGCGGCCTGGCACGGTCACAAAGTCGACCGAGCGGGCGGCGGCGATCCGGGTGATGATATCGCCCTTCTTGCCCTCCGCCTCGCCCTGCTTCGACTCGCCCCATACGTAGTGGGACAGGCCGATGTACGGCCCCATCTCCGCCACGGCGTCGCGGTAGGCGGAGAAGATCTTCGCCCGCGAGTAGAGCCCCGGCCCCTTCGGTCCCTGTTCATCCCACCGGGCGTCTTCGGTCAGGACGCCCGCGAGGTCCCGGAGGTCCCGCTCGGGGCGCTCCTTCTCGTCGGTCTTGGTCGGGTGGTTCCAATACATCTGGAGCCCGGCCGCGTAGACCCGGTCGTTGGCCGCCTGCTGCAGGACCTCGCGGGAGTAGTAGCCCGACGAGCCCCACCCGGCATCGATGATCTTGATGGGGATCGTGCCGTTACTGTCAGTCTTTGCCTCAATCAGCGGGACGATGCCCGCTATGAACTCTGTCACACTGTCCTGTCCCCCACTCATGTTGTTACCCTCCTGCGGTACAGGATAGCGCACCGGCACCCGGGGAACCGGGGCGCGTGCTGGTGCCCGCTCGGGAACGCCTGGTCGACCGGAATCCAGCCGACAGCCGCGTTTGCCCGGCACCCATCGGAGACCCGATCGTCGCCGACGGTGCTCCACGACTTTTCCATCTCCAGGCCGACGGCCGTCATCTCGTCGATGACCAGGCGGTTCCCGGTCTCGTACGCCTCCGCTGCCTCGGTGACGGCGATCAACTCCGCCCGGTTGCGGATGTGTCGGGGCCGGGTGATCGGGATCGCGTACTCGTCGTACTTCGCCGCGATCGCCCGGGCGACCTGTTGGTAGCTGTAACCCTCCTCCATCCCTTGCGTCAGGATACGGGTGAGGTCGTCCCGGGTGGTCGCGTCGATCTCCGTGACCGCCGCGGCTGCCCGATCCCTGATCGCCCGGACCGCCCGGGGGTTCTTGAGGTCGAACGAGAAGTCGACCCCGAACTCCGCCACCCGGTGCTTCGCGGCGGCGGCGATGGCGGCTTCGGCTGCTGTCTCGATCGGGGCGAGGAAGTCCGCGAGCGTCGCCTGATACGCGGCTTCGAGCGCACCCTCGATCGCGGGTGGGGCGGAGGCCTCGCCAAGGATCTCCGGCCCGGCCCGTTCGAACTCCCGCATGAAGACGGTCCGGTGTGCCCGGAACGCCTTCGCCATCTGCCGGGCGAGTTTTGTCTCGATAGGTTTGAGTGCCCGGTCTCGCTTCCAGATCTTCGTCAGGGTGGCGATGTTTTCGAGGAGGTCGCGGAGCGAGGTCATGCCGGCACCTCCCGGAGGTATGCCTCCAGCCGCCCGATCGCCGTCGCGAGTGCGGCCTCGCTGTCATCCGGCTGCGAGTCTTCACCCTCCGGGAACCACTCGTCGACGAGGTCCTGCGCGTTCGGGTCACCGAGCGCATCGAGGAGGAGCTTCGTCAGGTGCCGGACCGGGATCGTGCCGGCGACCGGAGCCCCTTTGAGCGTGCCAGCGTGGACAATAGCATCGACCATCTCAAGGAGGTCGTGCTGCAGGATCGGCGGGAACTTGACCTCGACTTTGCGATTCATCGGCTCCCCGGTCTCCGGGTCGATGCCGAGGGTCACGATCCGGTCGCCGTCATCGTCGATCTCGATCGTGGCGCCGGTGTGGAGCGGGCCGGACGGGGCCATCGCCGCCATATCAATGATGTAACCGAGGATGTTGCTGAGGACCGAGGACCAGAGGGATTGCCGGGCGGTGAACTGGAGTTCCATCGGTCGCTCCATCGATTTGGTCGTGGCGAGGTTGCCGGTGCTCGGGTCGCCGCTGAGGTAGGGCTCGTTGATGCCGGTCGCCGAGCAGACCATCAGCATCAGCCGGCGGGCGTCGTCCATGCTCGTGGTGATGCCACTCGTTTTGATCGGTTCCAGTTTCGTGCCGGGCGTCGAGGCCAAGATGCCGCCGACCTGCCCGCCGCTCTGCGCCCGGGCCTCAGCGAGGTTCTGCTGCAGGCTCGGGAGCATCGCCTGGAGTTTGGAGACGGCCCCAGTGACAGCCTTCTTGTTCGCGCCGGTGAGCTGCATCGCGAACTTACTGAGGGCGTCGGTGATTGTGACCCACTTTTCGAGGAACACCTTGTAGGCGTTCGCCCAGTCGCAAGCCGCATAAACCTCCGAGACCCCAAACTGCATGTCGTTGAGGCGGTTCACGCTGACGTGGTAGATCGCGGCTTCCTTGACCGGGATACCTGCGATGTGTGACGGGTGCCCGCCGGCCGGGTTGTACCGCCAGTCGGGGTAGTAGGCTTTGTGCTGCTTGACCTCACCGAACCCGGTCGTGGGGTTGTAGGTCGTTGAGGTCCAGACGCGGAGGTAGTACCACGGGTCCTGGGCGTCCTCGGGGTTGGCGATGATGGCGGCGATCTCGTCGAACGGGACGGTCCGGATCTTGAGGTGCCCGGTGCTCGGGTTCGTGAAGAGCACAAAGAACAGATTGCCGAAGAGTTGGAGTTCGGTCTCCAGCCGCATCAGAGCCTCGACGTCGCCGAGGACCGTGCGGTTGGTCGGGTCGGTGAGGACCTTCTGCACGACGGTGTCGACGGTCGGGTGCGTTGCCCGGAGGGTCGCGCCCTGCCCCCACACGTAGAGACACTGGACGGCGACTGCCCGCTTGATCAGCGGGTTCTTGAGCCACCGGAGCCGAACCATCTTCGAGAGCGCCCGGAGCCCTTCGCGGCTGAAGTCGCGGTTGTTATCTCCGAGCCGCTGCCACCCCTGCTCACCGAGTTGGTCCTCCAGGACGGCGAGCCGCTCGGTCAGGAGTTCGTAGTGATCGAGGACCGCGACGACCTGCTCGGCGAACCGCTGCAGGTCCTGCGGGGCGATGGCGCTGCTCATACCCGGCCCTCCGAAAAGCCGCCGGAGGGACTCGAACCCTCTGCCTCCGGATTACAGATCCGGCGCGCTGCCGGTAGCGCCTCGGCGGCGGTTGTGCTCATGCCTCGGGCTTCGCCTGCACGACCGCGAGCCAGTTGGTCCCGGCGGCGACGATCTCGCGGACCTCGTCCTCGGTGACCTGCCCGTCGGCGATCGCGTCACAAACGACATCAACGACCGCCCGGGTCTCGTGCACCGCACGGAGCGCCCTGCGCCCCCACGCCCGGCCGGCGAGGGCAGAGAGGATCGCGGTCCCGGCGATCGCGGCGACGGGGTAGAGGAGGTCGAGGGGGAGTGCCTCAATCATTCGCCCCTCCCGGACCCGACGACCTGCCCGTCGCGGATCACGTAATACCCGCCCGGATACTGGAGGGTAAACGAGGTTGCGCCGGCGGCCTCGTACTGCTCGATCTGCTCAACGAGCGATGCCTGGATCTCCTTAGTGTGGCCGTCGAGGACGAAGGCGCGGACGGCCGGAGAGATCGGACGCGGTCTGGGTGCGGCGCCGGGCGAGGTGCTCGGGGGTGCGTGAGGATCGGGCGGCGCATCGCGGTTGAAAAATGCGCGGATGGCGTCGACGATGCTGAGGAGGAGTTTGCCGAGTCTAGACATTCGTGAGCCTCCGATTTGGCTATACATATGTCTGGGGCCTACAACGCCTTATAAAGGTAGGAATTTACAAATTTGTAAATTTGTAAAAAAGTAGGGTATTATATAGTAGGAGTTACACCGGGCTGATACTTACCTCGTCGCTATACGTGACGACCTCGCCTTCGTGCGACCCGAGCGCCTTGAGCAACTCCACGAGCGAGGCATGAGCGCCGGAGAGCGCGTCCACCTGGTCATCGTGGGCGCCGTCCGGGAAATACTCTAGCTCCTGGAGGAACGTCCGGTTCCACTCGCCCCGGACCAGCACAACCTTCCCGTGCTCGGCGGCACTGGAGATGGGTTTGGCCCGCAGGATCTTGCTGCCGGTCGACGGCCGGCCGACGACGGCGAACCCTGGCAGGGCGTCGACAAGGTTGTCGATGTGGTAGAGCGAGGCGCTGCCGGGCTCCTGCTCGACGATGATCGGGGTGAGGGGGCCGTCCATCGCGGCGGTCGCGGCCACGGTCTCCATGACCGTACCGGGGCTCTCCTGGAGCCGGACGACGTCGAGGACGTAAAAGTAGGGCTCCTTGTAGCCGAGGAGGAGGCCGACCGTCCAATCAGGATCTTTGTTCTTCGCGGTGCGCCGGGACCCGGCGAAATCCCAGTACCGGACCGCGATGTCGACGGCCGGGGCCTGGTCGACGATCTCGAACCATTCCCGCCGGAAGTACATCCCGGCGACCGGGCGGATCTTCCAGTTGCCGTTGAGCAACCGTTCCCGCTCGACGCGATCGAGCGCCATGAGTTTGCCCCGGTAGGCCGGGTCTCTGCTCATCAGTGCCAGATTGTCTTCGAGTTTCGCCGGGATGAACGTGACCGACATCGGGATGAGGTCGGGATAGCGCTCACTGAGCTCCTCGGCCGTGTCGGCCCAGATGAGGTCGTCACCGAACTGCACGAACCAGCGCAGGGCCCCAGCACGGCCCGGGATAGGGAACCCGGTCTCCTGGTCGATCCACCAGGCGATGAACTCGGCCACCCAGCTGTCGGCGTCGGGGTTGGTCGTCGCCATGATCCGGGGGCGGACGCCGCAGGTGCTCCGGTTCCGGCTGAACATGTAGGAGAATTGCCGCCAGGTGAAGTGCGTGAGCTCGTCGAACCCGATCAGACAGATCTGCGAGCCTTGCCAATCGAGGCGGTTACGCTCGTACTCCATGTGGGCGAACGAGACGGAGGCGCCGGACGGGAACCGCCACTCGAGCTGCTGTTCTCGTGGTGTGGCGCCAAGCGCGGGGTAGATCTCGGCACTGTCGTCCCAGAGGCCGCCTTCGGCCCGTACCTGCACGGTGGTCCGGCGGAAGATGACGGCGCCGAACCCGGGGACGTGCGACCACTGGAGCGGGGCGAGGAGGAGGCCGAACGACTTTCCGCCCCCGGCCGCGCCGCCGTAGATAGTGATGTCGGCATCGGAGCCGAGGAAGTCGGTCTGTGGGCCGGGCTGCGGGCGGAGGCCGAGCCTACTCCAGAGGGCCTCCCGGGCATACTCGGGGTCGAGGTCGCGGAGGAGATTCTCCGTCCACTCGTCGATAAGAGAGGCGGGATCAGGCATCGACCTTCTCCGCCTTCTGCCCGGTGAGCCTCTCCCACCGGTCGATGATCACTTGACAATACTGCGGACTGATCTCCATGCCGTAACAGGTGCGCCCGAGTTGCTCGCAGGCGACGAGGGTCGTGCCGCTGCCGAGGAAGGGGTCGAAAACAAGATCTGCCTCCCTCGAACCATCCTGAATCGCCCGCGCCCATAGCGCCACGGGTTTCATGGTGGGGTGCTCTCGACTGGCATTCGGGCGCGGGCATTCCCACACAGTCGTCCGAGTGCGGTCGGGGTTTTTGTACCGTTCGCCCGGCATCCAGCCAAAGAGGATCGGCTCGTGTTGGTAGTGATACTCGCTGTGGCCGAGGACCATGCTGTCCTTCACCCAGACCATAATCTGCCGAAGGATACCTCTGGCTTTCCAATCGTCTGCGAAGAGAAGGTGCAACGGTCCCGGCGGGGCCGTTGCGTACCAGTATGCGCCGGGGCGGCAATTAGTCTCAGCAATGGAGAATGCCCCGCGTATCAACTCTTCGAGACCTTCCTCTGTCAGGGCATCATTCTCGATTGTCAGCGCATCCTTCGTCTTGCCCACATAAGATACCCCATATGGGGGATCAGTCAGCAGGAGATCCGCCCTCTTCCCATCCATCAGCCGCCCCACATCCTCCGCGCTCGTCGAGTCCCCGCAGAGCAGGCGGTGCCGCCCGAGCCGGAAGAGGTCGCCGCGCTGGATGCTAGTCTCGATCTCGACCGGCGGCTCGTAGTCATCCTCCGCCACATCCAGTTTCTCTGGGGGGTACATCTCGGCGAGGGCGTCGGTATCGAACCCGGTCAACTCCGCATCAAACCCGACCTCGTCCAGGCTCGCCAGCTCTCCGGCGAGGAGGTCGAGGTCCCACTCTGCCAGCTCCCCGAGCTTGTTGTCAGCGATCCGGTATGCGACCTTCTCCTCTTCGGTGAGACCGAAGACCTGCGTGACCGCAGGGCAAGTCTTCCACCCAAGCGACTGCATCGCCTTCAGGGTCGTATGGCCCGTGAGGAGCACCATGTTCTCGTCGACGACCACGGAGTTTTTCACGAGGCCGAACTGTTCGAGCGACGCCGCGACTTTCTTGACGGCCTTGTCGTTCTTGCGCGGGTTGCGCTCGTAGGGGATGAGGTTTGAGATCGGTACATCAATATGTTCCTTTTTAGCAGTAATCATGCGTCTATCACCTTCTGCTGCTTACGGTCCTTGAGCCGCTGCGCGACCACCGCCTGACACACGGGGCAGAGGTCGCCGAGGACCAGGGCGCGGATTTCGTTCAGCTGCGTCTCGACGAGCGAGATGTTGATGACGGGGTTCGCGGCGAGTTCGCCCTGCACCTCCAGGAGGAGCTTGGCGGTCTCCCGGGCTTCGCGGACCGCCCGGAGTTTCGTGTTCTCATCGCCTGCCGTCGCGCCCCGGACCATCCCTAGGCACTCGGCGAGGAGGGCCTCGATGATCTTGAGGAGTTTATCGACCGAGGCAACTTCGTACCGCTCCTTTTCCTCAACGGCAGCCGCTATCTGCTTAGCTTGCCTAATCTCCTTTTTCTTAGCGACTTTTGCGATTTGCTCCGCGATATGGCCGTTTTTCTTGTGCCGACGGAGGGAGCCGTCTGAGACCCCATACTCTGCGGCAATGCGCCGGTATGCGACGCCCGCGACGAGGGCCTTGTCGATCTCCCCCCGCTGCGGGTGGTTGCAGATCGTACACTGCCGGCCGAGTGTCCTATCCATCGTTACCCTCCTGCTCTTCGAGGGCGTCCAGAGCCTGCTCGACCACTTCGTCGAGGGTCCGCGCCCGGCGCCGGATCTTGAGGAGCCAGAGCCGGGAGTGGAGGGCGGCCGAGACCGAGAGGGTGCGAAGAGGTTTCATAGGTCCCCTCCGTCGGTCGTGCCCCGAGCGTAGCGCGGCGGACCGTTGAGGTCGACGGTCGCGGGCGGGTGCCAGTCCGGGCCGGCCTGCTCCAGCGGGCACCAACCCGGAATCACAGGGAAGTCATTGAACACTTTGAT
>ENA-UOOM01000935-UOOM01000935.1-fermentation-metagenome-genome-assembly--contig:-NODE-935-length-30713-cov-11.284037_pt1 | contig 30713 bp, 30 predicted proteins | sample MGYA00245781_ERZ724031 | MGnify/ENA primary metagenome ERZ724031 (study PRJEB28704, sample SAMN03018317) | fermentation metagenome | biome: anthropogenic terrestrial biome; feature: soil; material... | reverse complement strand
TTTTTGAGAAATATTTCACAAGTTAATTTTTGGCGGAGGCATGTGGGAATCGAACCCACCCAGGACGCTACGAACGCCCAACACTGGTTTTGAAGACCAGGAGGCACACCAGTTACCCTTCTACCCCCATGCACTCTATCTATGTTTTTATATTAACAAATATTCACTGTTTTTTCAAGTGTTTTGTGCATGATAATTGTTATAAAATAAACTACGTACTAGAATCTGGTCTATTTGTTTTCTTTTTATCAATATTCCTCGTTTTCGTGTTTAAACAACTTCAAACAACCTTTTTACAAAACCAATTTATATATCCCTTCCCGCTTCTTAATTATAGACATTTCCTATAGTTCTTCATTAAAAATTTCCAAAGGCTGTATAAAGAGAAATATGTATGACATCAATAACCTGCTGTGAGAATGTAGAAAGCATTTAGAAGGTGCTGCAGCAACCGGCAGTCCCCCCCAATCCTACAGAAAATTAAGAAGTGAATTCTGATACTAAAGTGTACTCCTGCAGCTCTGGTTACCCATTGCCTTTTATGTTTTTCAAAAAGAATTTCAGCATATCTATCCCATAGGACGATAACGGATAACTCCCCTCACAGATGCACCAGTCATAGAGAACGGCTCTTTCCTGCATTGCATATAGCTTTGTTAATTCGCCCAATGATTTCTCCCGAATGATGACCCCATTCTTCTGGCCTTCTTTTATAATCGTATTCAAGGTTTTATAATACACTCTGTTCTGATTAAGCAGATGCTTTTCTCCTTTCTTAATCACTTGCGTAGAATATACAAGTGAAAGAATGTCTACTGGAACTCTTTCTTCAATATAACAAAAAAGATATCTGGATAAATATATCAGCTTTTCAAAACTGTTCATCTTCGAATCCATCTTTTTCAATGCTTTTTCATACTGGGAATCAAACATATAAGATAAGGAGCTCAGCAAATCTCCCTTTGTCTGAAAATAATGGTAAAATCCTCCCTTGGAAATTCCACACGCCTGTATAATTTCGTCCACTGTTGTATTATCATACCCTTTTTCGTAAAATAATTTCAGTGATACATCAATAATACGTTCCTTTACTGATATTTCTTCTGACACATCTGCACCCCACTTATAGTTTATTTCTAATATACATATTGATTATAATAATATAAAAGTATTTCCATTTCAAGATTTATCCGAAAAGCACCTTCAAAAAAGTAACAGTTCAGCCATCAGCTCGATTCCACCCCAAGGGTACCGTCCTTGTTAAACAACCACACTACGGTTGCTAACCAAGGACATGTGCTGCGCTTCATCTCGCTGTGGCAGAGCGCCATATGAATTTTCGGCAGCATATGCATACGAAAGCAAGCTTTCTCCTGCCTACGCTATCGAAAATTCGCATGGCTGAACTGTTACTCAAAAAAAGACATGTGAAACCATTTGCCTGGCTTCACATGCCTTTTTCAGCTAAAACATCTTATAAAAATGTTTACACATTATGCCTGTATTCATATGGAAGAACCTTTGTGGCATTAAAGCTTGGACAGTCACGTACCCACTCTAAAGACTCCTTCACAATGGCTGTCTGCTGTGGGATATTGTTAGGCTCACCTGCATTGGAGCCAATCGGCACATGAGGAGCTGTAATACGCGGGGCTCCCTGCTGGCGTGCGATGGGAGGAAGTGCAGCAATTACACAACAGCTCATCCCGGCTTCTTCACAACAGCGCGTTACAATTGTTGCAGAACGGTGACAGGTTCCGCATCCGCCTGTGCAAAGAACAACGTCGACTCCCTGTTCTTTTAATTTTCTGGCAATTTCCGGACCGGTCTCATTTCTGAATTTTTCGACGTTTCCGCCGCCGCCCATAAATGTATATGTCTCTTTTGGAAGGGATCCAATAAACCCTTCTTTCAGCAGCTCATGCAGACGGTCTATTGGGAACATAGCATTTACGTCCTTATTGATGTCTGAGTTGTCGAATCCGCCATGGGTAACCATCAGTTCTGATGACGGTGTGTCAAACTCAATCATGCGATAGGAGAAGTCTCCAGATGTGTTAAATGGCTTCTGGCTCTTTTTATGGATACCGCCTGCAGTAATAAATGCAACCTTACACTCACTCAAAGGTTTTTTGAGCTCTGTGAACACCGGTTTGGGAGTAACCGGCACAAAAATTTCAGACTGCATGCCTTCCTTCGTTGTTAATTTCATGAAATTTGCCTCCTTTTAATTTCGATTATTTAATGGATTTCTCCGGGAGTTCCTTTTTTCCGTCCAACCGCATACAACTGAAGTAGAATTCGCAATTCTGTCCTTCTTCAAGTGCAACAGGGGTAAATACCCAGCGGCGCGGTACAGCGACGCTTCCCAGGTCATTCATTATCTCAGCTTCAACAGCTGTATCATTTACAATAGTTAGTTTTCCGCCCAGCAGTGTAGGGTTGATTCCAAAATCAGGATTTATATCTGAGCTGTCATATTCATGTGGATCCTCCACAATCTGAATATAACTAAAATAAAATTGCAGCTTGTGTCCGGGTTCCAGCTTAATATCGTCTATGATCAGACGCCGCGGCACTTTAATGACACCCAGACGCCCATTCAGGTTAATCTTTACGCACCCATCCTCAGATATTTCTTTTATCACCCCGCCCATAAGGGTCGGATTAATTTGATACTCCACCATTAGTGCATGGTCCCATTGTCGAGAAGAACTGTTTCCGGCAATCCTAAAAGTTTGTTGTTTGCATTGATTACATCATTATTCCATTTCTTTTCAGCCGGTGCAATATCAACTCCTGCCATTCTGTTTTTCAGCATCTGTATTGCACGTGCTGCAACTTCCGGAGTGATACAGGAGCAGCCTGCAACATCATTTTCAAATCCGCCTTTGTCCATGTTTTCCTCAACCATTGCTGCCGCATATTTGTTGCCCACTACCAGCTGTCCCTGATATGCACAGAAGGATACACCGACAACCGGAATCCCGCGTTTACCTGCCTGGCCGATATGTTCTATAAAGTCAATATGGTTATTTCCAAAGCCTTCTGTTGTGATGATGCAGCCGTCAATATCCATACTCTCAAGGAGGGTTCCCAGTCTTTCAGATACCCATAACTTCTCATCGTTGACCTGAGGCGAACCTATGAATACCACGCCGACAAGATCCAGTTCTTCATCGGCAGCAAGACCTTCTACAAGCGGTTCACGGATATAGTGGCGTGTCATCTCTTTTGTGGCAGGTCCAATGCAGGTCAGGGCATGAATAGAACCGTCACGCACCTGATTTGGTGTTAATATAATCGGAACATTGCCGCAGTCTACATTCTTCTGGCCGCCGGCAACACCGCAGGGCTCTGTGGGGCAGATGATGTTGTCATGCATTGCACCCTGTCCCATAATTTCTTTTACAAGAACTACACGAGGGCTTCCTTTACGGCGCACATCCTCACACTCTTCTTCGCGGACTACTTCTCCGTCATAATCCTTTAATGCATCACGGAGTGCCTGTATTATGTAATCCTGGCATTTGTGTGCTGCAAACGGGCCTGAACGGGACATACCTTTTAATCTCTCGATTACTGCATGGCAGCGGATAATAATATCGCCTTCATCAGCGCATCCCGGATGTCCAAAATACATCTTTTCATCAAGATATCCTTCTGAAGAGCCAAATTCATGAATCTGAACACCGTCTTCATCTACTCCGGTCAGCATGAATACTACACCGTCGGCCACTTTTGTAACACCTTCGCCAAGATGCTCCCCTTCGACCTTTGTAGCAATGGGGCAAACATCCATGATTGTCTCTGTATAGATATGATGATTATCAGGTTTGATAACGTCAAGAGTCAAACTTTTGCATAATGGATCTTCTAAAACAGCTTTTTCTACAATGCTTCCGTCAATCGTAACCTTACCTTCTTTAATGGATGTCTCTGTTCCTATTTCAGCATCCGTAATTTTAATATGCTGCTTCAACAGTTTACGGATAACCTTCTTCTCTCCCGCTGCCTCTGCCGCCGGTTCTGCCTGTGAGACCGGTGCGCCGTTAAAAGCGATGCCTGCCGGAATGTCAAGGCTCAGCCCCTCTAATTTATCAACCTCAAGATGAATCATACCATTTCCTCCTACACTTGCTTTTACAGTTTCCGGCACCTTCAGAGCCAAATTTTCTTCCGGTGCTTTTGCCTCTTCTGCCTTTTGTGCAACTTCATTTACGCTGTTTAAATTACCCGGTGTAATCGGGGTCAGCGCCTCGCAGTCACCAGCTAGGGTGGTGCCCAATACCTGCTCAATTGTCAGCCCATCATTGCTTAAAGTAAGTAATCCGGCATCGACCATATCATCAAACAAGGTTGGATCTTCAAGATCTGCCGGTCCGATCACTGTCCCTTTCGGCCTGCGGCAGCATAAAATTGCAGGATCCTTCAAGTGGGCCTTTACGGTTTCCTTTGTGATTGACATTTTTTTACACTCCTTTTTTCTTTTATATTCTTAACATTCTCCACTATTTTTTGCGGGAATGGAAAGTACTATTTACTTTCAGTTTTCATTCTGCGGATCAATTTCATGTTAACAGCTCTCAGTGCACCATCCGTGCAGTGGTATACCGGCAATTTTAACTGTGGGGCACATGACATAACTGTATTGGTACAGTCTGTACAATTGCTGATTAGCAGGGCTTGAGCTCCAGCCTTTTTAAGTGCCAAGACTTTTTCAACCTGGCCGGGGCATTTCCCGGGGTTCTCACACTTCCTCGGCGCACCTGGTTTTGGCTCTTTTGCCTGCTTGCAGTATTCCACTCCTGCCACTTCACATCCCATACTTTCCGCGATCTGTTCCAGACGCTCCTTATCGGCACCGCATGCGCATACCAGCAATCCTATTTTTTCAGGACCTCTCCAAAATTCCTCTGCTGCCAATATCCCTCCGGTTGTTTTCACAACAGGTGAACCCAGCGTGGTTCTTAAGCCTGTATATGGACCGCCCATTATGAGCTCTCCATACTCCGGTCCGATGCCCCCCGCCTTTTCAAACATTTCTGCAACTGTTGTTCCAATAGGAACATTGCGAAAAACCTGAATGAGATCCCCGGTGATTTTTCCAGCTACCGTCATATCTTTATCAATCAGAGGTTTTTTAAGATCCACCGCTTCCTGGATGCGGCAGAGGGTTTCCGCATTTATCACAATCGCTCCGGCTGCCATAGGCAGTTTATCGATCTCCAGCACCGGCCCCAACACTTCACGCACTATCGCTCTCTCTTCTCCCATAGGATACATATTATCCAGCACTGTAACAGATATATTGTCAACATCAATGGCTGATTTCACTTTTTCAACCGCTTTTGGGTGAATTCCTTTAATGGCAACTGCGCCCTTCTCGGCATGAGCAACTTCCATTGCAATCTTTAGGCCTCTGATCAGTTGTTCGGCATTCTGTTCAATAGCCTTAATGTTATGCTCCAGAATTGGCTCACATTCTGCCGCATTTGCAATAACAATGCCCCCCTCTTTAAATGGTTTTCCCAGTTTTACATAGGTTGGAAATCCTGCCCCGCCAAGCCCTACAATTCCAGCCTCCTTTATCAGGTCAAGGGGTGTCTCAGATCGAAGTGGAGCAAAGTCCGCTGTCTGTACCTGGTCTGCAGTAACCGCTATATAAGTGTCTGTCACAGCAGAGATTTCTCCGGACACGCTGGCATGCAGATTAGCTCCCAGCTTTCCCTCCGGACATTTTGCAATCATCTGTCCCCTCTTGACTGTGTCGCCTTCGGCTACGATCGGTTCACTGGGTGCACCTATGCTTTGGCTCAGCAGCATGTGATACTCTTTTTGCATTTTTGTATTCCTCCTAATGTATTTAATTTTCACAGCAGAGAATGGATTGCCCCATCCCTGCACTGATTTGGCGTAATGACATACGGAATATTCCCAGAGGTCATCATGTTGTGTGCCCCCAGAAATCCGCCCGGCTCATAAGGAAACATCGCAGTATCATACATGTTTCCCAGCCCTGACACTATTTTTACTAGTATAACTTTTCTTTTTCCCGGTTTTGCCACATCCCTGTATTCTTCTCTTATATACGGTAGATTGTCCAGACTCTGCATTTCTTTCCTGATTTCCTGTACAATCAGGTCCGCAGAACGATGCCCAGCCATAATCCCTTCCGCTGTGCGTCCTTCTCCTTCCTGAAACAAAATGTCTACATGCAGCAAAATATCAGTCGACCCGGGAGTGCCCGCCTCATCCAGAACCACATGTTCCTTTAGAATTCCTTCCGAAGAGCCTATATTAGATGGCTGGAAGCCACTGTTTTCTTCCACGCCTGTCAGCATAACCGTGACTCCTGAAAGAAGATATGTAACTCCCTCTCCTAATTCACCGCGCACCTTACATGCAATCGGGGCGTAATCAAGATTAGAATTCACAAAGAAATCGTGCTCACCCGGCTGCACAATATTAACTTTAATATCCTGGATTCTTGGTTCAGCGGCAGCAATACTCTTTTCAATTCCTTTCCGGATTGTAAGTATTCCCCCTCGTGATATGGCTGTCCTTTCTCCGAATCTCACCTCATTTATCTGGAATGCCTTTCTTGTCAGTCTGCGAAGCGTCCTGTTTTTCCCAAAATCTTCAGATGTAACCGCTTTTCCGGCTTTCTTCAACTTATTTTTCAATAATGCGACCGCCTTTACCGCGTCCATGTCAGTCAAGTTATTCTGTCCTACGACACAAGACTCATAACCCGATTCAGATTTATTAAAATCTACGACGCAATCCACATAACTATTACTGCATACCAGTCTCCCTTGCAGGCCTACATAGCTTAAGCCTACGCTGGGGATACCTCTTAACCCAAGCTGCTCTATCACATTTATAAAATCCACATGGTGGTTCCCCCAGCCGTCAATTGCTACAATTGCCGCATCGGCGCGCATAGCTTCCGCAATGTCTGCAACCCGCTTTGCCGTATAAATCTTGTCATCACAGACTTCTGAAACCCCATCAACAATAATTCCCGGAAATTCCAGGTTTTCTTCCCGGGATAATACTGCCGTCACCGGACATCGAAAATGATGCAGTGTTGTCATTTTAATACTCGGACCAAGTCCCATACGCTCCCTCCTAAGCACTTATTTTCACAAGAATAATGAACCGTAGTCAGGAATGTTTGACTTCGGCTGCCGTCCGTGGAATACTTAAATTATAATCAAAATTTAGTTAGACTACAGTTTAGTCTTTAGTCCCGACTATAGTCTGTTTCCTACATATTATTATACGATAAAAAAATAACAAGTCAATATTTTTACTTATAGTTTTATTTTGTTAGTAATTCCAATATATTGATTTTTTCTATTTTGTTTTCTGACTTTTTTCTTCTGTAATCCTTATAATTCAAACACTATTTAGTAGTAATTATGGATTTAAATATTTCCGTTATTTATTTTTCGCTCTTCCATTGTTACTTTTTTGTCTATTTTATGACACAATTTTGTCGGTTTATAAACAAAGTTCATATTTTTAAACATATTTTCTTCTATTCTTTACATAGTCATCGTTTTAAACTTATGCTATACTACTAAAGACACTAGTGCACTAGAAGTTTTGAATTAAGGAAGAGAGTATTTTTATGCCAAGAAAAAAACAGACGACGAAAGACAGAATCGTAAAAGCTGCCTGGACACTATTCTACAAAAATGGATACGATGATACGACTGTGGAGGATATTCTCAAGCTTTCCAGGACATCCAAGGGTACTTTCTATCATTACTTTAAGGGGAAGGACGCTCTTCTCTCCACTCTTTCCGTCCTTTTTGACCAAAAGTATGAAGAAATCAACCCTACAATGGATCCCTCACTTTCTGCTGAGGACAAGTTGCTCCTTTTGAATCATGAGTTGTTTTATATGATTGAGAACAGCATTGACTTGAATTTACTGGCATCACTGCTCTCCTCTCAGTTGGTTACCAAAGATAACCGTTCCCTTCTGGATGCAGACCGGTATTATTTTCAGATAATAACAGAGATTATTGATGCAGGCATTCAGTCCGGAGAGTTCAAAGCAACATCTTCTGTGGATGAGCTTGTTAAAATCTATGCTATGTATGAGCGGGCACTGCTCTATGACTGGGCTCTGTGTGCAGGAAAATATTCCCTGTCGGAATACAGTGATAAACTGCTGCCCCACGTACTGGATAATTTTCGGCGCGGGATTTAGAGAAAAGAAAGGCACATGCTGCAGTCCGGCAATACACTGCATTCCGTTGTTTTTTCTGTCGAAAACTGGTATAATTAAGAAAAACTTATGATAAAGGGGAATAATCTATGTCCGAAGATATTACTACAAATGAAGAAATTGTTGAAAACCCCACAGGAGCTTCTGTTGATTCTGAAGATACACATGTAACCCCTGAAGATATACACATGAATTCCGAGGAAACCTCAGACGGCCCGAAAACAACTTCTCAGGATTGCAGGACAGAGCCTGAACCTGCCAGGGAAGTCCCGCCTGCCGCCAAATTTCATTCGCAGACGGTTGATGAGGATGAGATGCCGGAGGATAGCACGTCCTCTAAAGGATTTCTGCGCCTCAAAAGAAAAGATAGAGAATTTTCAAGAGATGAATGGATTCTCGCGCATATAGACAATGCGCATCTCATGGAGTATCTGCAGCTTGAGCAGCAGCGCAGCGAACTTTTGCAGAAAACCAAAGATATCCGGGACAGACGGATTTTAAAAGCATTTGAATTGACTATTTCTCTGGCTGCCGCCGTTGCAATTGTATCTCTATTAAAAGACAACCCTTCCATTCTCATCAACATTTTATACATAGCCGGGATTGTCATCGCTCTCTGGCTTTGGAAAAATCCCCGGGAAAAATAGAAGGTGCCCGCTGCGGCACCTTCTATTTTTCCCATCCCCTATACAGTTTGTTTTCCTATCAGACCATGCACTCCTGCAATGCCTGCGCTTTTATGCCGGCACGTTTCATTTCGGTGCTAATTATCTCACTTTGCTTTGGATCAGCACACCAGGAAAGTCCGCAGCCCGCCGAAATTGCACGGGGCACCGGAATCAGACGTCCGGAAATATTCTGTTCTTTACACATTTTTTCCATCGCCATTGCATCTGTGGTCGTGTGAAATGTGACAATTAATTTCAATTCTTTTTTTCTCATATCATTTTCTCTTTCAATCTTCCGCTAATTTTCTAACAGCCTCAATTGCCGTTTGCACTTCTTCCTCTGTATTGTAATGGGAAAAGCTAAATCTTACAGCTCCCTGGTCTTTTGTTCCAAGGGCTTTATGCATCAGCGGTGCACAGTGTGCCCCGGGCCGGGTTGCAATACCATAAACTGAAAACAGCTCATCGCTCACTTCAGAGGAATCGTAGTCTCCAATATTGAAAGATACAATAGGGCATCTCTGTCTTGTCTCGAAATCGCCATAAACCTTTACACCCGGAATACCACATATTCCCTCATAAAACATACGCATTAGAGAAAGCTCCTGCGCCCGGACTGAATCCATACCGATTTCCTCCAGATAGGAAAGGGCGGCATTTAACCCGGCAATCCCATGTCCATTCAGCGTGCCTGCCTCCAAAGCCGTCGGCATCTCCTTTGGATGATGGATATTGTAGGTATCCACACCGCTGCCGCCGCTCAGCAGAGGCCTTACTTCAACTCCGGTCCTAACATACATTCCGCCTGTTCCCTGGGGGCCACGCAGGCTTTTATGCCCCGTAAAGCAAAGAATATCTATTTTCATTTTCTGCACATCGACAGGAAATACCCCTGCCGTCTGAGAAGCATCCACTACAAACAATACATGGTGCTTTTCGGCAATAGCGCCCACAGCACTTATATCAATCATATTTCCGGTTAAATTTGAGCCGTGAGTACAGACGATTGCTCTTGTATTTTCCTTGACTGCACTCTCTATATTTTCACAGGAAATATTTCCTTTCCCGTCACATCCCAGAATCGTCAACTCAATTCCCCGTTCCCGGCACTCATACAGGGGACGGAGGACAGAATTATGCTCCAGAACTGTAGTGATCACATGATCGCCCGGATTCAAAATCCCCTTAATCGCAATATTCAGGCTTTCCGTTGAATTTGCCGTAAACACAATCCGATTCGGACTTTCCCCGCCAAAAAGACGGCACAGCTTCTCTCTTGTATCATAAATGACTCTGGACGCCCCAAGAGATGCTTCCGTAGCCCCCCTTCCTGCGTTTCCTATTGAATTCAGGGCCTGGACTATGGCCTTTGCCACCTGGGGCGGTTTATGCAGCGTTGTCGCCGCATTATCCATGTATATCACCAAACTCACTCTCCTTTGACAATCCGCAGAAATTTTTCAGTGAGGGCAGACATCTGGAAGTTTTTATTATAAACTATGTTAATGTTCCTGCTCCCTTTATTGCCGCCTCCGAGAGAAAATCCCAATATCTTCCCTTCCCGCAGTTCCTCTTCTGCTGCCAGACGAGATAAAACAGAAATTCCGATTCCTCTGCTGACAGAACGCTTTATTGTTTCTGAGTTTTCCATGCTTGCCACAATATTCAGTTTATCAATATTGATTCCCATACTTTTTAGAAGTCTTTCTGCCTCTTTGCGGGTACCGGAACCCTCCTCTCTTAAAATAACAGCTTCATTCTGTATCCACATCTTGCTTTCATTACTTTCTCCGGGCTGATTGTTTTCTGCCTCTTTCAGCTTTCTGAATTTCTCAGAGTTAGGGGTAATCACAACCAATTCATCCTCATAAAAAGGTATATACTCACAGTATTTTTTTTCAAACACCGTTCCGGTAAACCCTATATCCACGTTATAATTCACAACCTGTTCCACAACCTTGGCGCTGTCTGTTTCCATTAACTTGAATTGCTCCTGTGGGTATTTTCTGCTGAACCTCTCCAGTATCTGCGGAACCAGATACTGGGCCGGGACACTGGATGCTGCAATGCGGATGCAGTGGCTTCCTTCTTTCCGGGTTTTATCGAAAGCCATCTCTATCTGCTTTTCCAGAGAAATCATTTGTTTTGCATAGCCGTACAGCACTTTTCCGTCTTCCGACAGATGAACTTCCTTCGTATTCCTTACAAACAGACGTACATTCAGTTCCTGCTCCAGAGAAGAAATATGTGCACTTACAGTAGGCTGGGTCAAAAAGAGGCTTTTGGCCGCCCGGGAAAAGCTTCCCTCGTCCGCTATTGATACAAACGCTTCTAATTGTTTCAGATTCATAGGTTCGATATCCTTTCACTCTCCGCACCGGTTTTCCTGGTCACTTTGATGCTGTCCATATATTCTAAAATCGGTTTTGCGCTTTTTCTGCTTGTGCCAAACATATCACGTATCTCTGCAATAGTAATTTTTCCGTCTGCCTTCAGCTTGCTTACAATCTTTTCTTTTGCAGCCTCCATGTATGCAGTTAAGGTGTACATTTCCTCCGCTACCTTTACGATTTCCCCATCGCCCGCCATAAGCAGAAGAATGTCCTCCACTGTCTGGGGCGGCACATTGCCAAAATTAATATCCGTAACTTTTTGGAAATCATATCGGGCAGATTCTAAGACACTGAAAAGTTTTTTTCTTACCTTCCCGTAAGTCTCATCCTTGTTCACCTTATATCCTATAGGCGCCAGGTATTCTCCACAACGTGTTAATAGTTCATGCTCTGTCAGGAACTCTATATACCTGTCAAACACATTTGGCTTTACCTTCCTCATAAATGTGCTGTGCACTTCCGCTTTTGGCATTCCATAACGGTACGGATATTTCTTCACGAAATTTTCCAGGGCTTTCAAGATTTGTTCTCTGTACTCCTGTTCATCTCTGCTGTGCCATACATAAATATCCTTTTTCATGGGAAATACGCATACAAGGCCCTGGCTTTCCAGTTCCCTCACCGCAGTTGCCGCTTCTTCCACAGAGAGAGCGGTGAGTCTGGCAAGTTCAGACACTGTCGCCATCGTGTCGCGGTAATCCCTCACATGCAGTTCAATTACATCTGTGGCACTGCCGGACTCTTTTTGTTTCAAACTCTCAAGTATTTCCGGTGAGAACCGTTTTTTCTTTGCTGCGTTGGGCTCCAGAATCACGCCGCCGCCAACAGTTTCCATAGGAGAATAGAAACGCACAATGAACCGGTCTCCACGCCGAAATGCCACGTCTTCTTCCATGCGAAGCTGCACATACCCACTCTCGCCCGGTCCAAGTGTTTCATCCCCTAATAAAACAGCGCGGCACAATACCTCACTGGTACCGCTGAAAAAATGCAGACGTATGTTGTTGGAGAGCATCCGCATGCTGGAATTGAGAACTTCAAGCTTCACGTCCATAAGCCGGGAATCCTTCATGCTCCCCGTAGGAGCCAGTACACACCCTCTTTTAAGTTCTTTTTTCTTTAGATTGGAAATATTAATTGCCACACGCTGCCCTGCATAACACGTATCCACCGGACAGCCGTGCACCTGAATACTCCGTATTTTACACTCCTGTCCGCCTGGGAACATCTCCAGAGTATCTTCTTTTCGAATGACTCCGCTTATCAGAGTCCCTGTCACAATGGTACCAAAACCAGACAGGGAGAATACTCTGTCTACAGGCAGCCTGGGAATCGTATGCACATCCTTTTCTTCTACTTCTTCCTCACTCACGTGTTCAATTCTATCAATCAATTCCGGAATACCCTGGCCTGTCACAGCGGAAACTTTTACTACAGGAGCATTTTCGAGAAATGTTCCGCTTAATTCCTCCCGAATTTCCTCTTCCACCATCTCCAGCCACTCGTCATCCACAAGATCACATTTATTCAGGACAAGAATGCTCTTTTTTACACCCAGCATTTCCAGAATATCTATATGCTCTCTTGTCTGCGGCATGATGCCTTCATCGGCCGCAACTACAAGCAGCACCAAATCCATCCCCACTACACCTGCAACCATATTGTTGATAAATTTCTCATGGCCGGGAACATCAATAATCCCAGCCCGGGTTCCATTTTTCAAATCAAAATACGTAAAGCCCAGGTCAATGGTGATTCCTCTGCGCTGCTCCTCCTCCCATCTGTCCGTATTCCGTCCGGTCAGCGCTTTTATCAGGGTAGTTTTCCCATGATCAATATGGCCCGCTGTCCCGATAATAATGTGCTTCATATCCGTTTCCTTCCTTTTCCAGAACATTCAGCTCCTTCAGAACTTTTGCAAAGTAGGTCATATACCTTGTTTCAAAAGTCCTCATATCCAGCAGGATTCTGTCGTTTACAGTCCGTCCTATCACAGGCACCGGAAAATGCCTGAGTCTCTCTTCCAACTCAGGTGTACTAATCTCCAGAGGATGGATCGTCACCCCCGTACTTGGAATGCGCTCCAGAGGCAAAGATCCTCCGCCAATCTGAGATTCACATTCTTCAATACCAATTTCCGCCTTCAGTCCGGCCCGCTTTAACATTCTGTGGAACTTTTTTGCCTTTTGCTTTATTTCTTCCGGTGTCCTTGTAATCATATTTAAAACCGGTATATTTTGTATTGCTTTCTCTTCCGACAAATATTCTCTGAGAACAGCCTCCAGGGCCGACGCCGTAAATTTGTCAATGCGCAGAGCTCTCGTAAGAGGGTTTTTCTTCATCAGATCAATATAAATCTTCTTCCCAACAATAATCCCGGCCTGGGGGCCGCCCAGCAGCTTATCACCACTGAAGCACACCACGTCTGCTCCGTTTTTCACAGAATCCTGTACTGTAGGTTCATAGGTCAGGCCGTACTTGCTCAAATCCACCAGTACGCCGCTCCCCAAGTCTTCAATGACCGGTATGCCATGCTGCCGCCCGAGAGGTACCAGCTCCGCTACCGGGACAGACTCCGTGAACCCGACAATACGGTAATTGCTTGTATGCACCTTCAGCAGTGCTTTCGACGCCTCCGTGATTGCCTTCTCATAATCTGATAAATGGGTCTTATTGGTTGCTCCCACTTCCACCAGAGACGCACCGCTTTGCTCCATCACATCGGGGATCCGGAATTTTCCCCCCACCTCCACCAGCTCTCCACGGGACACAACAGCCTCTCCGCCCTTTGCCAGGGAGCTTAAAATCAGCAAGACGGCCGCAGCATTATTGTTGACAGCCATAGCTGCCTCTGCCCCGGTAATCCTGCAGAGCAGTTTTTCAAAATGAGAATACCGCTCTCCCCGTTTTCCCGCCTCCAGGTCATACTCCAGATTAGAGTACCCGCCTGCTATATAAATGACCCGTTGCAGGTGTTCACTGCCCAGAGGGGCACGCCCCAGGTTCGTATGCAGAATCGTCCCTGTGCCGTTTAAGACACGTGTCATATTCGGCCTGTTCATGGCCAAAACGGTTAATTCTATTCTCTCTAGAAGTCCGTCAATTCTGCTTTGGCCCTCCTCTTCATTTTCACAAGTGCCAATATAAGCCCGGAGCTTGTCCTGCTCTATTCGGACAGCCTCCAGCACACTATCATAGCCGTACTCTTCTACCAGTTTTTTAATACATTCTTCTTCCATCAGAATGTCCACCTTTGGAATTCTGCGGAATAACAGATTTTTATCCATTCCCCACTCCCTATGACATATTTTCTGACCGTCAGCCTCACATTATGGGCATAGGCAGATAAATTTTTCTTTCTTTTCTGTAACTCTCCCGATAACCGAAACTTCCGTATCAAGTTTTTTTTCTTTTAAATCTGCTAAAGCTTCCGATAAATATTTTTCCGGCAGGCTAAACAAGAGTCCGCCGGAAGTCTGCGGATCATATAACAAGTCTAAATAATATTCATCCACATTTCCTGCATCTACCAGCTCTATACTGTGCTCTCTATTTTTGTACGTGCCAGCCGGAACCAGGCCCATTTTTGCATAATCTGCTGCTTCCTTCATATATGCAACGTCATGGACATAGATTTCCATTGTCACATCACTTGCGGAAGCCATCTCCATACAATGACCCAGAAGCCCGAAACCGGTAATGTCCGTACATGCATTGACAGGGTAAGACTCCAGCGCCTCTTTGGCCTTTTTATTCAGGGAAGCCATAACTATGGCGGACTCCCTCTCGGCCAATGCAGAAGCCATCTCGGCTTTTACCGCCGTATTGATGATGCCGCTCCCGATCTGTTTCGTTAATATGAGCACATCCCCCGGTCTGCATCCGTAATTTTTGAATATTTTATCCGGATGCACAAAACCAGATACGCTTAGCCCATATTTCGGTTCATCATCCTGAACAGAGTGTCCTCCCACCAGAACTGCACCGGCTTCCTTTACTTTATCCGCTCCGCCTTTTAGTATTTCACCCAAAATCTCCGGGTCCAGGCAGTTTGGAAAGCCGACAATATTTAAGGCAACCTTCGGCTCCCCGCCCATCGCATAGACATCACTCAGGGCATTTGCCGCCGCAATCTGGCCAAACGTATAAGGATCATCTACGACCGGAGTGAAAAAGTCCACGGTCTGAATCATTGCGATGTCCTCCGTAACCTTGTAGATTGCCGCGTCATCTGATGTTTCAATTCCAACCATGAGATTCTCATCCTGGAATTTAGGCAGCTTACCCAGAACCTGGGCAAGGGTCTCAGGACCTATTTTAGCCGCTCATCCGGCTGTTTTTGCCATCTGAGTCAGACGTATTTCCTTGCCTGTTTTCATGCTATATCCACCTTTCTTTCCAGTCTGCTTCACCCTGCTATGGACGAATAATTTTTCCTGCATTATTCATTGTTTCTACAATACTGTACATATTGGTTACTGAGCCCACCTGAAGCTTTTCTTTCAGTCCGTAATAATCCAGGCATGTCCCACAGGTCATAATCTCTACCCCCTGGGCTTCCAGTCCCTTCAAATCCTCCAGAGAATCTGAACCTTCAGAAGTCAGGCGTGCACCGCCATTATAAAAAAGTATTGCCTTAGGGAGCTCATCAAGCTGTGTTACCGCAAAAATAAAGCCCTTTATCAGTACCTTCCCCAGCTCATCGTTACCGCTTCCCATTCTGTCAGAGGAAATAACAACTATCGTATCTTTTCTCCTGTCCGGCATACAATCCACGTCCTCCTCTTTCTCTTGTGCTTTAAGCTCAGACATAACCTGGCTCATCTTGATAACTATCTTAAACTCCTTTTCGCCAAGCTTCTCAGAAGTCACATCACCGCCGGAACTTTTTGCCATCTTTGTCACATTCTGTACCGCAATCTCATTATCTACAAGCACCTCCAAAGTATCCGGCTCTGTCATCGCCTGCATTGCCTTTTTCGTCTTCACTACCGGAATTGGGCAGGCATCTCCCATAGCATTTACTGTAATCATATCTGTTTCTCCTTTCACTTTAAAACGGGGTCTGACCCTTTTGAGGCCCGTTTTCTGAATTGTTTTACAATTTGATTCGCCATTTCTGTTATTTGCTGCACATTTATTCCCGCGAGCAACAAGCCAAGGGGAAATGCTTGCATTTCCATTTGGCGACTGCTGCGGGGTCTTTGACTATGGCGAGATCGCCTTATAGATGTATTCTATCACTGATTTATGATTCAGTAAAGTCGAATTTGTAATAGTTCAGTTATGCGGATTTTCGGCAGCGTAGGCAGGCTGAAGTTTGCTTTCGTATACATATGCTGCTGAGAATTGATATGGCCAAACTGTTATCCAAATTGTGTCGATGCTCTAACTCTCGGTTGAAAAAAAAAGGTATTTATGAGATGATATGTGTAGTTTTCTGCTGATTTTTATTTTTATGCAGGCGGAACTCAAAGAAAGGATAACATATATGTGGATTGCAGATGAATGGAAAGATTATGAGGTCATAGATTGTTCAAGAGGTGAGAAGCTGGAACGCTGGGGGGATTTTTTTCTGGTGCGCCCCGATCCCCAGGTTATCTGGGATACCCCGCGGACAAATAAGAGCTGGAATCAGCCAAATGGACATTACCACCGCAGCAAAAAGGGCGGAGGAGAATGGGAATTTTTTAATCTGCCCCAACAGTGGCAAATTCATTATAAGAATCTCACATTTAACCTGAAACCATTCAGCTTTAAGCATACCGGTCTTTTTCCTGAACAGGCTGTGAATTGGGATTGGTTTTCCAGGAAAATCAAGGGAGCCGGACATCCTGTGAAAGTATTGAATCTGTTTGCTTATACAGGCGGTGCCACGCTTGCCGCTGCTGCTGCCGGTGCCCAAGTTACCCATGTAGATGCATCCAAGGGTATGGTCACTTGGGCAAAGGAGAATGCGTCTTCATCTGGGTTGGGAGACACCCCTGTCCGCTGGCTGGTGGACGATTGTGTGAAGTTCGTTGAAAGAGAACACCGCCGCGGCAATACTTATGATGCAATCATAATGGATCCCCCTTCCTACGGAAGAGGCCCCAAAGGCGAAATATGGAAAATTGAAGATATGATCCATCCTTTAATCAAGCTTTGTACCCAGATCCTGTCAAAGGATGCTATCTTCTTCCTCATCAACTCATATACCACAGGCCTGGCACCTGCAGTCCTGACCTACATGCTCTCTACAGAGCTAAAGGCATGGGGCGGAACCGTAGATTCCCATGAAATCGGACTTCCTGTGAGCAGTAACAAACTGGTACTCCCCTGCGGAGCATCCGGCCGCTGGGAAAAATGTTAAAAGGGGTCTGACCCTTTTGGATGCCGAATTCTCAATTGTTTGAAACAATTGAGAAAACGGAGCGCAAAAGGGTCAGACCCCTTTTATTCTTCCCAACACTTCTCCGATAGGGCCTGGAATATTTAATTCTGACCGGACAGTTCTGGCTGTTTCGGACTTGTTAATCACTACTAAATGCTTTCCATGAAAGTAGTCGATAAAGCCTGCTGCCGGATAGACAACCAGTGATGTGCCGCCGATTATCAGGGTGTCTGCATTGGCAATCGCCTGTACAGCTCCCTCTATGGTTTCCTGATCCAGACCTTCTTCGTAAAGAACGATATCTGGTTTAATAACGCCGCCGCATTTACAGTAGGGAACTCCGGGCGCATCTTTTACGTATTGCGCACTATAAAATTTATGGCATTTCATGCAATAATTTCGATGAATGCTCCCGTGAAGCTCATACACTTTTTCGCTCCCGGCAGCCTGGTGAAGACCATCAATATTTTGGGTGATGACAGCTTTCAGCTTGCCGGCTTTTTCAAGTTCTGCCAATTTTAAATGGGCAGAATTCGGCTTTGCATCCAGTACCATCATTTTTTCTTTGTAGAAGTCGTAAAAGGCTTCAGGATGCTGCATAAAAAAGCTGTGGCTCACTACCTGTTCAGGGGAATATTTATATGCTTGATGATAAATGCCTTCTGCGCTCCTGAAATCAGGAATGTTGCTCTCCGTCGATACTCCCGCTCCTCCAAAAAACACGATATTTTTACTTTCATCAATAATTTCCTGCAGCTGCTCTATCTCTTTTTCATACATTCCTATGCCCCCATCTCTCATACCGATAAACCGTTTTGTTTCATTTACTGTCTCAGTACACTAGTGTGCTGTCTGATTAACTTTCAGTAAAATAGCGTACTAGCAGTCCTGCACATTTCCTTTTTGGATGTGTTTGTCCACAATGTCTTTCATGCACTTCCAGATATCTTCCGAAGTCTCCTCTATTTTTTCATTTCTCTTATAGATTTGCGACTTCTTCACCCCATGTTCTGCCCAGCTTATGCCATCTGCTGCATCGTTGAGCAGCAAAGGCTGAAAATTATCCAGCAGATGAGCATACTTTGCCTCTGTACTTTTATATTCCTCAAACTCTTCCCACAAATCGCGGAAAAGTTTTTCCTGGTCTTTTGGGAGGATACCAAAAATCCGTTCGGCTGCCTGAACTTCTCTCTCCCTTTTCGTCTCTGCTCCGGCAGAATCGTAGGCATATGTATCCCCTGCATCAATTTCAACCAGATCGTGGATCAGCACCATGATTATTACTTTCGTCAAATCCACCCCTGGTACGTACTCTTTCAGAAGAACCGCCATCAATGCAATATGCCAGGAATGCTCTGCATCATTTTCTTTCCGCTGCCCATCCGCCAGATAAGTCTGCCTGTAAATATTCTTTACCTTGTCAATCTCTCTGATAAATTCAAGCTGCTGCTCTAGTCTTGTCATCTCTTTACCCTTCTCCTTCAACCTCTGTTATAAACCGTATTGTACTCCACTTTTTTCCAAACGTCAAAGTGCCCGTTAAAGATTTACTTTTTGGTCTCGTAGCCGCGGAAAAACTCTGACAAGCTGTTCAATGTTTTCAGAAGCACCGGTATTTCATCTGCATCCAGGCTTTTGACTACAGCGTCTGTCATCTGCATGTGATAGTCCTTATGATGAAAAAATGCTTTCCTCCCCTTCTCTGTAAGCCGGACATAGACTACACGTCGGTCAGACTCGCTTCTTTCACGCACTAAATATTTTTTGTTCACAAGGCTGTTGACAGACGTAGTAAGAGACCCGGCAGTAATGCCGAGTTTCCTGGCTACCATAGACATCGTACTATCGCTTCCAAGTCCGACAGCTTCTATGATGTGCATGTCATTGTTGCTGATATCCTTAAATTCCTCAGTGATAATAGCTTTTTCTTCCAGCTCCCAGATTTCATTAAATAAATGAACGAGGATGTCGTTAATCGTCTCATATGCATTCACGGATGCGGTGCTCCTTTTTCTGATTCCTCTTCTACTGTCAAGACATGGTCAAAACACTATTTGTTATCAAACAGAGAATCTACTACTTCCTTTACCGTCTCTATACGCTTAGCCTTATATGCATCGGCTCCGCAGAACAATAGTGCCTGGTCCACCTTGCCCTTCGCGGCATTTATCAGACTGTCCGTAATACAATAGGGGATATCATTCGGACTACACTTCGCAAGACAGCCATGACATGGTGTATGGGGTATCTTTTCTCCTAGCATAACACGTTTTATAAACGGATTCAAGATTGCGCGTCCCGGCATGCCCACGGGGCTTTTTACAATTACGATGTCTTCTTTTTCTGCCTTCAAATATGCACCTTTATATTCTGCGGGGGCATCACATTCTTTCGTCGTAACAAACCGCGTTGCCACCTGCACTCCGTCCGCCCCCAGCCCAGCGGCATGTTTCACATCGTCACTGTCATAAATTCCCCCTGCAAGAATAACCGGAATCTTTTTCTGATACTTTGTTTCGTATCCCCGGATAATTTTTATAATCTTTCTAACCTCTTCATCGTACACTTCCGGCGAGTAGTACTGCAGTTCATCTTTCTTAAAACCTAAGTGCCCTCCGGCCTTTGGCCCTTCAATGACAACCAGGTCAGCCGTTCTCTGGTATTTTCTGTCCCAATATTTTAAGATAACCTTTGCCGATTTCTCAGTAGATACGATGGGTGCAATCTGCGTGCTGCTCCCTTCTGTCAGTCTGGGAAGTTCTGTTGGCAGCCCCGCCCCCGAAATAATAACGTCAGCACCGGCTTTCACGGCTGCGGCAACATGATTCTTAAATTCTTTAAGAGCTGTCATGATATTGTACCCGATAATTCCTTCAGGAGAGATTTTCCGAGCTTTATCCATTTCTTTTTGAATGGCCCTTTCGTTTGCTTTGACAGGATTCTTTTCAAAATCCGGTTCCCTGAATCCAATCTGGGCAGTGGAGATAATTCCGACACCACCTTCTGCCGCTACAGAGCCTGCCAGATTTCCAAGACTAATTCCGACCCCCATCCCTCCCTGAATCAGAGGAACCCTGGTTATTTTTTCTCCTACTTTAAATGGATTCATATTAAAAAATTCTCCTTACCTCTATATTCTCCGAAACCTCTGATAGCGTTTTTCTACAAGCTCATCTATAGAAAAGCTTGTATACACTTTTAGAAAATCACTTAAAAAAATTTCCAGCTGACCGCAGACTTTATCAAGATTTTCCCGCGTATAGTTCTCCGGCTCCGCAATTACCTTTTCTATTACTTCCAATTTCAGTAAATCGCCGGCTGTCAGGCGCATTACTTCAGCTGCCTCGCCTGCCCTTTTGCTGTCCTTCCACAGGATACTTGCAAATCCTTCCGGAGAGAGTACAGAGTACACAGAGTTTTCCAGCATCCATACCTCATCGGCAACTGCCATGGCCAAGGCACCGCCGCTGCCGCCTTCTCCGATTACTACAGAAATCACCGGCACCCTTAAACCTGACATTTCAAATATATTTCTTGCAATGGCCTCACCCTGCCCTCTTTGTTCAGCCTCTAGACCGCAGAATGCACCCGGTGTATCTACAAGACATATAACAGGGCGTCCAAACTTCTCCGCCTGCTTCATCAGACGAAGGGCCTTCCTATATCCTTCAGGGGACGGCATGCCGAAATTTCGCTCTATATTTTCTTTAGTGGTTCTGCCCTTTGCCTGTGCAATGACAGTTACCGGACGACCGTGGAAATATGCCGTGCCCCCTATAATCGCTTTATCATCTTTAAAATAGCGGTCTCCATGGAATTCCATAAATTCCTCAAATAATCTTTCAATATAATCATCTGCCACAGGACGGTCTTTTCTCCGGGAAACTAAGACCCGGTCCCAAGCGCTCATAGAAGAAGCTTCCTTTGCCATTTCTTTAGAAACTTCTGCAAAATTGACCTTCACATTCTCCGGAGCTGTATCCTTACTGTGCAGCCTCAGTATCTGTGATAGAGTCTCTTTCATATTCTCGCGTTCTACAATTTTATCAATAAAACCATGTTCCAGTAAAAACTCGGAGCGCTGAAATCCTTTGGGCAGCTTTTCACCGATTGTCTGTTCTATGACCCGTGGTCCTGCAAATCCAATGAGAGCATTCGGCTCTGCCAGAATAATATCACCCAGCATTGCAAAGCTTGCAGTAACCCCGCCTGTTGTAGGATCCGTCAGAACGGAGATGTAAAGAAGTCCTGCATCACTATGGCGTTTCAATGCGGCGGAAGTCTTCGCCATCTGCATCAAGGATACAATTCCTTCCTGCATTCTTGCTCCCCCCGAGCAGGCGAACAATATAACGGGAAGCTGTTCCTTAGTTGCGCGCTCTACGGCAAGAGTGATTTTTTCACCCACGACCTCTCCCATGCTTGCCATCATGAAGCGGCCGTCACACACACCGATTACAGTATCCAGGCCGTTAACTTTAATCTTTCCTGTGACGATGGCCTCCTCCAACCCCGTTTTCTTTTGCAATGCCTGTATTTTTTCTTCATATCCTTTAAAATTTAAAGGATTTGCCGTGGTAAGTCCTTTGTCCCATTCCTCAAAGGAGCCCTCATCCTCCAGCATCTCAATCCGCCGGCAGGCTTGGATACGAAAATAACCGCGGCATTTCGGGCAGATGTAAAAACCATTTTTCACATCCTCCGTCATAATAGGCGAGCCACATTTATTACATTTGCTGAGAAGTCCATCTGGAACTTCCGGTTTAGAATCTCTTAGAGAGATGTAATTCTTTTTTCTTGTCTTCTTAAACATATTCTGTAACTTCATACGACAGCTCCTCACCTCCCAAAGGGGTCAGACCCTTTTGAGCCCCGTTTTCAGACTATTCTTACAATTTTTCTATAAATTCTATGTCTATATCTCCCGATTCAAAGTCAGGGTGATGTAGTATCTCATACTGGTAATCTACATTTGTCTCTATGCCTTCTATGATAATCTCCCCAAGTGCACTCTGCATTTTCTGAATTGCTTCCTCACGATTTCCCGCGTGTACGATCAATTTGGCAAGCATAGAATCGTAATAAGGTGTTACTGTATATCCACTGTAAATAGCAGAATCGATGCGCACTCCCTTTCCGCCGGGAAGATACATATCCGTAATAGTTCCGGGGGACGGACGGAAGTTTTTTTTCGGATTCTCAGCATTGATACGGCACTCTATGGCGTGGCCGGTTATTTTAATATCGTCCTGGGTATAATTTAACACTTCTCCATCCGCTATGCGGATTTGCTCTTTAATCAAATCAATCCCCGTCACCCACTCTGTCACCGGATGCTCCACTTGAATCCTCGTATTCATCTCCATAAAGTAAAATTCACCGTTTTTTTCCAGAAGAAATTCTATGGTCCCGGCACTCGAATAGTTGGCAGCTTTTGCTGCTTTTACGGCAGCCTCTCCCATTTTTCTCCGCATTTCGGGAGAGAGTGCTATAGATGGGGATTCCTCTATCATTTTCTGGTGGTTTCTCTGAATAGAGCAGTCCCGCTCTCCAAGGTGTACCACATTGCCGTGTTTGTCCGCAAGAATCTGGAATTCTATGTGTCTTGGATGCCGAACAAAATGTTCAATATACATTGTGCCGTCTCCGAAGGCCATCTGTGCTTCTTTTTGAGCTGTATTGAAGCTGCTTTCAAATTCTCCGGAGGTTTCAGCTACACGCATTCCTTTTCCCCCGCCTCCAAGAGCTGCCTTTACAATGACAGGATATCCAATTATTTCAGCTGCTGCAGCACCTTTTTTTGCATCGAAAATGGGCTCCTGGCTGCCTGGAATAACAGGTACACCTGCAGCCACCATAGTATTCCTGGCTTCCTGTTTGTTCCCCATTTTACGGATTACACTGGAATCGGGGCCGATAAATGTAATATTGCACTGCTCACATAATTCTGCAAATCTGCTGTTCTCCGACAAAAATCCAAATCCCGGATGAATGGCATCCGCACCGGATACCAGTGTAGCGCTTATAATATGCTCCATGTTCAGATAGCTCTCTGATGAGGATGCCGGGCCAATACAGATTGCCTCATCCGCAAGTTGTGTATGCAAGGCCTCCCGGTCTGCCTCTGAATAAACGGCGACCGTCTCTATACCCATTTCTCTGCAGGCACGGATAATACGCACAGCGATTTCCCCCCGGTTTGCAATCAATACTTTTTCAATCATACCCTGTACATCTCCTTAATCCCCGACAATAAATGTTAGTTCTGCACTGACTACAACTTTACCGTCCACGGAGGCAGCCGCCTGGCCGATACCGACAGGCCCTTTGCTTTTGATAATTTTTGTTTCCAGCTTAATTTTGTCCCCCGGAATCACCATTCCTCTAAATTTGCATTTCTGGATACCGCCAAAATAAGCAGTCTTCCCTTTATTTTTTTCCTCACTTAAGATAGCGACCGCTCCTACCTGGGCCAGCGCCTCCACTGTCAGGACGCCTGGCATGACAGGATGTTCCGGAAAATGTCCTTTAAAAAAATCTTCTCTGTATGTCACACATTTGTATCCCACCGCATACTGTCCCGGCTCGTAATCTTCAATATAATCAACCAGAAGAAAAGGGTGTCTGTGAGGGATAATCTCCTGAATTTGCTTTATATCCAATCTATTCATTTTCAACCTGCTTTCTTAAAAAGGGGACAGTCCCCTTTTTCATGATTGTCTATTTAATAACAAATAATGGCTGCCCATATTCTACTGCGTCACCGTTTTCCACCAATATATCTGTTATCGTTCCGGCAAAGTCACTTTCTATTTCATTCATTAGTTTCATAGCCTCTACGATGGCGAGTACCTGCCCTTCTTTAACATCGTCCCCTATATTTACAAAGGCGGGAGCATCTTCAGAGGGGGCTGTGTAGAAGGTTCCGATCAGTGGGGATTTTACTATATTTCCTTCAACAGCTCTGGTCTCTTCTTCCTTTCCGGGAGACACAACTGCCTCTGCTTTCGAAATTTCCGAGATCCCCGCCAAAACAGGCTTGCTTTGCGATACTGGCACTGCGGACGTTTCTGAAAAATCTGTTGCTTTTTTCAGGGAAAGTTTTACACCGCCTTCTTCATATTTAAATTCTGTCAATGCTGAGTCAGAGACTGCTTCTATCAGTTCTAATATTTGCTCTGTTTTCATGGCTCTCCCCTATCCTTCATACTTTTTTACTAATAAGGTTGCATTGTGTCCGCCGAAACCGAGAGAGTTGGTAAGCACATAGTTTATTTCTTTTTCTACCGGTGCACCTACTGCATAGTTCAAATCACATCCCTCACCGATCTCTTTAGTTCCCATGGTTTGGTGGATGTATCCATCCTGAATACTCTTTACGCACACAACAAATTCAACGCCCCCTGCCGCACCCAGGAGGTGGCCTATCATAGACTTGGTAGAGTTTACGACCACATCTTTAGCTGCGCTTCCCAAGGCCTGCTTAATTGCTCTTGTCTCAAACAGATCATTTTTCTGAGTACTTGTTCCGTGTGCATTGATATAATCTACCTGTTCCGGTGATATCCCGGCCTCCTTTATAGCCAGCTCCATAGCCTTTTGTGCTCCTTCACCACTCTCCTCAGGTGATGTGATGTGATATGCATCCCCTGTAGACCCATATCCGACCAGCTCTGCATAAATACGTGCCCCTCTGGCTTCTGCATGTTCCAACTCCTCCAGCACAACGATTCCGGCACCCTCGCCGAGCACAAACCCATCTCTATCCTTATCAAACGGTATGGATGCCCGCATAGGGTCCGGGCATGTGGAAAGTGCGGTCAATCCCGAAAACCCTGCAATTCCAGTGGGACAAATAGCACTTTCTGTTCCGCCAGCCACCATAATATCCGCGTCGTCATACTGGATTGCACGAAATGCATCCCCGATACAGTTGGTTCCTGAAGCACAAGCCGTTACCACATTTGAACACTTTCCTTTTAGCCCAAGCTGGATAGATACATTCCCGGCAGCCATATTAGATATCATCAGTGGAACCATCAATGGATTTACCCTGCTGGGACCCTTCTCCACAATTTTTGTATAATTTTCCTCTATCACCTGAAGGCTCCCGATTCCGGAACCCACAATCACACCGGCCCGGTAAGGATCCTCCTGCATCATATCGACTCCCGCATCCGAAAACGCTTCCTTCGCTGCAGCAACCGCATATTGGGAAAATGGCTCCATGCGCTTTGCTGATTTAAAATCCATGCGCTCTTTTGCCACAAAGTCTTTTACTTCTGCCGCAATCTGTACTTTATATTCAGATGCGTTAAATCTGGTAATCGGTCCAATACCGACTTTGCCCTCACGGATCCCGCTCCAGAATTCCTCTATTGAATTACCGATTGGAGTCACTGCTCCCATTCCGGTTACTACAACTCGTCTTTTCATATTCATCTCCTATATTACTTTTTTACATTGCCATTCCGCCGTCTACACACAGCACCTGGCCTGTGATATAACCAGCCTCTTCCGAAGCCAAAAATGCAACCGCCTCCGCGATATCCTCCGGCTTGCCGAAATGTCCCAGGGGAATTCCTGCTGCAGCTTCCTCCTTAGTCTTCTCGGGAAGCACATCTGTCATCTCTGTGCAAATAAATCCCGGTGCAACTGCATTCACAGTCACACCTCTGGATGACAGCTCTCTGGCAGCAGATTTTGTAAGCCCGATGACCCCTGCTTTAGAAGCCGAATAATTGGCCTGCCCTGCATTTCCCACGACTCCCGATACAGAAGAGAGGTTGATAATCCGTCCGCTCCTCTGCTTTATCATCTGTCTGGCAGCAAAACGGATACAATGAAACGTACCTTTCAAGTTCGTATTCAAAACAGCGTCAAAATCCTCCTCAGACATTCTCATCAGCAAACCGTCCCTGGTTATTCCTGCATTGTTGACAAGAATATCAATCCGGCCAAACTTCTTAATGACTTCTCCCAGGAAGTTTTCACAGGCGTGAAAGTTGGAAACATCACACTGGAATATTTCCGCCTTTCCTCCTCCCTGTTCAATTTCTGTCTTCACCTCATCCGCCTTTTCCCGGGATCCATTGTAATTAATTGCAATGGCAGCGCCATCTTTTGCCAGCTTCAGTGCGACAGCCTTCCCAATCCCCCGGGAGGCCCCTGTGACAACTGCCACTTTTCCTTCTAACATAATTCACCAACCACCTTATCTACATCTCTCCAGGTTTCCACATTGTAAACTTTTACATCTCTGTTAATCTTTCTCATAAATCCCGCAAGGGTTTTTCCGGGTCCCACTTCCACGAAGACCTCCACCCCGTCTTTTATCATATTCTCCATGCTCTGCTGCCAGAGCACAGAAGATGTTACCTGCTTTTCAAGCAGCGGCTTTATTTCTCTGACATCATCTACATACCCTGCAGTCACATTTGTAACATAAGGAATCTGTAGACTGTGCAGTTCTATGGATTCTAAAACTGCTCCCAATTTTCTCCCTGCCTCCTTTAGAAGAGGGGAGTGAAAAGGCCCGCTTACATTTAAAGGCAGCACCCTCTTTGCACCTGCTTCCATCAAAGCCTCCGAGGCGTGCTCTACGCTCTCCTTCCATCCGGTGATCACAATCTGCCCCGGGCAATTATAATTAGCAATGCTTACGCCGCCTATACCGGCGAGTACGGACTCAATCCGTTGAGCATCCATGCCGAGTACCGCCGCCATAGAGCCCTGTCCGCCGGGAACTGCCGTCTGCATCAGAATTCCCCGCTGTCTGACCGCCCGGACAGCATCATCTGTACTCATTCCTTTGCTCACAGCTACGGCACAGTATTCACCCAAGCTTAATCCCGCCGTCACATCCGGTTTAAGGCCCTTTTCCTTCAGAACCGCTGTTATTGCCAGGCAGGTTGTAACAAGTGCAGCCTGGGTATACTCTGTCTGGTCCAGCAAATCATTTTTCTCAAAGCATAGTGCTTTCATATCTATATCCAACAGTTTAGAAGCGCTATCAAAAATCCCCGCTGCCGTCTGACTGTTTTCATAGAAATCCTTTCCCATCCCAGCTTTTTGGGTGCCCTGGCCGGGAAACATAAATGCAGTCTTACTCATAGAATCCTTTTCCTCCAATCAGACTGTCCGTTTCACTTACCAGCTTCTGAATCAAATCCTGACAGGTTAATTCTTCCTTCACCATTCCGGCTATCTGCCCTGCCATCACGCTGCCATTTACAACGTCACCCTCTACAACGGCTTTCCGCAGTCCTCCCAGTGTCAGAAGCTCCAGCTCCTCAAAGCCGACGCCCTCCTGTTCTTTCTGAAGATAGATTTTTGTCATCTGATTGCGCAGTGCACGCACCGGGTGTCCTGTGGAACGACCAGTCACTCGAGAGTCGATATCTCTCGCTTTCAGAATACACTGCTTATAATTTTCATGAACCATAGATTCTTTCGTAACCACAAAATGAGTTCCCATCTGTACAGCCTGCGCGCCAAGCATAAAGGCCGCTGCAATTCCTCTGCCGTCGGCAATGCCTCCTGCCGCTATAACCGGAACATTTACCGCATCCACAATCTGGGGTACCAAACATAAGGTTGTGTTCTCACCAATATGTCCCCCGGCCTCTGCGCCTTCCGCCACAAGGGCATCCGCACCGCAGCGCTCCATGCGTTTTGCAAGTGCCACAGAAGCAACAACTGGAATCACTTTCACTCCTGCTTCTTTCCACAGCTTCATATATTTTTCCGGAGAACCCGCACCGGTAGTTACCACCTTTACGTCTTCCTCAACTATAATTTTTGCAACCTCATCTGCATAAGGACTCATCAGCATAATGTTTACGCCAAAGGGTTTCCCTGTCAGCTTTTTCGCTGACCTGATCTGTTCACGTACCCAATCGGCAGGGGCACTCGCTGCTCCTATCAGCCCAAGCCCGCCTGCTTCTGATACGGCGGCTGCAAGATGATATTCAGCAACCCATGCCATTCCACCTTGGATAATTGGATATTCAATTTCTAAAATTTCGGTTACTTTTGTCTTCATACGAACAACCTCTCTGTTACTATTATTTATGGCTTTCCAGATATTTTATAACATCCCCGATCGTAGCAATCTGCTCCAGATCTTCCGAGGGAATCTCCACGCCAAATTCTTCCTCAAATGCCATAACCACTTCAAACAAATCCAGTGAATCTGCCGCCAGATCTTCTTTGAACGAAGTTGCCTCTGTAAGTGTATCAATATCTGCTCCCAATGACTCTGCTACAATTTCTTTTACTTTTTCTAACATAATTTTAAATTTCCCTTCTTATTTTTTGTGAATGCTCAAAGCAAACAGTAAGAAAACCGCAGGTTTTCAAGTTTGGCTCTGAACAGTTACTTTTTATGTAATCCGGCAAAACCGGGAATTACTTACTTTTCTTACCACTCAAGGCAGGCCGCTCCCCAGGAAAGCCCCCCGCCGAAGCCCGCTATTACCAGCTTTTGCCCCGTCTTCAACATCCCCTTATGGTTCATCTCATCCAATAAGAGGGGGATACTGGCCGAAGATGTGTTCCCATATTCATCCAGATTCATGGGGAATTTGTCAATATCCTGTTCCAGCCGTCTTGCCACCCCTTCAATAATTCTTTTGTTTGCCTGGTGGAGGATAAAATAATTAACCTCATTTAATGATATGTCCGCCTCTTTCAAGACCTCCAGGATTACCTCCGGCACCTGTCTCACCGCAAACTTAAATACTTCCCGGCCGTCCATCTTCATATAGGAATCCAGATCCTCCTCCCCGGGAAGCCAGTCTTTGCGGTGTCTGCTCATACAGGTAAGAGCATTCCCCCTGTTTCCGTCCGAGTGAGTCACCGGCCGGTACAAAACCCCCTCCTCCGACTTAAGCACTGTGGCTCCGGCTCCGTCGCCAAAAAGGATGCAGGTACTTCTGTCTCTCCAGTTGAGCAGGTTAGATAAACTCTCGGAGCCTATCACCAGTACGGTCTGGCACATACCGGAAGCAATATAAGCCTGGGCAGTATTGTAGGCAAATACGAATCCCGTACAGGCAGCATTCAAGTCAAATGCGGTAGCATTCACTGCACCGATTTCCCTCTGTACTTCACAGGCAGCACAGGGCAGTACTGTCTCAGAACTAAAAGTAGAAACCAGAATGAGATCCAACTCTGCAGGGGCAATACCGCTGTTTTCCAGAGCTCTTCGTGAGGCGGCCACCGCCATGGACACTACCGTCTCCTCCTCTATTACGTGCCTTCTGACAACTCCTGTCCGTTCCCGGATCCATTCATCATTTGTATCTACAATCTTTGCTAAATCGTCATTATCCAGAAAATGAGCCGGCACATATGAACCGGTTCCACATATCTTTCCAACCATATTATGTCTCCATGTTTTATTCCTGCGAGCAACGAGCCAAACGGAAATTCCTGCATTTCTATTTGACAACTGCCGCGAGGGTCAAAAACCCCGCAGCTTGCTGCGCTGCAAGTTTGATGCCCCGTCAGCTTGCTGCGGGGTCTTTGATTTTAGCTCCAAATATCTTTGTTTTAAAATATTTTGATTATCAAAGTATATATCACATTGTTCTCCTTTGTCAAGATAAAATAGAAAAATACAGTAACCTCTTTTTACAAAGAAGATAAAATTAGGGGTTTACAAAGGCAGGTGTTCTATGCTATTATATCATGTGTCGAGCGGAAGTGGCGGAATGGCAGACGCGCTAGATTCAGGTTCTAGTGGGAGTTTATCCTGTGAGAGTTCAAGTCTCTTCTTCCGCAGGTTTACTGTAATCCTTGCGGATTGCAGTTTTTTTATTTTCCCCCGTATTTACTGGGCTTGTGGGATTCTGGTATATTGTAATTATTCTAATATTGCAAGACAAAATATAGCATCTTAGAATGCTATGCAACACGACATGCAACACGAAAACCAGCGTAGAAGTCGGTAAAATGGTAATAGATACACACAAATACAACACGAAAATGATACAATATATCAGCCCGGGGCCATTACAGCTCCGGGCCTT
>ENA-UOOM01000934-UOOM01000934.1-fermentation-metagenome-genome-assembly--contig:-NODE-934-length-30793-cov-7.788828_pt1 | contig 30793 bp, 27 predicted proteins | sample MGYA00245781_ERZ724031 | MGnify/ENA primary metagenome ERZ724031 (study PRJEB28704, sample SAMN03018317) | fermentation metagenome | biome: anthropogenic terrestrial biome; feature: soil; material... | reverse complement strand
AAATTTACTTTTCTCGATTGACTCTTTTTTCTTGTATTCAGTTTTCAAGGTGCATTTTTGCTTACAGCCGTTTTGCGACCGCCTAAACATATTATCATGCATATATCTCTTTGTCAACAACTTTTTTCATTTTTTTTGCATCATACAAAAAACCTTGAAAATCCTCCTACTTTAGGTGAAAATTGTTACGATTAAATAGAGCAGAATATTGTTTTCATATAATGGAAGGGCAATGGCAGATGCATTTAACACATTGAAAAACCCTTGCAGCTTATCATTACACTGTAAAAAAGTTAGACCAATGGCAAGAAGCCAAATCCAAAAAAGCCCCTTTGTTCCGCCCACCAGCATTCCGCAAACCCGATTAAAAAAATTCAAAATGGGCAGCTTGCTCACCAGATTCAAAGCATTCAGCACAAATTTTGCAAGAAACAGCACAACAAAAAAAACCAGAACCATACTAATAATGTTGACGCAAGCATTGGCAAGAAAGCCTGCAATGTATTCCTTCAACCCTTGAACATCCAGCAGATTATAAATAACAGGGTTGTTGTTTTCCAAAAGAGAATTCTTTAAAAAATCCGGCAGCTGCATATTTTGTATAATCTGTGTTTGGGTCTGCATGGAGGCATCGGCAATTGCGGAATCCAACTGCAAGGACTTGCCGATGGATTTTGCAAAAGCATCAAATATGGGTGTCTTTCGCAATAGCACCCCCACCCCGGGGGTAAGAAATTTCACGGCTATCATCGCCGCAAGCATGGGCACAAAGCTTAAAGCCTCTAATATAAACCCTCTCCAATACCCTAACCCCGCAAAAACTAATATCCAAAGAATCACCACTCCATCTAAAATTAACGGCATTTGCTCCATAAATTCACCTCGCCATAAAGTCTTTTTAGCCTATTCCCCCCGGCCTGTGCTCCCTTGTTCCGTTTCCGTCTGATCCAAACCTTCCTCGCTGTCATCACCTGCGGCTTCTTCTTCCTGGGTTCCCTCCCGGGGCTGGCTTTCCGTTTCCTGAGAAGGGGCAGACCTTACCGTTTGCGTTCCCTTCATTTTCGTAACTACCCCTTGATTTTTTGTAACAAGCAAAACCTGATCCAATTGCTCCATGGGAATAATGTCCCGCACATCTGCCGTTGCCCGATAGGTCCAAACCAGTCTCCCGCTGTTTTTTACACCGGAATATAGTTTATCACTGCCGAGTACAACCCCCAACGCAGAAACGTGCATATATTCTACATCTCCGCCGCTTTCGTAGCTTGCACTCTCCTTGCCGCTGTTGTCCAGCCAACAGATGGTTCCTTTTTTCCTGCCGTCTTTATTGGCAATTGCATCGCCCAAGGCCAGCACAACATAATTTTTATCCGCCAGAGAAACCTGCTGCAGCCTGTTTTCAAGGGGGTAGCTCCAAGCCTCCTCCCCTGTGGCGGAAATTCCATATACGCTAGCATCCGTAACCGCAGTAAGGACACCGCCCTGCATAAAGCCAATTTTAGGAATCACCTCACCGGTTTTTTCCAACGCCGCCGCAAAGATACTGTCTGTATAGTTTTCGCTGTCCTCCGGGCTGATGTAGAAAAATAAAACACGTCCTATGGGTTCTATGTCAGAAGTATCCATGTAACTTACCGCAAAGGATTTATTATCGTCGGATACATCGGAGGATAAAGGAAATACACCGTTGCTTTCCTCCACTCTCCCCTTCAAAAGCGTACCGCCCGCATTATATATCTGAATAGAATATGCCGTATCCTTTTTAGAAATGACAGATAAATAGCCGTTTTTATTGAGGGCAAACTGCATAAGACCGCCCTCGGTCTGCACCCCATAGAGCAAACCATTTTGCCCGTACACACGAACGGTATTTCCATTCATATCCCCCACGGCCGCATAATCCCCCTCAGAAATAAGCTGGGGCACGGTCATGTTAAAGGTGTCATTCCATTTCCTGTCGCCCATTTCATTAAAATATTTAACGCCGTCCTTCGTGCTGAGCAAAAACTGTTTTCCAAACACCGCAAAGGCAGAGCGGCTGCTTTCGTCAAGGGTCATTTTCCCCTTAGCATCAATTTCCTTTTCCGCCCTTGTTTCCGTCTGAAAAACCCCTGAGAAATAAGCTTGAAGCCTTCCCCCTCCATAAAAGGTATCTAAATAGATGAGGCCCGCCCCGGCGGCGAACAATGTTAAAACCACCAGCAGTGCCGCAACCCCCTTCTCCTTCTTTTTTGGTCTTTGTTGGCTGTTTCCCATAGACTGCTCCTTCCCGCAACCATGCTTACATCATACCCTTTATCATACTATATTTCTCCGCTTTTTGCAATTTTCACCAGAGGAAAAGGTTCCCCTTCTTCAGCCATAAACCGCGGGCATTTTATATGTATAATGTATACATTCCGGCAACACCCCATTTTTGCCGTTTTTCTTCCCAAACAGCCAAGAAAGGCCCAGCAGTCAAAACAAAGAGATTTTGTGCCATCTCCCTCTCACCTGCATAGGCCTTGGTTTCTTTATTCGTCTTCTTTCAATGCTTCGTAAAGGGCAATGTATTTTGTGGCAGAACTTGCCCAAGAATAATTGCTGTTCATGGCATTGCGCACAACATGGTTCCATTCTTCCCCGCCTTGGTAATACACCCCAAGGGCTTGATCCAGCGCCCACAGAATGCCGCCGCCATCGTAGGATTCAAACAAAAATCCGTTTCCCTCTTTGGTTTTCGTGTCATAGGGACAGACGGTATCCGCCAAGCCGCCTGTTTTTCGTGCGATGGGCACCGTTCCGTAGCGCAGGCTGAACATTTGTCCCAAGCCACAGGGCTCAAATCTGGAGGGCATTAAAAATAAATCCGCTCCGGCATAGATTTGCTGGGCTAAGATTTCATCAAAGAAAAGGTTGATAGAGGCTCTTCCCGGATACTGCCGGGCCATCTCTCTAAAAAAGTATTCAAACCTTGTTTCCCCTGTTCCCAATAAAACAAATTGAATATCCCGCTGCATTATTTCATGAAATACATGGGATAAAATATCCAGACCCTTTTGGTCGGCCAAGCGGGTAATCATGGCAACAATGGGCCCCTCCCGCCGTTCCAGCCCCAAACGATCCTGCAGCACCCCTTTATTTTTCCCTTTCCCTTCCAGATCCTCCACGGTATAGCTGAAAGAGATGCGGCGGTCCGTTTCCGGATCATTGGCGGCATAATCGATGCCGTTGATAATTCCGCTCAAATCTTCTTTGCGGCTGCGCAAAATCCCATCCATACCGTAGCCGTATTCCCAAGTTTGTATTTCCTCGGCATAGGTTGCACTCACCGTTGAAATTCTGTCGGCATACACAAGGCCCATTTTCATATAGCTGACGTTATTATAAAACTCCACACTGCCATTTTCATAACAGTAATAGGGCGCACCCAAAACCTCCATGGTGCTTTTATCAAAGTTGCCCTGATATTGCAGATTATGGATGGTAAACAATGTTTTAATTTTTGAATAGTACACCATCTTACTATAAATTTCTTTTAAGTATAAGCACACAGGCCCAGTCTGCCAATCGTTGCAATGCAAAACATCGGGATAAAAATCCAGCATCGCCATCATATCCAGTACGGCTTTTCCAAAAAATGCAAACCGCTCATTGTCGTCGCCGTAGCCATATAAATCGCCCCGGCCGAAATAAAAATCATTCTCTATAAAATAAACAGGCATCTCTTGAGGTTTCACCAAAATTTTCGCCCTTTGCACGCGCCAAAATAAACGTACATCAAATTCTCCCACATAGTTCACATCATTCATTTCGCTGTTTTTGATTGACATATGGCGAGGAATAACAACACGCACATCCACACCCTGCGCCTTCAAAGCCTTTGGCAGGGAACCCACAACATCACCCAAACCACCGCTCTTTATAAAGGGTGCCGCCTCAGAGGCAACAATCAAAACCTTTAACCCACTTTTCATATTTCTCACCTCAGTTGCTATCATACTATGATTTTTTATCCCTAGCAAGAAAATCTTCTTTTTTCCTTCATATCCCAACAAAAAAGTGGTATACTATCAAGGAAAAAACGTGAAAAAAATTAATTTTAAATACAACCCTCTTTTATAGAAAGGATGATCCCATGCATCATAGTTTACCCGAAAGAAAAGATACAAACCCGGCTTATCGCTGGCATATTGAGGATTATTATGCAAACGATACCCAATGGGAGAACGCCTTTGCAAATTTGCAAAAAAAGCTCCCCGAAATGGCGGCCTTCTCCGGCCATCTGGGCGACTCTGCCCAAACTCTTTTGGACTGCCTGACAAAAAACGGCGCATTCTCCCTCGTGCTGGATCAACTCTATACCTACGCAAATATGCGCCTGCACGAAGACAGCACCGATGCCTTTTATCAAGGCTTGGCTGCCCGGGCAGAAATGCTTCTCATACAATATTCAGCTATGGTTTCCTTCCTTTCGCCGGAAATAATAGCCCTTCCTGAGGAAAAGCTGGCGGCCTTCCGCAAGGAGCTTTCTACGGAATTTAAAATTTACGACCACTATTTTCATACCCTCCTCAGGCAGAAAAAGCATACCCTTTCTCCCGCCGAAGAGGCGCTTTTGGCAAAAACCTCCGAATTGGGAGGTGCGCCCCAAAACATTTTCACTATGCTGAATGATGCCGACCTCCGTTTTCCTATGATTACCAATGCCGACGGCAATAAAACAGAGCTGACAAAGGGACGTTACGTTACCTTTTTGGAAAGCTCCGACCGCAGGGTGCGGGAAGAGGCCTTCAAGGCCCTTTACAGCGCATATCTGAGCCAAAAAAACACCTTGGCGGCCACCTACAGCGCTTCTGTAAAAAGCGATGTATTTTTTGCAAAAGCCAGAAACTATGCATCTTCTATGGCAATGGCTCTGTCCGATGATAATATTCCCCTGTCCGTATATGACGCCCTCATAGATACCGTCCATGAAAATCTGCCTCTTCTGCATAGATATGTGAGCCTGCGTAAAAAAGAACTGGGCGTGCCTGAACTGCATATGTATGACCTTTATGTGCCTCTGGTGTCGGAGGCGGATGTAAAAATTTCCTATGAGGAAGCAAAGAAAACCGTTGCTAGCTCCCTCCGTGTTTTGGGGGAGGAGTATAGCAAGGCCTTGGATTTGGGGATGAACAGCGGCTGGATTGACGTATACGAAAACAAAGGAAAACGGGGCGGCGCCTATTCCTGGGGCAGCTACGGCGTACATCCGTTTGTGCTGTTGAATCATAACGACAGCATCCACAGTATGTTTACCCTTGCCCACGAAATGGGCCATGCATTGCATAGCCACTTTACTTGGGCAAAGCAGCCCTACCTCTACAGCGGACACAAAATTTTTGTTGCCGAGGTCGCCTCCACTTGTAATGAAGCCTTGCTTATGGAGCATCTTTTGCAAAAAACAACGGATAAAACCATGCGGAAATATCTCATCAATTATTTCTTAGAGCAATTCCGCGGCACCTTTTTCCGTCAGACCATGTTCGCCGAATTTGAAAAAATCACCCACGAAATGGCGGAGCAAAACCAGCCCTTGACTTGGGAAGGATTAAATAGCATCTATCGGGCTTTAAACCGTAAATATTACGGTGAGGACATTACCCTTGACGAAGAAATTGACATCGAATGGGCAAGAATCCCGCATTTTTATAATGCCTTTTATGTGTATCAATACGCAACGGGCTACAGCGCAGCCATCGCCCTGTCCCGTAAAATACTGGATGAAGGAAAGCCCGCCATCGATGCCTATCTGGAGTTTCTCTCCAAGGGTGACAGCGAATATTCCATTGATTTGCTGAAAGGCGCAGGGGTTGACCTTTCCACGGCAGCTCCAATGCAAAAAGCCCTTTCTCTGTTCGAGGAATTGCTGGATGAATTTGAAGCCCTGTCATAATCAAATGTAATCGGGTGTATTCTGCATAAAGCCCCGCCCTCAATCGGGAAAATCCAATTGGTTCGAGTGAGACTATCCAATTTCATGGCAATTTCGACGGCGATTACCACAAAATCATCGGGCTAACCATCGACACCATCAAAGGAAAAGGTTACCATACTTTCTCCATCACCCAGCCCGAGCAGCCTACCATTGGCAGTGTTTCAGGCACGGTGAAGGGCACTGCCTATCAAACAGCAGTGACAACCATGCAGCAGGCAGGTATCCTGACGGGGAATACAAATAGCCTCTTCCATCCGAAAAAGAATGCCGCCCGGGGAGAAACTTCCGCCGTGCCTCATCGCTATCTTCTGACCACCTCACAGGACTGAGGGGGATATCACTAAAATTAAAGAACAAAAAACAGCCCACAGATGGTTTTCTCCATCCGCGGGCTGTTTTTTGTGGCTTTCGTCTGCATATTATCCGCCCAGTGTAACCTCTTGCTTATGATACCAGCCGATGGCCTCCTCCAAATGCTCTTTTTTGAAGTCCGGCCAAAAATCATCAATAAAATAAAAGTCGGCATACACAGATTGCAAGGGCAAGAATCCCGATAAACGCTTTCTTCCACCCCAACGTATCACAAGGTCTACCCGGGAAACTTCTTGGGATTTCAGTAAGCCCATCTCTCCGTTTTTCTTATATCCCGTATCCCATTCCCAGCTGTAATTCACCAAAAAATTAACCTTCATGCCGCCCTTGCCGAAGGTTTTTCTTGTGGTGTAGGGCAAAAGCTCCCCGGGGAACATTTTAGATTCTGTGTTCCCCAAAACAAGCAGCTCCGCATCCTGCTCGGCCAAAAGCTTCACTGCCTCTACGCAGGCATTTGTAAAAGCCAGCCTTTGGTCTGTGGGGCGCTTTGTATTATCCACGGTAAATCCATAATAGCTGATTTCCTTCACATCCAGCTCTTTACAAAGCTGATAAAGGACAAGCCCCGGGTCTAAGCCCCTGTTATAGCCATCCTTTTTTTCCAACCCGTTTTCCAACGCCCACCGCCGGTTTCCATCGGGTATCACGCCAATATGCTTCGGTATCCTCATGCTTTTTCTCCTTCAAATGGTAAATTCTTCTATAAGTTATTAAGCCATGGTGTTAGTATGCCACAGGAAAGAAAAACAATAACATAATTTGTCAGGTTATTTGACAGAAAGCATTTTCTTGGCCAGAAGGATAAGGAAAGAAATCCCCCCGCCGACAGCCGTGAGACTTTGGTTTTTATAAATGGCTTTATCCCTAATACACCGATGGCTTTTCCATCTTTTCGTACTAGAATTTTGCTATTGCCTTACCGGAAAAATTCCATCAACGCAGGATATAAACTATCCTGATTTGTGATATAGCTGTCATGTTCCTGCCCCTTCATAATCATCAGTTCTGCCTGGGGCAAAGCATTTGTAATATTGACAAAGGTTTCCGGCTTAAAAATATCGCGTTCCCCGGCAATCACCAATGTGGGGATTTCCACATATTGCAAGGCCTCCAAGGGGATATTGGGCTGCTCCAGCATGAGCTTGAACAAAGGATCTTTTGTTGCCTCATAGGTTTCCTTCACAAATGCATAGCTTTCTTCCGTAAAATCCTCCGGCTTTAAATTCACACCCAACAGCGCCATTTTACCGATGCAATCCATGGAACCCATGGCTAAAATCAAAGAAATGATTGCGCCGTCACTAAATCCCAGAAGGTTCACTTTTGCTAAGTGAAATGCTTGGATAAACAAACAAATATCCTCCGCCATGGTTTCATAGGAAAAATCCTCCGTATGGGCACTTTCCCCGTGGTTTCTGCTGTCAATGGCATATACCGTAAAATGATTTTGCAGCTTGGGGGCAAGGGCATCAAAAATATGATGGTCTTCTCCGTTGCCATGCAGCAGTATTAATGGCGCCCCCCTTCCCCGTGTTTCATAAAAAAGCTCAATATTATTTACCTTGATCTTCGCCAAAGCCATACTCCCTTCCATGGTTTAACAAGAAGCTTCCCTTTGCCATGCACGCAATCCATTGCAACCCCCGATGGTTGATTTGTCATTCCTTCAAAATGGCCGCAAGGTTCTTCAGGTCAATGTGATCCACCTCTCTCAGCGTGTATCCGCTGTGAAATATTTTCTGCGCTTCCGCAGAAAGGCAGGGGATCTTTCGTCCTTCAAATACAGCGTGGAAAAACCATTCCCTTTTAAATTCATACCAATCCTCATTTAATCCGGCCTGTTTTGCACTTCCATCCCTGCTGATGATCAAAGGGTGTATATCCAAATACCCCAGATTGGGATGATGCAGCTCAATGCGTGCCGGGCGCCAATCAGTTTCGATTGTATAGCCTTTTGCGTTTAACACCTCTAATAAAACCTCTGTAAATTGACCGTCAAAATCCACATCAATATCTCTGTGCTCCCTGTTTTGTTTCCCAAGGAGGATATCAATGCCCCAGCCGCCGTCTATCCAATATCTTATATTCAAACTATCCAGCAAATTCAAAACGTTCTCGAGATCTTCTTTGGTTGCGATTTCCTTTTTTCCCATAAAAACTCCTTCTTCAAATAATTGCCCATATACCAAAAGTTCTCTATTCACTATACCATAAACAATTCGGCCAAAAAAGATGCAGTTACCTATAAAAAACCATATCCACTCTATTTTTGCGTATGGTAAAAGACCTAAAAAATCATGCATCTCTTGAGGAAATCATATTCTTTTGTAAAAATGCGCTTTTTCTTTTATAACACAAAAATAGCCTCCTATGTTTTTTATCATAGAAAGCTATTCGGTATGTTTATTTGTTTTTTTGAAGTTCCATATCAAGCTCAATATTTCCAATATCGGTTTTAATGAAGGAACAGCTGGATTTGTTCCTGCAGCCGTCATTTACCGTTTCCCCTATGTATATCACGGGCGGTAAAATATCGCACACGATTTCATTTTCCGAAAGGGAAGTCATAGCTTTTCCGCTGATGATATTTGCCACCTCCGATACTGCGGATTTCACAAAATCATCCACCTCGCTAACATCCATTCCACTCATGATTTTCACCATTTCCAGCATGGCCTCTTTTGAAAAAATATAGCTGATGGAGCCCTTATAATCCCCAACAATGCCTATTTTTATACCGATGCTTTCATTGTCATTGAGCATGGTATGAAGTGTTTCTTGATCATAGGATATATTATCCAAATCCAGCATTAAGCTAAAAACCTCTTTTGTAGCATCGAAAAATAAGTTGTTCATCGTATCACTCAAAATCTTCCACTCCCTTTTCTTTCGCAAAAACCGCAATTTTTTGGTCGTCGGAAAGAACATGATTGATCAGCCATGCAAGAAGCTTGCCTGCAAATTGCTGCATCAACTGTTCATTATACCCGTCATTCATAAATTTCGACTCTGTATCCAAAACAAATTGAACCATCTCGTCATGGATTTTTTTATGTTCCTCATATCCGGTATAACCGATCTTTTTCTGAAACCCTTCCTCTGCCTGAAAATGAGTCACCACATAATTTTTCATAAAATCCAGCGTTTCATGAATGTTTTCCAGCTTTTCCTCCCATGGAATGGGTTTTCTTACAATCTCCACAAACCGTGTGACTTTTTGAAAAAGCTCTTCATGCTGGTCGTCAATTAATTGAACGCCCAATTTGTACTTATCTTTCCAAATCATAGCTTCACCCCTATTATCATTCCTTCATAATAATTATTATTTATATTATAGCAAGTGCCCTATAAAAATCAATGGAATCATTACTTTTATTTATATATTTATATATTTTTCACTCAATTTTTACAAATAGCTCCCTTTTTCACTCCCTTGATTGTAGGCTCTCCTTCCGCAGATGATGATGTAGAAAACCCCCAAACATTCAATGCTTCGGGGTTTCATCAGAATTATGATTCGGTTTCAATGTAATATGTAAAGCCTGCGTTGGTAATCAGCCGAATGGTATCATCAATGCTCTGCCCACCAGCGGTGAGATAGCCTGAGGCAAAAATAGAATCTACGGCGCAAAACATCTCCTTTTCCCATCCCTTGAGATAAACCTCCCGGCCGGCGGCACAGCGTATATCTGATTTGGGCGTCAACAGACGGGCCAGACACAGTATCTTCAGGCAATATTCCGGCGTCAGATGCTGGATATTGGCAGACTCCAGTGCCGTCCCTTTCATGGGTATCAGAAAATTGATGGGGACTGCTTGGGGATTGATGTCTCGAATTTCAAACAGCATATCCACAATATCCTCCGTCGTCTCTCCCAAGCCAACGATGCCGCCGCAGCAAATTTCAAAGCCCATGCCCTGCAGCATTTTAATGTTGTCAATGCGCTCCTGATAGGTGTGGGTAGTGCAAATGTTGGGATAGTTAGAACGGCTGGTGTTTAGGTTATGGTTGATTCTATCTACCCCTGCCTCTCGAAGGATTTTGGCCTGTTCCGGCGTTAAAAAGCCGATAGAACAGCAGATTTGTGTCTGCGTTTTGGTTTTCAGCTCCCTGACACGGGCGGCAAACTCGTTAATTTCATCATCCTGAAAGCGGATGCCGCTGAGCCCGATGCAATGGCGAGCCAAATGCTGTTCCTGCACCACATAGCCGTCCTGCAAAAGCTTTTTCGTGGATACCATGCGGTATTTTTCGATGTCCGCCTTGGAGTTGCAGGACTGGGCACAATAGGCGCAGTTTTGCGTACAATCGCCACTGCGGGCATTGGTCAAAAGCTGAATTCCCACCCGGTTGCCTTTATATTTTTTTCTAATTTGGTAAACACTGTCCAGCAATGCGGGAAGCTTTTCTTCGGGAAGCTTGAGAATGGACAGCGCCTCCTCCTTGGACATATGGTTAAAAGTGTACATCTTATGACCTCCTTGGTTCGGGTGAAATTTTGTTTAAGCGCCTGCGGTTTTTCCCTGCCTGTGGACAATGGGATTCAACACCCGAATGAGATAAACAATCAGCACTGTTTTCAGGGCATCGCCAATCAAAAACGGAACAACGCAGATCATCAGCGCAGCGCCCATTGGGGTATGGGTAATGTAGGAATACCACGCAGTGCCAAAGAGATAGGCCACTGCCCACCCTGCGTAAATGGCGGCCGCCAGAACCTTGGGAGACTTACCAAACCGCTGGATGATATAGCCGGCAAGATAGGCGCAGCCAATATAGGCGATGATATAGCCGCCCGTCGGCCCAAAAACACGCTCAAGCCCACCTCTGAAGCCGGAAAATACCGGTAGGCCCACAGCTCCCATCAGCACAAAAACGGCTTGGCTTAATGCGGCAGACCGGGCACCCAGCAATCCGGCGGCAAGAAAGGTAGCAATGTGTGCCAGATTAATGGGCACAGGCCCGATGGGAATAGATATTTGTGATAGCACAACGGTGGCTGCGACAAACAGAGCGCATAAAATTAGTTCATTTGTTTGAATTCTTCTCATTTGATTTTCCTCCATGTAATTTTGTCTTGCAACAGTATAAAAGAAAAAGAGCTAATTGTCAACTATTATTAAAATTCAAGTTTACAATAGAGATATGAAACATGGAGGTAGGCTTTGAAAGGATGAACAACCCGAAAGGAATCCAACCGCTGCATACCGATACTGGAAAAGGAATTCGATTGTAATGGATAGCATTAGGCAAGCTGTTTCTTTCTATGCGGCACACTTCTGAAATGAAACCATGAAATTTTATAGCAGCCAGAAGAAGCAACGCTATACCATAGATCCGCCAAATTATTTTAATGCCGCCTTGCCCGCCCTTGGTATCAATCCCCTGCCTTTTCAACTTCCCGTTTATCCGCAAATAAAGGTGTCATTATATTGGCGGAACGTGTACTCACTGAATACATCAATACACAGAAAGACGCACTTATCACGCTCTCCGCAATCTCCTTTTTCAACACAGGAAAAACAGCGGTTTTGACTTTGATTTCAAAACCGCCGTTTAGCTAGCTATTTCAATAAGCGCGCAGGTTACACCTCCTAAACAACAGTTTAGTAACCTTGTTGTACTATCAAAACGATTTAATTGTGATTATTTCCATAAGAGATTTCCAGTTACTTAGTTTGTATTATTCTACAGTATTAAAAATTGAAGTTATCTGGGTTGGACCCCCAACGATAGTTCTGATTAAGAGTATCAATTTCTTTCATGTCTTCACTACTTAGCTCAAAATCAAAAATATTTGCATTCTCACGAATTCGTGTATCATGAACGGATTTGGGGATTGTAACAATTCCATTTTGTAAATCCCACCTAAGGATAATCTGTGCGGGTGTCTTTCCGTGCTTTTGCGCCAGCTTATGTAGAACAGGAATATTGAACTGGCCTCGTATTAAAGGTGCCCAAGCCTCCATTTGAATTCCTTTTTCTTTGCAAAAATTTCGCAGTCTTTGTTGTGAGAGCAAAGGGTGAAGTTCCACTTGGTTCACCATAGGAACCGTCTCATAATTTTGCATAATAGCGTTTAGATGTTGCTCATGACAATTGCATACACCAATAGCCCGTACATAGCCTTCTTTATAAAGCTTTTCAAATGCTCTCCATGCCTCCAGATATTTACCTCTCGCAGGCCAGTGAAGCAGATAAAGATCAAGATATTCAAGCCCCAGTCTTTTTCTGCTGCCTTCAAATGCCCTGAGCGTTGTTTCATATCCCTGATTGGAATTCCATACTTTAGTCGTTACAAACAAATCTTCTCTTGCTACACCGCTTTTTCTGATTGCCGTTCCCACGCCGCTTTCATTGTAATAAGCCTCTGCGGTGTCAATGCTCCTATAGCCCGTCTGTAAAGCCGTTAGGACAGATTGCTCCACTTCATGGCCATCTTTAACCTCATACACACCCAGCCCCAACCAAGGCATTTTGACTCCATTGTTTAGAACAATAGCGTCCGTAATCTTATTAATCATATTGATTTACCAACCTTTCCGCAAAATATTGCTTTCATGAGTATTTTGCCACTCATTCACTAGATGTGACCGCTTTAACAGTGGTCTTGAGATTGAAAAATACTCGATATTCTTTGTATTTAGTATTTCTTCCATAACCGCAGGCGTTCTATTCAATCCGACTAATATGATGGGCACTTTTGTCTCCTCTGCAATTTGCGCTGCATAATCTCTTAGTACGGATTCTGAATAATCGAACGCTGGATGAAGGTTGAACGGCCCTGTGCCCGCACTAATTTCAATAGAGTTAATCCCTTTAATGGCAAGTTGTGCACATACATAACGGCACGCTGTAAAAACTTTATGGTTCCCGTCAAGGTCTGTACAGTTAATTTTTATAGAAACATGAAAGTCCTTATTGATCTTTTCTCTGATTTCAGCGTAAATTCCAAGCAGAATTCTTGCCTGATTTTCCAAGCTTCCTCCATATTCATCCCGTCTGGTGTTTTGCCGGTTGTTTAGAAGTTGACTTAAAAAATAGTTATGTGCTGCATGGATTTGTATACCATCAAAGCCAGCGCGTTTGGCTCTTAACGCGCTCTCGTCAAACGGTTGTAGAATAGCCTCCAATTCTGCTGTGGAGGGATTAGACGGCGTCCATAAAACACCGCCACTTCCCGCGAATGGAAGCCGAATCAGCATGGGGCAATCGTTCATATGACTCATATCAGTTAATCTTTTATAGTCTTCTATAAATGAATCATCATAAATTTCCATCATGCCTGTCAGATATTTGGATTTCTGAGTGATGTTAGTAACGCCGGTAATAATTAAACCAACACCGCCTTCGGCTAAATCTTGATACGCTTTAAAAAATCTATTAGTCATATGTCCAGTCTCATCTGCTAGCCCTTCGTAGGTAGCTGATCGGATAATCCTGTTTTTCAACGCGATATTACCTAAATGGGTTTCATCAAATAGAGTTTTCATCGTGCATTCCGCTATCCCCCTTGGCTTTTGTCATGCGGTTGACCATATGTAAGTGCAGACTAAGCATTGTAATTCCCGTTATAAGTAAGTATACCAAAAAAAGTTATTCGGAGGTATCATAAAAGTCGGGGTTTCTTGCCTAATACTCCAGAATATGGTATAGTAAGCTTGCGAACAGGAGGAAAACGAGTATGGACGAAATAAAAACGAAACAGCAGGAACTGGCATTACTAATTAACCGTTTTATAAACACGGATGGAACGCAATTAACTGCAATCCCGTCTATGTGCCTGATCCGGGCGTCAAGTGTATCAGAGCGGCTGTATACTGTTCAGGAGCCGTCCCTATATGTGATTGCCCAAGGTTCAAAAATAGTGATTTGTGCGCAAGAGACTTATCAATATGATCCTACATCCTATATGATCGCTTCGATACATCTTCCTATTTGCTGCCAAATCCTTCACGCATCTCGTGAAGAGCCTTTCTTAGGTATTCAACTTACATTCACAGCAGATCAAATTTTAGATATTATGAAAGAATCGGGTCAATCACGGCAAGACAAGCTGCGTCCGGATCGGGGCATATTGGTGAGTGAAACAAGTCCTCCGCTACTGGATGCAGTAATCAGACTTGTTCGTTTGCTGGAGACACCGGCCGACATCCCCATATTGTCGCCGCTAATTATGCGGGAGATATTTTACCGGGTTTTGCAGGGAGAGCAAAGCGATCGCGTTCGTCAGTTCGCTATGATTGGCAGCCAGGCGCAATCTATAAGCAAGGTCATTGAGCTAATTCAGCAAAATTTTAATAAGCCACTGCGCGTTAAAGCGTTGGCAAAAGAGGTTAACATGAGCCCATCAACACTTTACAGCTGTTTTAAGAAAATTACTGCAATGAGCCCAATACAATATCAAAAACAAATACGGCTTCACGAAGCACGTCGTTTGCTGATCTCTGAGCCAATAAATGCCGCGGAGGTTGCCTATTGTGTCGGCTATGAGAGCCCGTCTCAATTCAGTCGGGAATATCTGCGGTTATTCGGTCTTCCGCCCAAGCTTGATTCAAAACGTTTACACAACGCTTTGAATCAGCGTTAATTTTAAAGCAAAATTCAGGTTCCGGCGAAGCATGAAAAGCGTAGCGGCGACCCTTCAAAAGAAATAAGCAGTGGCTTTGTATTCATTGGAATTCTCCTAGCCAAAGCCGCTGTATTCCATCTAAGGGCATAGCTTTTAAATGTTTCCCATATACAGAAAACGACGGCCTTGATTTTTCAAAGCCATCGTTAGATCGTCTATATCATGTTTAGGCGCAGAAAATTACACCATAGCAGCGTTTTTTTTATTAACCGCTAGACGAATGTTTCTTCAAGTTTTTTTACATTTATCGTGCATCAGCAAAATTTTATAAATATATCTCTCCTTTTGCCTATTTATAAAAAACTCATTTTGAGAAAAGGCGTATAGCCAGACATTTGTCTAATTCTTTATAAATGAAATCAACTTTTCATACAGCGTATCATCCATTTTCTTTACGTTATCAGCCGTTTGTGGCGCTGCCCACTTGGTATAGTAGTTTTCAAGATACGTATTACATCCTCCTGTTGCTCCAAAATGATTTTCTGGATCATTTACTGTTTTAATTATTTCCTCGCATTGCTCTGCCGTCAGTTTCTGATAAGTACCATAATGGACAACGCCGGCATCATTAAGCCGCCCGGCTTTGTAATCAGGCGCTTTATCTTCATATCCAAGCAATATGGCAGCCACAGGAAAGATATGTTTGTCCGGTAAGTTTAATTCCTCGTATATTTCAGCCAAATCTTTACGGTTAACATTATGAATGCTGTTTGTAAACATAGAGGCAAAGCCGAGTGAGGTTGCTGCGATAACGGCAGTCTGCGCTGCAAGGACTGCATCGGTATGGGCAGTTAAAAAGCTAAATAAATTATCATAATCACTTGGATAACCCAAATATTCTCCTATGTCGTAAATACGGTTAAAATCGGCACAGAAAAGCAATGCCATCGGTGATTTTACACCGCAGCCAATAATCTTCTGCACCTTATCCTCACCGTCTATCACCACAATTGAATAGCTTTGCCTGTTTGAAGCATTTGCCGCTCTGACACAAGCATCCAAAATGATTTTAATGTTTTCTTGGTCAACCGGATGAGATGAAAAATTTGTATGTGTAGTATGCAGGTTATAGATCGTTTTCAATGTTTCATTCATTGTTATTCTCCTTAGTTTATTTTCCTATAATGTCAGCAGTCAGTGTAGGTTCTACCGGTTCCCAACCTAGCATCTTCCGTGTCAACGCATTCGATGTCGGATTGTCCATTAGGACAAACGGTGTAAGCCATCCAAAATGCGCCTCCGCAGCTTCGGGTGAAATACTGGACACGGGCAGGTTCAGGCGTAGGCCGATTGCCTCGGCGATGTTCTTAAAGGGTATGCCTTCTTCGCCAGCACCATGCAAGCGTGAACCGGCAGGAGCAGATTCCACAGCCAATCGAAATAATTTTGCCGCATCAAGCCGATGTATGGCGGGCCAGCGGTTCGATCCGTCGCCGACATATGCGGAAAAACCTTTTTCACGGGCAAGATAGGCCAGACTTGTGGCAAAGCCTTGGCTGCTGGCATCATGTACGCACGGTGCGAGACGTACAGCAGATGACCGCACACCACGCTCAGCCAGAGCAATTGCCATCTTTTCCGCTGTGCTTCGCGGCGATCCCGGTGATCCATCCTGTGGCTGATCTGCCTCTGTTGCCGGTCGTCCTAAGGACGGAACCATTGTGGTTACAGACGTAATCACAAACGGCTTGCCAGAACCGGAAAGGGTGTCTCCGATTGCTTCTATGGTATGCAGATCGTCTGTAATCGCTTTAGCAAAGTCGGTGAAACTGTTGTCAAAGGCAAGATGAATGACGCCGTCCGCTGCTGCAGCTCCACTTTGCAAACTGCTGAGGTCATCAAGATTACCGTGATGTACTTCGGCTCCAACCGCATTGAGCAAAGCAGCCGCCTTATCCGAGCGTGCAAGACCGACAACCTGATGACCGGCGGCTATAAGCTCTTTAACAACAGCAGATCCGATAAACCCGGTAGCGCCTGTAACAAAAATACGCATGATAAAATCCTCCTTTAATTGTTCTGTAATTGTATGAAATGTTGGGGCAGCTACGAATAATAACCGTTAAATTACTGTCCGGCCTAATATCCTTTCGCAGTCGGATACCGTCGTTTCAATAATTTCTTTGGCTGGCCGTTTTTCTTTCAGCAATGGTACGATTTGCCCAACCATAATAGAACCGTTCACAATATCACCTTCACGCAAGGCTCTTTTCACAGCGCCGGCTGTTTTTTCCTGAAAGCCCGCCATGACTATTTCTTTGGAGTTATTCGCTTGAAATGCAGTAATGTCGTCCGTGTACTTATTGCGTATCTGCCTGCTTGTGTTGTAAATGTTAAAACCTGTCATCACTGTTTCCATATCACCAGTTTTGATAATTTCATCCTTACAAGCATCTGCAATATCGCATTCATCTGCAAGCATGAACGCCGAACCCATCTCAATCGCTTGTGCGCCTAATGTTAATGCCGCAGCCATTGTTCTCCCGTCGCAAATGCCGCCGCTGGCTACTAATGGAATATTTATACAGTCGGCGCCTTGCGGTATCAGAACGGATGTAGTTTCTTGGCTCACCAGACCGCCGCCTTCCCAGCCTTTTAGGATAATCACATCCGCTCCGGCTTCCTGCGCTTTTAGAGCGTCACGAATAAAACAAGCCTTGAACACAATTTTCATGCCCGCCTCGTGCCAGCGGAAAAAGTGCTTTTTTGCCAACTCAAGATCCAAGTTTGCAAGGATACCCGCATATATGACAGGGAGTTTCTCCGCAATGCAAACCGGCCCGGCCGCTTCCAGTAAATCGGGAATCATTAACAAATTTGCTCCAAAAGGCTTATCAGTTGCCTTTTTGACCTCGCGTATCAACATTTTTAGTATTTCAGGAGTAGCGTTACCTGTACCTAGGACACCCAGACCTCCCGCCTTGGACACTCCAATTACCAGAGATGGCGAAGCTGCCCATACCATTGCCCCTTGAATGACGGGGTATTTTATTCCTAATACCTGACTTACAATATTGCTCATTTCCAACACCCCCTTATATTGATCTGTCAATTCAACAATTACATCTTTGACTTTTCCCTTGATTTCTTTTCGGGTAAGGTGCTTTGTGTTTATTCAAACCATTGCTTGAGATAATCCTGATAGGCATTTGAGGAAAATTCGATAATGCGGTATTGTTGAATACCCTCTTTTACTACAGGGTCATCATCGCAGAATTTTTGTATATTACTCGATTTTACTATAGCAATGCCACCGCTACCACCGGGTATGGGGCCGGTTAGCAGTACAGAACCGTTTTCTAATCCTGCCTTTAGGTAAGCGAAGTGGTTAGCCATTGCTTTTTTCAGATTCTCCCCTATAGGATGGTTTTCTACAAAGGTTCCCTCTAACAAATAGTATTTCATGCTAAATCCTCCATTCAAGTTATTATAGTGTTATCTTACCAATCGTGTTATAATAGTACAAGAAGCCTATTTATACTATTACTAATACTAACAGGATAGGAGGAAGATAATGAAAAAAACTGAGCCAAATAGATATACTGAACTGGGCGAATTTCTTAAAGCGCGCCGGAATAAAGTCAAGCCGGAGCAGAAAGGGATTTCGGTTGGAGCAAGGCGGCGCACACCGGGGCTACGTCGTGAGGAAGTCGCGCAATTGGCTGGAATAGGGCTTACATGGTATACATGGCTTGAACAAGGCAGGGAAATAAATGTATCCGACACTATATTGGATAGTTTGTCGAGAGTGTTTTTATTAACCGACGAGGAGCGCAGTCATTTATATGCTTTAGCGAATAAGTCTTTACCGAAGCAGGTAGAGGCTTCCCAGACTATTAATGACAGAGTAATCAATTTTCTTGAAAAGCTGGATTTATTATATTGCCCTGCATATATTACCGATTGCCATTGGAACTTAGTTAAATGGAATAACTATGCGACGATTGTTTTTGGGGATTTCAGCCAGCTTCCCACATATGAACGAAACATAATCTACATGATGTTTTGCAACCAAGACTACATATCACTTTTTGAACAATGGGAATTACACGCAAAAGAGATATTGGCAAGATTTCATGCGACTTTCGCTAGACACATAGATGATCCATGGTTTAGTGGTTTTATACAAGACATGAAAAATAAAAGTGAGAAATTTGCTGCTTTGTGGGCGCTATATGATGTTAATAGTATGTCGGATATCGTAAAAAATCTTATACATCCGACATTAGGTAAACTTACTTTTGATTTTGTAAGCCTTGATATTTTCGATAATCAAAATCTTAAATTGCTGGTGTATAATCCAGACAATGAAACTTCGCTTTGTTTGAGCAAATCAATTTTATAAGCACCAATATGCGAAACAGCGAATATCTAAAGGCAGATATTCGCTGTTCGTGCATTTTAGGTTTTCCACTAAACGGCAAGCAATTCCACTGGATAAGGTAGAATAAGTTGCGCAAATTGAAAAAGCCGGTATCCCCGTTATCCATATGATCCGTCAAAAGCCGTATAAAAGTGAGCAAGGGCCAGCCCTCTGTTTAGAGAGGGCTGGCCCTTTGCGGTTTTTGGCAGCCAGGCTATCCTAACGTCCGAAAACGCCTTAGACCCTCAGCTTTGCGACACCGGTTTTCACCGGGTGTGCCCGTGGTTTTCATTATTTTGTTGTCGCTACTTTGTTTTTCTCACGCCGTTTTCATCGACCTCGTACTCGTCGATTTTGGTGCTCTTGGCAAGGGAACCGTCGGCATTGAAGTAATACCACTTGCCGTCGATCTCCAGCCATTTCCCAGCAACCATGATGCCGTCTTTGTTGAAGTAGTAGGTCTTGTTGCTGCCGTTTGCGCCTAAATCCCAAAAGCCCACCAGTATGATGTTCCCGGAGTAGAAACGCCAGTTTCCGGCGTCATCCTTGACCCAGCCGGTTTTCAGCGTTCCATCGGTGTTGAAGAAATACTTCGTGCCACCGATGGTCTGTGTGCCGGTAAGGGCCTTGCTGTCCTTGTAGTAGAGATACTGTCCGGCGTCGTTTTTCGCCCAGCCCTGTGCCGTATCCGGGTCAATGGTCAGCTTGATATAGCGGTGGAGCATGGAGCTGACCTCCGCGCGGGTGGCGCTGGATTTCGGGTTGAACTTGTTTCCGCTGCCGCCCATCATAATGCCCGCCTGCTGCATGGCGGTGACCGCCGTCTTGTAGGTGCTGCCGATGCCGGAGGCATCCGCATAGGTCGCGGCGGTACGGGTTACCGGCAGGGTATAGCCGGTGGTTTTGGCGTAATTGGAGAAGATCACCGCGATTTCCTCACGGGTGACGGCACGGTCGGGTTCAAACTTGCCGTTTCCGGTTCCCTGCACGACGCCTTTTTTGTACGCCCATTCAATGTAGGGGCGGAAGGCACTGTCCGCTTTCACATCGGTGAAGCTGTTTGTGGTGTATACCTTGGTATCCACATTTGCCAGTCTGCCCAGGGCTGTTACCAGCATTCCACGGGTCATGGCGGTGTCGGGGGCAAAGATGGTTTCCGCTGTGCCGGAGAGCAGCCCTCTGCCGACCGCATAATCAATGGATTCCTTTGCCCAATGGGTTGTAATATCCGCAAATTTCGCTGACGGCGCGGTGTAGCCGATGCCGTACAGAGAGAAGTGGGTGGTTGTGAAGATTACACTCTTGCTGTTCACATCGTAGGCGGAGCCTGCGATGCGGGTGGCGTTGCCCTTTTCGTCCACATAGACCGCATACAGGCCGCCGATTGCTTCGCCCTTGGCGGGAGTGTAAGGCACGGAAACCGTAGCCGTACCGCCGCCGAAGCTGCTAACCGTTGCGTTCTTGCCGTCCTTGGTATAGCTTACTGTCAGGTCATAGACCGGGCGTGTGCCAATCATAGCCTTGGCTGAAGCGGAAAGGCTGGCATTAGGTACGATGGTGATGCTGATATTGCCGCTGCTCTGCTTCTGGATTTCCGCCAGCGCCTTGGTATCAAAGGATACCGTCACAGGGGAGCCGTTCAGCTCAAGGCTGGTTACCCCTGCGCTGACAAGGCTATTCAGGGAATTGCGGGTCAGATTCGCCGTCAGGGAAGTTGCACCCTTGGGCATGGTGACGTTCAGCGCAACGGTGGTGCCGTTTGCGGTTTTGCCCTGCGCCTTTGCATCAGCCTGTGCTTTAGCAATGGCATCGGTTACGGATTTCTCTGGAATAGACGCACTTGCCGAGCTGTTCTGGCCTGCGGTCGCCGTAACAGGAGCCGCCGCCGTTGCCGGCTGGTTCGGGGTCTTTCCGGGTGTGGTTGTGGCTGGTGTAGTTGTACTGCTGGAACTTCCGCCGGAGGAGGAACCGCCGCCACCGCCATTATATCTAGTAAAGGTTACACTTAGGATGGTGCTGTCCGCCATGCTCGATTTCACTGCAATTGCTTTCACCGTTGTGGTTGCGGTCAGGTTGATCGCACCGGTATAGAGAATGCTTCCTGCCGTGGGGATCGTGCCATCCGTAGTGTATCGGATTTCCGCATCTGCCGTGGCGCAGGATAGGGTGACGCTTTGGCTGCCGCTAAAGGTACCGCCATTTGGCGTGATTGTAGGCGTTTTCACCTGAAACAGCGGCAGGGTGATGCTGTCGCCGGTAACAGGGCTTGCGTTAAAGCCCTCCTTTGCCGCCAGCCGCTTATAGCCGGTGATGAGGTCACCGGGCAGGCAGCCTGTTTTCACGTTGCTGCTACTCCACGTGCTACCATCAAAGCTGTACTCAGCGCCGGCCGAGGTTGGAATGGTCACGTTGTAGCTTGTGTCGTTCGCACTTTCGTAGGCAAGCGTAAATGCCAAAGGTGCCGATTGCTCCTGATTCGCTGTATTGACCCCCACACTGGACTCGTCTGAAGCGTTATGAGTTGCAGTTGCTTTTAAACGAATCGAAAGCGCGATGTTTTCTGCCTCGCTTGAAATATAGACATTGCTGTCGCTCCAATCGTCGTCACCGAATTTGTACTCCGCTCCACTGACTGGCGTAATGGTGACGGTTTTCGGGAAAGCACCGCTTATGGTATAGGCAAGAGCGGGGGCTGCGGATACATTCAGTTTGACAAAGTTGACCTCGCCCGTCTCGCCTGCCGCACCGGCTTTGCGCGTATCGGTTTCCTTCACCCTAGCATAGAAGGTGGTGGTGGGTGATACCGTTGTAAATCCTGTGAAGATGTTGCTGTCCTGCCAGTTGGTATTGTCCTTGGAATACTCCGCACCAGCAATGGCATTCACCGTATAGGTAAATGTGCTTCCATTTCCAGTATAGCTGCCGCTGACCGCAGGTGCTGCCGGGCCGTCCGCCTTTTTAAACGTGCCGTTGTTGATAAACTTGCCGTTGATGGTCAAGGTGCTGCCGAGGGTTAAGACCAGTGTGCCGTTGTTGGTAAACGTGCCGTTGATGGTCAAGGTGCTGCCGGGGGTTAAGACCAGTGTGCCATCGTTTACAATGCTTTTACCCGCCGCAATCGTGAAATCACAGTCAAGCGTCAGCGTTTGGCCGCTCTGCACGGTAATATTGGAAAAGGTTAGTTCGTTTGGCAACGTAACACCGTTCAGTTTATCGACGTCTGTCAGAGTTGTATCGCTCACCACATTCAGAGTGATGTTGCTAAGAGCCGTACAACCATCAAACACAGGTGCTTCGATCGTGGTGATGCTGGGCAGAGTGATCGATGTCAGGCTGGAGCAGTCTCGAAACGCGCTGTTACCGATTGTATGCACCGAACTACCGATGACGATTGTTTCAAGACTCGTACAACCCAAAAATGCCTGTTGACCGATGGTCTCTACCGAATCGGGAATAACGATGTTTGTGAACTGAATACAGTCGATAAAAGCGAAATGGCCGATACTTACCACCGAATTGGGAATAACGATGTTTGTGAGCTGATTACAGCTGTCAAAAGCGAACGACTCTATTGTGCGCAGGGTGTTGGGCAGAATAATTCTCGAAAATGAATCGTGGGTAGGGCCACTTTTAGAATCATCATAGTAACTAAACGCGGAATATCCAATCGTATTATTTTGAAATGTGATACCTGAAACATCCCAAGTTTGACCGACTGTTGCATTCTCAACAATATAACGGCAGTCGGCAAAAGTTATACTATTTGAGCCAGTAATGACGATTTCGGTCACAGAGTCAAGATCACTGTTGTCAAGCGCTGCTGTTATGGCCTCGCTAAGTGTTGTATATGGTGACGAGTAGTCAACCTCAAGCCTGGTGCTATTCTCCATCCTGGCCGCAATCATATTCGCCCAAGTCTCAACCGTAATCACAGGCAGTTCCACGCCCTGCGCCAAAATGTAATCCTCAACTTGAGCGGTAAAGATGTATGTGCCCACTGTTTCGCCGCCATACTCCGGATCGGACTCCCACCGCACCGGAACAGATACCGCAGCCCCGCTTACCGTGGCGTCAAGGGTTTTCGGCAAGACTAGCGCCGAAAGGGGCGTACCTATGGGATGGCTTTGCTCCGCAATATCCTCGTCCAGCGGATCAAAGGCGGTGATTTCGCCACCTGTCGGAGGTGCTTCTTCCTGTACCGTCACGGTGATGGCGGGCAAAGCCGCGCTGACCGTGTAGCTGTCATCCGTCACTTTGGCGGTAAAGGTGTATGTGCCCGCCGTATCACTGTCATAGTCCGGGTCGGATGCCCATGTCAGCGGAACTGAGATGCCCTTTTCCTCAAACTGTAATTCGCCGGAATCCTGTTCCGGTTTTTCCGCATCTGTCGGTGTGGCCACCCGCACCGTTGCGTTTAATGTGTCTGGCAACTTCAAATCCTCCGGAGAAGTACCCAGCGGAACCTCTCTGTTTGCTGTTTCTTCTGATAATGCTTCAAAGGCGATAATCTCGCCGCTTGTGCCGATGGGCGGTGTTTCTGCAAACGCTGTAATCGGCGTCATGCCCAGCATCATAACAATGGACATTGCCATTGCCAGTATGCGCTGGGGTTGTTTGTGGTGAGCCATACTTATAATCCTCCAATCATAATTTATTGATAGAAATGCATAGCTTTATCCAAATCAATTGATGAATTTTATCTTCGCCGCCATTTCTAACTTTTAATTTCTCTACGCCTAATACTGACCGTAATTCCTCTTAAAAAGCGGTAATTGTTTCATTCAACACTTTTATCATTGCAACGACTGTCGACTTATCAAAATTAATGTTTTACAACACTTCCCACTTTCCCTTGCCGAAGTAAACGCCTTCACCTTTTTTGCTTGAATTTGTAAAACTTCCGATATCATATCCTTGTGCTTCTGTAAAAAAGGCAACTATGGTGTGCTCTTTAGATTGGCTGTTTAGCATGAAGTTTGTAGTTTCATTACATAACTTTGTCAAATCATTGGTTGTTAAATAGCCCGTGTCAACATAGCCATCCGGAGGCATGTTATCGACCGTACCCTTAAATCTATAACCTCTAAATCCATCGATAGTTATTGTTATCTCTGACATATTGAGTTTGAAATATCCTTTAAACCCCTCATGGCTGGCAGGTGCAAAAAGTGCAAAAAAGGTACGTGTTTCACCATTTTCATCATGTGTATGCTCTCTTGCATACATAGGAAGATAACACATTTGTGCAGGAATATCCCCATATGCAATTGGAGATTCCGCCCATATACCGCTGCTCTCAATTGTCAATTGTCACTACTTGCTGATTGTAAGTCATCGATTCTGATTGATATACAGGTATATACGGTCCTGCCGGTTCCGTTCGAGTCGCTTTCTTGCGGATACCTACCTCTTTATATGCATATCTTGTCAGTCCGTTTTCGTCGCCGGAATGTTCCCTGCCTACTATGATACAAGACGGAGGACAATGGAAAGAACTATTAGATTCTTTCATAGAGTCACTCCATTTGTAATCCGAAAGGATAACTTCATATGTGCTATTGTCATTCATAATTGATAGCTTTCCATACTTGTACTGTGTTTTCTTATTTTCATCACCAGTATGCAAACGTCCAACAATCACTTCATCATCTTTCTTACAAAGAAATTGATTATCCACCCGTTTGCCCGATTCAGCTACTGCAATGCTTGTTTTTACATCCTCTGATTTGACACCTAACATAATTGCTTGCACATTTTCCATATCATATACCTCCGAATTTTATTTTATTAACTAAAAAAATCACTTGCTTGCATCGCTTTTTTACCAAGAATCTGCCAAGGAACCACCCCCTCATGTTGCATCACCCCTTTCGCTGCGGTAGGCCGCGCAAATGCGCTGAATGACAAGCAGGCTTTTCGGTCCGATATTGCGGATTTGCTCTACCTTTTCCGGTTCCTGTTCCAGCATCGTGCACAGGGTGTCCATATCCCGAAGTCCGCTTCGTGCAAGCTGGGTGCCGGTTCGTTCGGCAAGCCACGGGCTGTCTGCCGGGTGGCTTTTGAAATATTGGCGCACCTCCTGCGTCATGGTTTTTTCCTCCCTTTTTTTCTGGTTGAGTGCAGGCGGTCAAACAAAAGGCCGCATTAAATTCAATGGCGCTATCACATCATGATGGGGCTGTCAAGCCCCTACATTAAAATTATAAGGAATTTTTTGCACCAGAACCAGTGCCGGAACAGCGTGCCTCTCCAACGAAATTAGCACTTGACAATTTTACACAACTGTGCTTGTAGCTTTTTGTACCCTATGGTAAAATGAAGCAAGCAAATAATCGAAGGGAGGGGATGCTTTGGAAACACCACTTGACATTACCGTTTACGAGGATAATCTGGAGGATGCGCAATGGCTGATTCGCTGTATCACAGACAGCGGGATTCCCGCCGAATGCAACGCCTTTTCCTCCGGGGAAGCGTTGCTGGAGAGCTTTTCTGCCGGGCGGTATGACCTCGTTTTTCTGGATATCTATATGGGAGAAATACAGCAGGGCATTGACATCGCCGCGAAAATCCGAGAGACGGATACCGCCGTGACGCTGGCCTTCACCACCACCAGCACCGAGCACACGCTGGAGAGCTACCGGCTGAAAGCCTATGCGTATCTGGAAAAGCCGGTGCGCCCCGCCGATGTGCGGGAGGTGCTGGAGCAGGCGTTAAACAAACGGAGGAACGCACCCTCCGTGAAACTGCTCATAGAGGGAACCTACAAGGTGATTCCGCTGGACAGCATTTTGTATTTTGAACAGAAGAACCACGCCGTTCTGGTGAACACGCTGACGGGGGTTCTGCGCACCAGCCAGACGGTCAAACTAAATGATATTGAATCTCAGCTGCCGGACAGCTTTCTCCGCTGCCATCACAGCTACATTGCCAATCTTCGTTATGTGAAGGAGTTGGATCAGGAGCTGCGAATCCTCCTCATGCAGAATGGGGATACGGTATACATCCGCCGCCCGTCCCTCAGCAAGGCGGTGAAAGCCTACGAAAGCAGGCTGTTCGCGGCGGCAAGAGGGGGCGGGCTATGAAAAAACACAGTAAATGGCTTGCCGCCCTGCCGGTCATTCTGCTGATGTCGGCGCTGTGCCTGATAGGCATCCAAACGGCGGGGTATCGGCTGAATGCCTCCGAGACGGGCGTGGTGCAAACCATCACGCAGGTGGAATATGAAACAGACACAGGTGCTTCGGGAACACTTGAACTGCCAAGCAAGCTGGAAGGGCTTGCACCCCGTACCACCGTCACGCTCACCGCAAAGCTAACCGCCCAGCCGGGAGAAACCCTGCTGGTGAAATCAGTGTTTGCACCGATGGAGGTGCTTCTGAACGGAGAGCCGGTGCTGGAATACGGACAGGCGGGGAGCTATCCGGGCTTTTTGAACGACCCGCCCACCGCATTGCTGCTAGTTGCGCTGCCGCCCGGGGGTGGCGAGGTTTCTCTGCGGATAACTTATCAGTCCCTCACGCAGCGGGATACGCTTTCCCTCCCGGCACTCTACGTGGGAACCGGTCATGCATTGATGGAGCGGCAGTTCGCACAGGACGGCTTTTCCTTTATTTTTTCGCTGGTGCTGATCTTTCTCGGCCTTGTCATGGTCGCGGTTTCGCTTGGGTTTGTGTGGAAAATTCCCTCCGGCACATCCTTTTTGTGGCTGGGATTGTTTTCCCTTTCGGCAGGGGTGTGGGGTCTTGGCGAATGCGATTTGACGGTGCTGCTGTTTCCGTACCCGGCGCTGCTGTACGCTATGGCGTACCTCGGCCTGTTTTTGGTTACCATTCCGCTGCTGCGTTTCGGCCTCTTGGTGGTTCAGCCGAGGAATAAACGCCCCATGCAGTGGATGCTGTGGGCGCATTATTTTTCCGTCACCGCCGCGCTTGCCTTGCAGCTTTCCGGCCGAATGGATTTCACCAAAACCCTGTACTGGTTTCACCTCATCGCTCCGCTGGGCTTTGTAATATTTGCCGCCTGCCTGCTGTGGGAGCGGCTGCGCAATCATAATCCTGCGGCGGGGCGGTTTGCTCCCGGCATTATCCTTCTCGCTGTTTTTACGGTGCTGGAGCTGCTCAACTACTGGCTGCACTTTATCCCGGTACTAACGCTGCTCTTCCAGCTCGGCGTGCTGGGCTTTGTGCTGTCGCTAGGGATTGTCAGCGGGTACTATATGCGTAGCTCCCTGCAAACCGCTGCAGAGAAAAAACGGCTGGAATACCAGATGGAAGCGGTGAACCGCCAGCTTGCACTCCAGCGGATGCAGTTTCAGAAAATTGCGGAGAACGACGCTCTGGTAAAAGCCCAGCGGCATGATCTGCGCCACCAGATGACGGTGCTGCGGGAGCTTTATGCGCAGAATGACCGGGAGAAGCTGGGACGCTATCTGCAAGCCCTGACGGAGAAGCTCCCCTCCAGAAAAGAGCCTGCCCTGTGCGAAAACTATGCGGTGAATGCCGTGGCCTCTCATTATGCAGATATGGCAAGGCAAGCCGGGGCGGAGGTTTCGGTGCGGCTGACCGTGCCTCCGGAACTGCCCGCCGCGCTGGAAAGCGATTTGTGCGTCATTGTCGGCAACCTGATGGAAAACGCTGCCGAAGCCTGCGCCCGTATGACCGGGGGCAACCGGTTTGTCCGTATGGGAAGCCAACTGGAGCATGGGGTTCTCACCCTTGCGGTGGACAACAGCTTTGACGGACATCTGCGTCAGAATGACGGAGCATTTCTGTCATCCAAACGGGATGGTGAGGGTATTGGCCTTGCGTCTGTGATGGCTGTGGCAAAAAAATACGGCGGCAATGCACAGTTTGTGGAAAAGGACGGCGTGTTTCAGGCATCGGTGTATGTGCGGGTGGGGTAAGACCTCCTCGGCTTTTGTAAAAACGGAAAGCGCCTGCCCTCTCTATTAACATGAGCAGGCACTTGATAGTTGATAACCATGCTGTCATAGCACAAAAACAAGTTATGCCCGAAAAGATAAATGCCGTAAAACACAGCAGGATAAAAGCCCATTTTTATAACCTTTATCCAGTGAACTGCAAAACAAACAGGACAAAAAAGAGAAAAGCTCAGTCTGCCTCTTTTTATTCTGTGGATCTACACAGCATTCACTCCGAACGGCTCCTAAAGTGGCTCGGAGTTCTAGCCCTTGCTATTTCGCAATTGGTTGATTCGTTTTACTCAATGCCGACTGCAATCTAACTCTTACCACTCTTTGTATATTGCTGAGCTACAAAAATAGAATTACCATAAACAGTTTTACATCTACTACAAATAAACATCTAAAGATACACTTCTTCTTTCTCTGTCATAAATATTCTTAGAGTGAGAGGTTCTGGTGGGTACATCATGAACCGCATCTGGGTTCTGCCCAAAGACGGAAATCTCCCTTGGTGGGAAATCCGTCTTTTTTGCATTGCCGCGATTCGGCTATTTTTTTAGAATCAGCCGGTTGCTGATATTGCTGCCGTTCTCCCGATATCGGGACTCCTTTTCAATCATCCCTACCTTCATCAGATCATGCAAGGCACGCTTGACGGTGCTGCGGGAGAGCTGCAAGTCGGCGGCAATGGTCTTGACCGCAGGCCAGCAATCCGCGCCGGTTCCGGCACGGTCGCGGAAATAAAGATAAACAGCCCTCGCCCGATGGGGCAGATCATCGGGCGAGGCAGAATAAATGTGGTTAAAATAGTTCATGAAGTTCTGACATGGCTGCGCCGCTTTAGCGGCTCTGCGGGCGGCTCCACCACAGGTGTGTGGAGTGCGCCGGTACCGGTGGGCGGTTCAAGGATTTCGCCGGTTTCCTCATCTATCATTAGGCAGGCGTGTGCTTGCGGACGATATTTTCCTCCTGCGTCTGCTTGTCGTCAGTCACAGTAAAACATGACACGGTTTTTTAGCTTGCCGCCGTTTTCATCCGCCACTGCAAGGATTTCCCGGTAGAGCTGCTGAATCATAAGCGACACCATAAAATATTTGGTCAAATCTTCTTCGGGCAGGACCGCAAACAGCGCGAATTTTTCATTGCAGAATTTCTCTGCATCAATGGCTGTCTCAAAGCAGAGAATCTGCTCCATTTCGGAGTCAAGAAAGGCATTCAGGCGGGACAGTACCGTGGAGAGCACCGATGCCATGGCTTGCTCTGCGGGGTTGGGGGCGGCTCCCGCAAACCAGCGAGCCTTGTGGTCGGGCGGCAGATATTCCGCAATCAGCAGAATGATGGAGGACAGAAGCCCCTCGGCGGCATCATTGAAAACTTGATTTTGCCCATAGTTCTCGCCGCTGGCGCAGGCGTATTCCAGATTGGGGTACAGAAAAAATGCCATCTTGCCCACGCCGGACGCGCCAATCTTGAGGCAGTGGACGTCGTCGGTGTCCGCCAGCGCCGTGACCTTGTTCTTCGCTCCTGTGCTGCCAAGGATGATACTCTGCTCTGAAACTGTTGGGAGGTTTCCCCCCTGCCGCCACAGCTCCGGCTGAAAGGGAATGTGCTTGTAGATGCTTTTGATTTCCTGCTTGGTGGAAAACCGTGCCGTGCCATGCTGGCCGTCGCCCACCGTGCGGGATTTGATTCCGTTGAGAGTATACTAGTGGGCCAAAAGAGAAAGGCCGCCGATGATGAGAAACATCACGGCGGCCGCAGCGAATAAGATGTAGACTTGGGATTGCATGGGAAACTCCTTTCTTCACAGTCAATTTAGTGGTAAAATAAATCCATAAAAACCATGTTTATCGATAAAGGGGACATATAATGGACAAGGAATTATTATTGCTTGACAGCAAACTGGATTATCATCTGTTTCTCTATAAACAGCTCACGGAGCAGCTATCCTCCATTCAAAAATGTGCGGCTCAAGGCAGAATTGAAAGCTACGAGACACTGATGGAAGACGAAACACTTCGGGATGCGCTGCTGCTGAAATTTATTCTTTTTCAGCGTACCATTAAAAAGGTCGGATTCTCAACGATGTCAAGCCGCTACAAGATGCGGCTGGAGAAATTTCCTTGGCTGGAAGCGGAATACTTTGACCAAAACTGTGTGGTACATTACGATTGCGTATGGTCGCTTCTGCAAAATATAAGACCTTTAAAGCGGCAGATCGAGCACATTAAAAAATACGATGACGCCCGGTATGAAGAGCACGGCGAGGATGTTCATTGCAGCTTCTGCGGCAAGAGCCAGCAGGAGGTGGAACGCATCATTGCGGGTACCCATGAAGCAATCTGTAATGAATGCGTCGGACTCTGCTCCGAGATACCGGAGGAAGTAACCGAAGAGGAAAAAGAGAGAAAATGATGTCAAGCAGGGCTTAAACCCTGCCTCAGACTGTCAAAAAAGTCGCCATATGGCGACTTTTTTGGATAATAGAGGCAAGAATAGGGGGGCTGTGAAGTGGAGAACTGGAAGAAAGACGGACGGCGCGA
>ENA-UOOM01000930-UOOM01000930.1-fermentation-metagenome-genome-assembly--contig:-NODE-930-length-30814-cov-20.619624_pt1 | contig 30814 bp, 24 predicted proteins | sample MGYA00245781_ERZ724031 | MGnify/ENA primary metagenome ERZ724031 (study PRJEB28704, sample SAMN03018317) | fermentation metagenome | biome: anthropogenic terrestrial biome; feature: soil; material... | reverse complement strand
CCTGCAGTGTCAAGTATCTTCTCTACCAAGGGACTTCCATCCTCATCTTTGTAAGCGAGAATATCTCTTGTAATTTCAATCAGATATGAATTCAGTTTTCCGGTATTCCATTTCTTGAACACTTCGTGCTGTTCAAACGCATCCATACCAAGCAACTCTTTCATCAGATGGTATGCCTCGTTAATAATCTGCATATCACCATATTCGATACCGTTATGCACCATCTTCACAAAATGTCCGGCGCCATCTTCACCCACCCAGTCACAACACGGTGAACCGTCATCAACCTTCGCGGCTACCGCCTGAAATATTTCTTTCACAAGAGGCCATGCCTCGGGTGAACCTCCGGGCATCATCGATGGACCAAGCAATGCGCCTTCTTCGCCACCGGAAACCCCTGTTCCTACGTACAATAATCCTTTACTTTCCACATATTTTGTACGACGAATCGTATCGGGAAAATGACTGTTCCCACCATCGATTATAATATCTCCGGGTGCAAGCAGCGGAATTAATTGTTCGATAAAATCGTCAACCGGCTTCCCGGCTTTTACGAGCATCATTACCTTGCGAGGGCTTTCGAGTGATGCCACTAATTCTTCGAGTGAGTGTGCACCGATAAAATTCTTATCTTTACCCCTTCCGTTTACAAAATTATCTACTTTTTCAACCGTACGGTTATAAACAGCTACGGTGTAACCTTTGCTCTCCATATTCAGCACAAGATTCTCACCCATTACAGCTAAGCCAATTAATCCAATATCTGCTTTTTGTTTCATATTATATTTTTGATTTTAGAACCAAGAATCAAGAGACAAGACAGAACAAGAAGAATGTGTTACGAAATCTTCGCCACTCTCCTTTTCGCCATGTCTCCAGGTCATTTTTTATCTTCTCACCCGTGCATTCCCTTTCCAAATGCTCCAGACCATTTCTTCATCGGCAGGTTGAGCGTAATCTGTAAGGAATGTTGTGGCTAATGCACCACTTGCCCATGCAAACTGAATCCATTTTTCCGAACTCATCTCTTTTAAAATGGAATACAATAATCCACCCACAAATCCATCGCCACCTCCAATTCTATCCATCACATTTATTTTACGCAAAGGTGCAACGTGCCAGTTTTCATTTTCATAAACAATTGCACCCCAAAGATGTTCATTGGCGCTGATTACCTCGCGAAGCGTGTTTGCAAAAACAGTAACATTTGGAAATGCTTTCTTAGCATTCAAAATCATTCCTTTAAAGGCATCGATGGTTTCTTCAATATTTTCGCCTCCGGCTTTTGGGCCCTGTACACCTAAACAAAGTTGAAAATCTTCTTCGTTTCCAATTAAAATATCCGATAAGGATGCAATTTCATTGAAAGCCTCTTTGAGTTCTTTTTCACGACCTTTCCAGAACGTGGCTCTGTGATTCAAGTCGAAAGAAATAAGGGTTCCATATTTTTTTGCATATCGGGCAAGCTCTAAACAGAAATTACTGGTCTCCGGTGACAAAGCAGCTATCAATCCGGATAAATGTACGATCTGAACGCCCTCTTTTGCAAAAATCCGTTCTAAATCGAAATCTTTTACATTTAATGTCTTTCCTACTTCTCCGGCTCTGTCGTTTTGAACACGCGGACCTCGCAATCCAAAACCACTGTCTGCAATATTAAACTGATGACGATAACCCCAAGGATCCCCCTGCGAAATCTCCGGACCTTCATAATCTATATTCCTTGCTCTCAAGTCGGATTTAATGAAAGCTGCAATTGGACTGTCTTTTACAAAAGTTGTGAGCACTTTTACAGGAAGTCCAAGATGAGATGAAATACTTGCTACATTAGTTTCCGCACTTGTTGCGTGCATTTCGAAAAGATTACTACTATGAACCGGTTGAGCATTCACCGGAGTAATTCTCACTCCCATGCTGGAAGCAACTATCAATGAATATTTACAATCTTTTTTAAGCTGAATAGACATAATTTTAAAATAAAGAAGTTTGAAATTAGAAATTAGAAGTTAGAAGGAAATTTAGATACTAAAGGCATCGAAACCACCATCTACAATTGCAACTGTACCGGTTACAAATTTTGAAGCATCACTTACCAAATAGTGTAATGTACCAAGTAATTCTTCAGGATCTCCAAAACGTCTGAACGGAGTATGGGCAATAATAGTTTTTCCTCTGTCGGAATACGAACCATCGGGATTTGTGAGCAAGTTTCTGTTTTGTTCGGTTATGAAGAATCCCGGACAAAGTGCATTTACCCTAAAATCTTCTCCGAATTTCATAGCTAACTCTCCAGCCATATATTTAGTAAAGTTGGTTACCGCAGCTTTTGCCGAACCGTAACCAGCAACTCGCGATAAAGGACGCAGCGCCGAAGCTGATGAAATATTGATTATATTCCCTCTCTTTTCCTTCATCATATATTCTGCAAAAATGACTGAAGGGACAACCGTTCCCATCAGATTTAAATCTACCACCTTCCGGAAATCATCCATCTTTAAATCGAAGATTGTGTTTTTTGGCCCGATAGTTGCCCCGGGCATATTTCCACCCGCACCGTTAATCAGTACATCTATTTTGCCATATTTGGCGATAATGTCTTCGGCATTTTGCTTTAATACTGCTTCGTCTGTTACATCGGTTTGAAAGAAAACGGCTTCTCCTCCTTTCGATCTTACGCTTTCAACCAAAGCATCACCTTTTTCTTTATTGCGAGCCAATACAGCAACTTTTGCTCCGTGAGAAGCTAGATATTCTACCATGGAAGCACCCAAAACACCACTTCCCCCAGTTATTACTATAACTTTGTCCTGAATGTTAAATAACTCGTACATAGTTTATTTTGTTTATTGATGAAATTCATTGTCTGGTGGTTTTATTTCTTTATTTTCATATAAAAATAAAATCAACGTAGCTGTGCACGTGCACAAAATTAATACTAACTTATGAAAAATGCAAGTAAATCTCCTTGTTTTATTTTTATGTAAAATAAAATCCAATTTAGTCTTAAAATCTAAAGAATACACAACATAGAACTTTCTATTAAAATCCTTTCGTCTTGATATTTTGAAACCAAATTTTTTAACCATTTATCAAGTGAGTTTGAAGTGTTACAAACCCGAGCTGACAACGTTGTCTATTAAACAGGAATAAGAGATGTTATTCTCCTTAATTCAGTATGTTTTGTGCAACTGACTTACAATGGTCTTAAAATCAAATGATTCGAGCATAAGTGTACGCTCGAATCATTTAATCAACATCATATATCAGAACTTTAAAATCTTGGTTCCCATCCGGACTCGTAAGTCCTGGACCATAATTTCTGAGCTTCGGGATTGTTCAAAATATGACCGTTCGAAGGATCAATTTCTAATCGGCTCCCGCTTCTCCATGCAATATTTCCCAATTGTACCAATAGAGTACTTTTATGCAATTCTTCAATATCCGCATTGGGTCTCTTATTGTTTCTGATTGCATCCAGGAAATCTGCAATGTGCACACCGTCTAAGTTAGCATTGGGACTTGACGGGTCTCTTCCGTCGATAATATCACTCGTTGTTATTTCCTTGACCAATTTGTTTTTAAGATCAAAAATCTTATAACTATTTCCTCCCGTTTCCAAAGCACCGTTTTCACCATAGAAAATAACTCCCCGATCGCGTCCTTCGGTATCGCGTGAATTACAGCTTCGGCCTTCCCAGGTAACAAGACAATTATCTCCAAATCTTATGTCGATGGTTTGCGTATCAGGTGTTTCCCAATCATCTTTAAAGCGAAACCGGCCACCTTCCGAACTTACATTTGTCGGGAAATCGACATTTAATCCCCAGCGCACAACATCAATTTCGTGTGTACCGTTATTCAATGCCTCTCCGGTTCCCCAATGCCAAAACCAATGCCAGTTGTAATGTATCAGGTTATCGCGGTACGCTTTACGCGGAGCCGGGCCTTGCCACAGTTCGAAATCTAAATTTGACGGTACGGGAATCTGTTTCCCAAATCCTATCGAACCACGATTATTGGTGTACCAGGCTTTGGCAAAATATACTTTCCCTATTATACCATTATGCAGTTCCTTGATTCCTTGCGTAAGAACAGGCCAGGAACGACGCTGTGCACCTACCTGTACAACCTTGTTGTACTTTCTGGCTGCCTGAATCATCAATTCACCTTCATTTGGATTGTGGCTGCAGGGTTTTTCCACATATACGTGCTTTCCTGCTTTACATGCCATTATGGTTGCCGGGGCATGCCAGTGGTCGGGGGCACAGATCAGTAAGCCATCCAGGTCTTTTTTCTCCAATAACCTACGGATATCCTTCTCGGCGATTGCCTTTCCTCCGGCTTTTTCGACTGCAGCCAACCCTTTAGCCAACGCTTTTTCTTCAACATCACAAACGTAACGCATAACCGTATTTTTCTGCATGGCAAAGTTGCGTGCCATACCTGCTCCACGTCCGTTTGTACCCATTACTGCCATATTTATTCTCTCATTGGCACCCATTATATTCGAATAGCTTTTAGCGCTGAATGTGGCAGTACTTCCCAAAGCCAGACCGATGCTGCTTGCAGCAGCTTTTTTAATAAAATCTCTCCTTGTTGTTTTTGTTTCCATATTTTGATTCATTTTAGTGTTCTTATTTTTACGTTTCTGAAAGAAACTTCATCACCATGGTCCTGCAACAAAATATACCCCTCTTTCACGTCCCCGAATGCAGGAACGGCATTGTTGTATTTACTTAATATCAAAGCATTTTTATAAACGTCGCTTTTTCTGTCGAAGGTCAGAACTTTCTTCCCGTTCAGATAATGAGTAACTTTTGTTCCTTTGGCAACAATACGTGCAGTATTCCACTCACCCGCCGGTTTCATTACCTTTTTGGCTGAAACAGGAAGCACATCGTATAGTGTGGCAGTCTTGCGATTGCCGTTTCTACCCAGTTTACCGTCGGGATGAACGTCATCATCAAGCAATTGATATTCCAGACCAAGCCATCCGCCTTTCTCGTATCTGGTGAAATAATACTTAATGCCGCTGTTGCCTCCTTCGCTTAATTTAAAATCGACTTTTAAATCAAAATCCGAATACTGATCCAGTGTAACAATATCGCCGCCACGTTTTCCGTTCTGTGGCCGGGCGGTTAAAATACCGTCATTAACCTGCCATCCGACAGCAGGGGGTTGAGTTTTGCCCACTGATGTCCATCCATCGAGGTTTTCTCCGTTAAAGAGTAATTTCCACCCTTGTTTCTGCTCTCTTTGAGTTAACTCATTCGATGTCTGAGCTTGCAAAAAAGTGACACAGAAGACTAAAATAAATATTGAAATGATTTTTCTCATAATTTTAAACTGAATTACATTTGAGTATAACCTTTATTCTGAATTATTTTCCCCGGATTTGATTGCATTACCGTCGTAGGAATAGGATAAACTAATGCATTATCACTCCAGGTGAAAGTATTATATCCATCGTACTCTTGTTCAGCAATCATCACATCTTTTGCTCTTCCTGTTCTAACTAAATCAAACCAACGGTGACTCTCGAAAGCTAACTCAATTCTTCTTTCTTTCTCTATAGCCAATAGGAAATCACTATCCGACGCAAAGTCAGTTAGCGCATAATCGGCCAATAAGTTATTAACAACTCCAATTGCCGGGTCACCGGGTGTATTTCTTGCTCTTTGTCTAATTTTGTTTAGATAAGTCAGAGCATCCGTTCTGCTTCCGTTTGTTCTTACCAAAGCTTCACTATAAAGTAAATATATGTCGGCCAATCTCAATTCGATCCAGTTATTTCCGTTATCGGATCCACTAGTCGATACATCATAATATTTACAAACATATCTGTCGTTCTCCCAGTTTTTGGTTTTGGCATTCAACCACCCATCACGCATACTAACATATTTACGAGGATCGCCGTACTCATATGCATCAGACATGTTTTTAGTTGGAGCATTTTGTCCTCCCTTATTTCCAACAAGAACTACTTCCTTATCGGAGAAACGTGGTGCAAAATTATTGTTCCAGGGGCTCCCGGTAGCTCCTCCCTGAGTACCTTTTTTATATTGAACCTCGAATAACGATTCGGATGTATTTTTATTGTCAACATAAAAAAGATCTTTGTAGCTGGGAACGAGTGAATATTTTGAGTTTTGCAGAATAATTTTAAACTGATCTATTGCTTTAGTATAATATTCATTACCTCCATTTAAGGGATATCCGGCCATTGTCATATATACCTTTCCCAACAATGCAGATGCTCCTGCTTTGGTAACTCTTCCTTTGTCGGTGGAACTATAAGATTCCGGTAAATTTTGTTCGGCAAACTTCAAATCCTCGATTACAAAGTCATATATCGCTTTTAAGGAGACCCTGTTCAACTCGTAAGCCTCTACAGGACTTATTTCTTTATCTACTTTTATTACACCCAATAGCTCATTGTTCAAAGCGTATCCGCCAAAAATTCTATTCAGGTAAAAATACATTAAAGCTCTCAGGAACATTGCTTCTGCTTTATATTGAGATTTAAGACTTTCATTCGTAAAAGGAATATTGTCGATTCTTCCAATTACAATGTTGCATCGCAATATAGTATTATAACTGCTGTTCCAGCAACCGCTTAAGAACCCATTATCAGGTAACAGCGGTGATGCGAATTCATCAATCCCTTTTTCATTTTCCGGATTACCGGCCAACCACGAATAAGTCGTATTATCAGATCTGATCTCACCGAGCCTGATATATTGCTCATTATATAGAGATCTCAAAGAACCGTAAGCTGAAAGAACAGCTTGATTCATATCAACTTCTGTCTTGTAAAATCCATCGACATTCAAAGCAGAAGGAGGATTTAATGTAATAAAATCATCAGTACAGGAAACAAAAACAAATGCAATCAGACTGAGAATTAATATAAATATTTTTTTCATTATTGTATTGTTTAAATTAGTTATAATCAGAATGTAATATTAGCTCCAAAAATAAAGGACCTTGCCGGCGGATATCCTAAATAATCTCCTCCTTTAGACAGTCCATCCCCCTGACTACTCGTTTCCGGATCGTAGCCAATGTAATTCGTTAGAGTATAAAGATTTGTTCCTGTAACATACAATCTTAAACCACTCAAATGAATTTTTTGTACGATACTTTTATCAAAATCGTAACTAAATGAAACATTCCTTAATCTTAAATAAGATACATCTTGTACCCAAGCAGATGATGGGGTTCTCTGCCAGCCTGACGGTGTACGGGTTGGCCTGAAATGTATACCATCACCAGGCTCTTCAGGTGATCTCCATCTATTTAATTGCTCTATCATTCCATTTCTGTCTCCGTGATAGATTCCAACCATTCTTTTGAAAAAGCTAAATACTTCAGCACCGTATGAGCCATTCATTTGAATATTAAGTCCAAAGTTCTTATAATTAAATGTATTATTTAAACCTGCCGTAAAAATCGGAGTATTGTCACCTAATATAGTTCGGTCATTCTCATCCAGTACACCGTCATCATTAACGTCTTTGTACCTTCCATCACCAATTTTATCCGCTGTTAAATGTGGATATGTGTCAAGTTCTTCTTGAGTCATAAAAACTCCATCGTAAACATATCCGTAAAAACTTGCTATTGGATACCCGGGCATAGTGATAAATGAATTATTTGCATTGGGAGCACTCCCATATAAAGGCCGTGCATCAGGACCAACTTCCAGTACTTTATTTTTATTGAAAGAGATATTGAAGTTTGTATTCCATGAGAAGTCCCCTGTAAAATTAATGGTATTAATTACGAACTCCATCCCTTTATTTTCGACTTTCCCAACATTTTGCATTTGCGAGGAATAACCTGTAATTGTTGGAACGGGAACGTTCATCAAAAGGTCTATTGATTGACTGTCATAAAAATCGGCCTCTAATCTTATTCGATTGTTGAACAGACCTAAATCAAAACCCAAGTTGTATTGGCTGGTTCTTTCCCATCCTAAATCAGGGTTAGACATTGAGTTTGGATTGATCGTATTCACTAAATTATCACCTAATGAATAAAATCCTGTCGATAAAAGTCCTATAGAAGAGTAGTTTCCAATTCTATTATTACCGGAGATACCATAACTTGCACGTAGCTTTAAATCGGAAACAGATTCGACGTTCTGCATGAATTTTTCTTGAGATATACGCCATCCAACAGAAAATGAAGGAAAAGTTCCCCATTTTTTGTTTTGTCCAAAACGCGATGAACCATCACTTCTGATTGTTGCAGTAAGCAGATAACGATTATCATAAGCATAGTTTACGCGACCTAAGTAAGAAATCATTGAATATTTAGATTCGTCACTTGTCAGACTATACATTGTTCCCGCATTTAAGGTTGTAATGTTATCGTTTGGAAACCCCCTGGCTTCACCATCCATATGTTCATAGTTGTGAGCCTGCGTGGTGTATCCAGCCAATGCTGTTACCTGATGCTTGTCCGCAAATAAATTTGTATAAGTCAGCGTATTTTCGATAACCCAGTCCCTGTCTGTCCATCTTTCATTGAAGGCTTCTGCCGGTCTGGGGGCTTTTGATGCATCTAAATCAATAAAAGAGGGTTGAAATCTTTTAAGAATGTTATCTTGTATTCCTCCATTGACATTAATTTTGTACTTTAGGTTTTTAACGATATCCCACTCAGCAAAAATAGTTCCTAACCAGCCATGCCTTTTCCTATGATTCAGAATCTCCATGGCAATACCTATAGGATTTGCCACATCACCTGCCAATATCTCAGGATTTCTTACCATTGATCCGTAACTACCATCCTCATTTCTTAAAGGATAAATAGGAGGTAAGTTCATCGCATACATGATAGGTGCATCCTTTCCATTTGCCTGTTCGCTACCATCTACATAATAAGCCATTAATTGCATTCCCACATTTAAATTGTCCAGAACGCTCGTCGAAACACTTGATCTAAAATTAAAACGCTCATAATCAGTGTTAATCACAATACCGTCTTGATTTGTATAACTTCCTGTTAAGATATAGTTTGTTTTATCTAAACCTCCGGAAATAGATAACTCATACTGTTGCATCATAGCATTTCTGAACAATAACTTTTGCCAGTTATTATCGGGCATGGTTGCAACAGAAGCTGGATCAAGAAAATTATATTTGAAACCGCCTGTCCCGTCAGGTATCATATACTGAGTATTAGCGCTTGGGTATAACCTACGCCTACTATTTGGATCCGTTATTTTATGAGGTGATTTATCGGGGTCGGCTTTAATAATGTTTGCATCTAACCATGCCTGATTTCTACCATCTATAAACCACTCTACGTACTGATCTCTGTTCATCATTTCAAGTTCCTTTTCAGGTTGTTGAAATCCAACATAAGTGTTGAAATTAATAACTGGTTTTCCCGATTTCCCTTTTTTAGTCGTTATAATTACCACTCCATTGGCACCACGTGACCCATAAATTGCTGTTGATGAGGCATCTTTTAAAACTTGAATACTTTCAATATCTGATGGGTTTATCAATCTAAATGCTCCCCCCTCCATTGGATATCCATCGATAACATATAGTGGATCATTTGACTGTGTAATAGACCCTGTTCCTCTGATTCTGACGGATAATCCTTCACCTCCTGGAAAACCATTTGTTTGTTGGACTATCATACCCGGAATTTGACCTGCCAGACTTTCGCCAAAATTTAAGGACGATCTATCTTTTAAGTTTTCAGATGTCACTGACGCTACGGCTGTAGTAACATCTGATTTTCTTTGAGTGCCGTATCCAACAGCTACAATTTCATCTAAACCGATTGATTCTTCTTCCATGGTAACTGTTAAAGAATTTCGCCCTGCGATACTAACATCAAGTGTTTTCATCCCAATAAAAGAGAATTGAAGTGTCTGTATGTTCACGGGCACAGTTAAAGAAAAGTTACCATTCGCATCAGTCACTGTCCCTTGAGAAGACCCCGGAATAACAATTGATACTCCAGGCAGTGCTTCGCCATCTGACATCATCACGCGTCCTGTTATTACTTTAGTATTTTGTTGAAAACTCTCTGCTCTTAGAGTTTCAGACCCATTAGCATAAACCGCATTAATACTAAATAATACAAGAATGCACATTAAAACTTTTAGAATTCTCATAAACTAATAAAAATTAAATAATTTCACAAATTACATTACTTAAACACTACTATGATCGTTTATTAGGGCACCAGATTTTCTGAATACCGAGGTACTAATAAATTTAATTTCTCAGACTATATTTGTGTACGTGCACAAATGTAGCGCAGTGAGTTTGATAAACAAACAAATTTATGTTAATCTTTCCTAATTTAAAGCTTATGACATGAAAAAAACTGCTATTTTCATTTTGTGTGTTTACACAATAATAAATTAACTCCTTATCTTTGTATATTCTATAAAATTTAAAAACATCCTAACTCAATGAAAAAACGAATCAGGATTAAGGACATAGCCGCACAGGCAGGGGTATCATCGGGAACGGTAGATAGAATATTGCACAACCGTGGGAATGTATCGGAAAAAGCAAGAATTGCCGTGGAAAAGGTTTTAAAACAGATGGGGTACAAACCAAACATACATCTATCCGGGCTTTCTTTGAAAAAAACATACGAAATTGTCATTACCACTCCCCATGCTTCACACGGAGAGTATTGGGAAAGCATTCATAATGGTATTCAGGAGGCTATTGCCCAGCATGAAAGCATAAACATTAAAACCATATACTTAACTTACGACCAATACAATATTTATTCTTGTCAGAATGTCTTTACACAAATACTAATCCTTGCTCCTGACGCAGTTATCATTGGTCCGACTTTTAAAGACGAAACAACTGATCTTGCCAATAAATTGTCAGAAAAAAAAATCCCATTCACATTTGTAGATTCAATGGTTGAGGGGACATCGCCACTTGCATTTTACTCGGCAAATCATTATATTTTAGGTTATCTGATGTGTAAACTATTAAAATCGCTTATTCCTGAATCGAGCGATATTGGTGTACTTCAGGCTATAAGGATTGGGGATCAGAGTGCAAATACGAGTATTCTCAGACGAAAGGGTACTTATGATTATTTAACGGAAACCAATTTTTCCAACGAGATTCATAATATCCAGTTTTCAGTTTACGAGGCACAGAAGAATGAAGAAAAAATGAGAGAATTTTTCTCTTTACATCAAAATGTAAAAGGTGTGATAGTGCTGAACTCAAGAGGAAATGTTGTGGCCAATTTTCTGAAACAAAACGAAATCAATGATGTGAAGTTGATTTGTGCAGATTTAACAAAACCCAACATTACGGCTTTAAAAGAAGGGAGAATCAATTTTTTGATAGATCAAAACCCAGATTATCAAGGATATATGGCTATGAAGACGCTACTTGAGCATCTCATTTTACAAGCTAAACCAAAGGTTGCAAATTATTTACCTTTGAATATCGTTACAAAAGAGACTATTGATCTGCAACTTGAATTTAACTTTTTAAAAAAGATTTAAATACCACAAAAACATTTCTCCTGTTGTAGCGTTAATTTAGTCGATGAAAAGAGAGAAAATAACGTTTGAAAATTCAAAAGGGATTACGCTTTCCGGTGTTATTGAATTACCTGAAAATTCTTCTCCAAAAGCGTTTGCAATTTTTTCGCACTGTTTTACATGTAACAAAAACCTCATAAACGTCAAGTACATATCGGAAGCGCTGAGTGAAAAGAGGATTGCTGTACTTAGATTTGACTTTACAGGATTAGGTGATAGCAAAGGCGATTTTGCCAAAACTGATTTCTCGTCGAATATAGATGATTTATTACGCGCTGCTGAGTTTTTAAAGGAAAACTACGATGCCCCAAAACTTCTCGTCGGACATTCGTTAGGTGGTGCAGCATCCATAATAGCTGCCGGGCAGCTCGATTCTGTAAATGCACTTTCTTTGTTAGGCACACCTTCTACACTGGACCACATTGGCAGATTATTTAAGAATAAACTGGATGAAATAAATTTATTCGGAAGTGCCATGATTGACGTAGCCGGAAGAGATATTGAAATAGGAAAAGGATTTGTGGATGATCTACCAAATTATAACATCAGGAAGTCGCTTAATAAATTAAATAAGCCTTTACTTATTCTGCATTCCCCACAGGATGAGATGGTTAACATTGAACACGCTACCCAAATATTTATGGCGGCGCAGCATCCTAAAAGTTTCATTGCACTGGACGGAATAGATCACCTGATTAAAAATATTAAAGACGCCCGGTACGTCGGAAGTCTTATAGGTGAGTGGGCAATGAGGTATTTATAGATAAACTCAGATACTTAGGCTTTATCTTTTCTCAAAGTGATGATCATCATAATACTTTGAGAAAGTATGCCCCCAACGAAACCCAAGCCTCCTAAATTCTTTAACTACTACGTGATCGGGATGCAATGTACCGTTTACGGTTGTATCCAACACAGCATTTTCGGGCTGATTGGGGCGATTTATTTTTTTCCAGCGGACCGGATTAAAGCGTGGGTTTATATCGATTGCCATTCCACGGGCGTGTTTGGAATATGCTATGTTGCGATAGCAAAAACTATACGTGTTATTGTCGTCCATCGATAAGCTATCATTCCAATTGTAATGTACTATTGGGATGGCCTTTTCTACCACAAAATCGTTTTTGAGCATAAACTCGAAAATATCCCGGATATCATTTTCGATCTTTCTGTTTGTCAGGATTTGTCCTTTATGTAGTTTGTCATCGGTTGATTTGTAAAGGACATCGAAAAGCACCAATTCATCAATGATTGATCTGGGAGCTTTCGTCCCGGCAACAGCCTCTTCGAAAGTGAGTTGCGAATCTATGACAATCGTATCTTTCTCCGGGATCGTATCAGTAACAGGTACCATGTTTTCCGATTCGCTTTTCTGTGTTTTTTCACCAATGCAGGAATACAAATAAATAGTAATAATAAACACAGTAATAAAAAAGGATGGTTTCATTTCGTGAGATTAAGATTCCTAAGTTAATTCTAAATCAAACTCATCCGATAATTTCTGCAACGATTGATTTTTCTGAACAAGCTCATCGAAAATCTCGCGTGAAGTTAATGGTTTTTTCACCGTGGTTACTTCCGAAATCTTGATGGTCATTGAGATATCATCGTTCAGTAAACTCTCGCGCAAGTATGATAAAATATCAATACTATGATCATCTAAATAGCTCTTGTTGATTTCGGTATTTACTTCCACTTCAAAAACCGTGTTTCCCAGCATTTTGGGTCTATAAAGCTTCATGGTGTTTTTGAGTAACTTTTCCTCTTTCAAATTTTCAGCAAACACTAACCACGCTTCTTGCAATTCAACTTCGGTGAACAGTTGATTATTCTGCTTAGATTCTTTCTCTTCCTGTTTGTCTTTCTTAGCCTGATAATCCTGCTTTTCTTCCGATAACGACGATAACGAAACTCCTAATCCTGCAAGAGACTTGGGAACAAGCTTTTTCTCACCCTGTGGCGCAGGTTTTATTTCAGGTTTAGGTTCGGAAACAATATTTTGAGGTGGAACAGGCGTTGCTTTTACTTTAAGATCTTTGCCCTCAGCCGGAGTTACCGGCTTAAGCTCGTTTTTTTTTTCGTTTCCTTCTTTAGAGTCTATCTGTTTGTCCGATAACTGGCAAAGTTTAATAAGTGTAAGTTCCAGTAACAAGCGTTTATTTTTACTCAAACGATAGTTTAAATCGCAATCGTTAGAAGTTTCAATTGCTTTATACAAAAAATCATTACTGCATTGTTTTGCCGTTGAAATATATCTATCACGGATGGAAGCACCTACTTCAAATAGTTTTGCAGTAATAGGATCTTTACAAACCAACAAATCACGAAAATGCGAAGTTATTCCACTGATTATGTATTGTCCTTCGAATCCACGATTCAAAATATCATTAAGAACCAGTAAACAATTCACAACGCTCCCTCCAAGAACAGCATCAGTTATCTTGAAATAGTACTCGAAATCGAGTACATTCAAGTTCTCAATTACCGATTTGTACGTGACATTTCCCGATGTGTAACTCACAGTTTGATCGAAAATAGAAAGTGCGTCACGCATACCGCCATCTGCCTTTTGAGCAATTATGTTTAACGCTTCCGGTTCAGCAAGAACATTTTCTTCCTGAGCTACATACTGCAAATGATTCACAATATCCGAAATACTTATCCGGTTAAAATCATAAACCTGGCATCGTGAAAGAATAGTGGGTATTATTTTATGTTTCTCGGTTGTTGCCAAAATAAAAATGGCATGCGCCGGAGGTTCTTCCAACGTTTTCAAAAACGAATTGAATGCCGATGTAGAAAGCATATGAACCTCATCGATAATATAAACTTTATATTTCCCGATTTGAGGTGGAATTCGAACCTGGTCAATCAGCGAACGAATATCATCAACAGAGTTGTTGGATGCAGCGTCAAGCTCATGAATATTATAGGAACGTTGTTCGTCGAAAGCGACACACGACTCACACTGATTGCAGGCATCGTGCTCAGATGTCAGATTCAGACAATTGATAGTTTTGGCAAAAATGCGGGCACACGTTGTTTTACCCACTCCTCGCGGGCCGCAAAACAAATAAGCATGTGCAAGTTTATTTCCCGCAATAGCATTTTTGAGCGTAGTTGTCAATGCTTCCTGGCCTACAACCGAACGAAAAGTCACCGGCCTGTATTTCCTTGCCGAAACAATATAATTGTCCATTTTTCCTGAAGTTACGAAAAGCAAATGTACGAAAAAAACTCAAATTCTCCATTCATTTGATGAATAGCTTAAGAACTTCAATTAAATTTTTGTACTTTTACACCAATCAAACGAAATAGATTATGGATCAATATTTTCTTAAATCATTCTTCGTATTCGTCGCTTTTATTGCAATTTATTCCTGCTCATCGAGCAAAAAAGCACAGGTTGATGTAACTGGTGATGATTCATTGAAGTTAGAACAAACAATTGTTCCAGACACATTTGTTTTACCCAATATTCCCGCCGAGATTACCAATTCTGATGCCAGGGCAGAATATCTCGTGATGAATTATTGGAACAGATTCGATTTTTCTGACGAAGAACTGACTCAACGTCCAGAAATTACAGAGCAGGCATTCGTTGATTACGTTAACATCCTTTCTTACGTTCCATTCGACAAAGCGAAAGAGTCACTCAATTACACTTTAAAAAAAGCTGAAGCAAACAATGCCATGTATTCTTACTTTGGTACTCTTTTCGACAAATATTTCTATGGAGCTAATTCCCCGTTCCGAAACGAAGAATTTTACATACCGGTTTTGCAAGAACTTGTGAAGTCGAACTCTATATCCGGTGCAGATAAATCCAAGTACCAGTTTCAGTTGGAGATGACATTGAAAAACAGAGTAGGACAAACTGCCAATGATTTTTCTTTTACACTATCATCAGGACAATCACAAAAATTGCACTCCATTAAAAGTGAATATCTTATTTTGATGTTTTCAAATCCGGGATGCTCTACCTGTGCCTCTGTTACCAATGCCTTGACAAAATCTACAGCACTCAATCAGGCTTTCTCCATGAACTCTCCTACCCGCACAATGGTTACTGTTTTAACAGTTTATCCCGATGCAGATATAGATGAATGGCTGTTGCATTTACCACAAATGCCAACAAACTGGGTACACTCTTACGACAAAGGGATGGCTATCACCAAAGAAAAACTGTACGACATCAAAGCAATTCCAACCTTGTATTTGTTGGACAAAGATAAAAAAGTAGTTCTCAAAGACACTTCTATTGAAGCCATAGAATCGTTTTTCGAAAAACCGAATTAGTATATCAGAATCTTTGTGATAAATGAAAGTAATACTTGTACTAATATTTACCTTCTTACTACCGGTCTACACATTCAGTCAAGAAAAGAAATATTTTGAAAATCCGGTTATCACCTCAGACATGGCGGATCCTTCCATCGTAAAAATTGGAGATGCTTTTTATGCTACCGGAACCTCTTCAGAATGGGCCCCATTTTATCCGATATTCTCCTCCAAAGATTTGATCAACTGGACACAAATAGGGCACGTTTTTAATAAAAAACCCGATTGGACTTCACACTCTTTCTGGGCCCCTGAACTATTTTATCACAACAATAAAGTTTTCTGTTATTATACCGCCCGACGTAAAACAGACAACGTATCGTTTATCGGAGTGGCATCCTCCGATTCCCCTTACAAAGAGTTCAAAGATCATGGACCAATAATTGAATATGGAACCGAATCCATTGACGCGTTTGTATTTGATGATAACGGGCAATTATACATCAGTTGGAAAGCTTACGGCTTAGACAAACGTCCGATAGAATTGCTAGCCAGCAAATTATCTGACGATGGACTAAGACTCGAAGGTGAAGTTTTCTCGCTGATGAAAGACGATGAAAAAATCGGAATGGAAGGTCAGCAACACCTTAAACGAGGAGATTATTACTATATTATTTACTCGGCGCGCGGTTGCTGCGGTCCATCGAGTGATTACAATGTAAGGGTTGCCCGTTCCAAAAGCTTTGCCGGGCCTTATGAAAAATATGACAGAAATCCGATTTTACATGGAGGCGACGGATACTTTCAGTCCGGAGGACATGGCACGTTGGTTGAGATAGAGGGTAACAGATTGCTTTACCTGTTTCATGCGTATCAAAAAGGTTCCGGATTTTATTTAGGAAGGCAACCTTCTTTACAAGAAATTGAAATAACAGACGATGACTGGATTCAATTTAAAACAGGAAATCAAATAACAGTCAAACAGCTAACCCCTTTTAAAAACACCATTCAACAAAAGTGGAGGGGATTCAGAGACGAATTCAATGATAAATCATTGAAAGTGGCCTGGACATGGAATTATCCATTTTCAAACATCCATACCCGATTGAAAAGCGGAAAGCTCTTGTTGGGCGGCAATTCTATTGGCGAAAATAAATATGGAACCGCACTGTGTGTGCGCCCACAAGCCGTGAATTATTCTTACGAAACTCAGATCAGCAATAAAAACGATAGTTTCAAGGGACTTACCATGTACGGAGACGATAAGAACCTATTGATCTTTGGTACTCAAGGAAATAAACTGATTCTTAAATCTGTTAGAGATAATGAGGAAAGTCTACTGGCTGAATCCACCTATACCGGAAAAAGTCTATTTATTAAGGTTGAAGTTCGGGATGGTTGCTTCCTTTCATTTTACACAAGCTCAAAAGGTAAAAAATGGAATCGTATATCTGATGTACCTCTAAAAGTTGATTATTTAGTACGCTGGGACAGGGTTGCCAGACCCGGATTAATTCATATTGGTGAAGCTGGTCATCCTGCAGAATTTGCGTATTTTAAGATGGAGAAGCTAACAGAATAAAGTTTGAAATTCTATAGTATCTTAATTCTCTTTTCTCTAGTATTATCCAAACATTTTTTATCTTTGTAGAATCACTCTTAAAATTCCATGTTCATGAAAAGACATATTCTTCTCATCATGCTGTTATCGTTAACAACAGCACTATTTGCCCAGAACACCGATGAAAGTAAAGTCGGCACTTATGTATTGCCTGAATTGTTAAAAGCTCAAAACGGAGAAGATATCAATTCGGTAGAAAAGTGGAATGCAATCCGACGTCCGGAAATTCTCTTACTGTTTGAGGATAATATATATGGCCGGGTTCCCAAAGATTTCGATAAAATTGAGTTTAAGGTATTGGCGCAAGACAGAAACGCACTGAATGGAAAGGCTACTTATAAAAAAGTGGCTATTTATGTTGTAAGAAATAAAAAGATCATTACCATTCAGGTCAATTTGTTTATACCCAACAATGTCAGGAAGCCGGTTCCCGCATTTATAACAATCGATCATCGGGGACTGGAAACGATGAACCCTTCACCTGAAAATGAGTTCTGGCCTGCGGAAGAAGTCATAAATTCCGGTTACGCCATTGCAGCATTCGATGTAAAGGACGTTGCCCCCGATCATAAAACCAATTATGTGAACCAAATCCTGACCAAACTTTATCCCGAACAAATACAACAATCAAACGGAATGCGCGCTCTTGGCGCATGGGGCTGGGGTGCCAGCAGGGTTATTGATTATTTTGAAACCGACAAGACAATTGATGCTAAGAAAATAGCCGTTGTGGGACATTCCCGCGGTGGCAAAGCAGCGCTTTGGTGCGGAGCACAAGACAAGCGGGTGGCAATCGCAATATCAAATGAATCTGGAAATTCGGGTGCAAAGATATCGAGAAGGAACTTTGGAGAGTCGATTGCCGCCATTACTAAAAATTTTCCATATTGGTTTATTCCAAAATATGCTTCGTTCTCCAACAACGAAGATAAATTGCCTGTTGACCAGCATATGTTACTGGCGTTAATGGCTCCACGCGCAGTGTATGTGGCTAGCGCAGCCGACGATTCGTGGGCAGATCCTAAAGGGCAATACCTGTCGCTTGTTGCTTCACAACCGGTCTTCAATCTATTTAATTACAAAACAAACTTACCCGATAATATGCCTGCAAACAATGAGCAGATTATTCAATTACCACTTGGGTTTCACAATCGTGACGGTGCTCACGATATGAATCTGTTCGACTGGAGGCAGTTTGTAAAATTTGCCAATGAGTACTTCAAAAAGAACAATAACAAATAATAGAATTTTTATGAAAAAAGTATGGTCATTAATGGGTGTCATCATGCTGACACTTTTACTGGTATCTTGCAACCAAAAGAAAAGCAACGGAGCTGAAGGAGAATGGATTCAGCTATTCAATGGAAAAGACTTAGCCGACTGGACAGTAAAGATCAAAGGTTACGACTCGGGCGATAACTTTGGTAATACGTTCAGAGTAGAAGACGGTATGATTAAGGTACGTTACGAAGCCTACGACTCTCTACACGGAAGGTTTGGACACATTTTTTATAATAGCGAATTTTCAAATTATAAACTGCGCGTTGAATATCGAATTGTGGGCGATCAGTGTCCGGGAGCGCCGGAATGGGCTTACAAAAATTCCGGAATCATGGTCCACGGACAAATGCCCGAAACGATGGAGAAAGATCAGGAATTTCCAACCTCCATCGAAGTTCAATTGCTGGCAAGTGATTCTTTGGTTCAAAGAACCAATATGAATGTTTGTACACCGGGAACAAACATTGTGATGAACGGAGAATTAATTCTTGACCATTGCATAAATTCTTCTTCGGACAACTTCTACGGTGAGGACTGGATAACTGCCGAAGTAGAAGTAAGAGGAAACGATATTATAAAACATATCGTTAACGGCGATACAGTTTTGCAATATAATCAACCACAATTAGATGAAAGGGACGCTACTTATGCAAAACTCATCGAATTGAACGGTGGTGACAAAATGCTGAGCAAAGGTACAATTTCTCTTCAAAGCGAAGGACATCCCATCGATTTCAGAAAAGTGGAAATATTAGTACTCGAAAATTAAATTAGCTATATGAATTCAATAGTATAAATTTATTCTATATCTATTTCTCCTATATCATTTTTGAGAATAACCTTCTTGTTGTAACTTTATGACAAATAATAATTTAATTAATTAAAATTTTAAAAACAACAAAATGGAACAAGAACAAAAAAATTTCACAATGCCACGTATCGGCGACAAAGCGCCTGCATTTACAGCAGTAACAACTCAGGGTAAAATTAATTTTCCTGGCGATTTCTCAGGGAAATGGAAAGTACTTTTCAGCCATCCGGCAGATTTTACGCCTGTTTGCACAACGGAATTTATGACGTTCGCAACACGTCAGAAAGAATTCGAAGCACTCAACTGCCAATTGGTCGGCCTTTCAGTTGACGGTCTTTTCAGTCACATTGCGTGGCTGCGCAATATTAAAGAAAAAATCGATTACAATGGGATGAAGGATGTTGAAGTGACTTTCCCGTTAATCGAGGATATTAAAATGGATGTTGCCAATAAATACGGCATGATACAGCCTGGCGACAGCGAAACCAAAGCAGTTCGCGCAGTCTTCTTTATTGACACAAAAGATGTTATTCGTGCCATCATTTACTACCCCGCATCGCTCGGACGTAACTTTGACGAGATTCTCCGGGCGCTAAAAGGTCTACAAACAGCTGATAACTTTAGTGTTGCACTTCCGGCCGACTGGGAACCGGGCAAAGACGTAATTGTGCCGCCTGCAGGTTCATGCGGTGCTGCCAAAGACCGTATGCAAGGAAAAGAAGAAGACGTACATTGCTACGACTGGTATCTGTGCACAAAAAAACTTTCGAAAGAAGCCGTAGAAAGTGCGTTATATAGCTAAAAGATCCGACAAAACAATAAAATGAAAAATCCCGCATCAAAAAATGCGGGATTTTCTATTTATATGAGCATCTGTCGGTTTAAAGCCAGTTGATGCTTTATTTAAAATTACAACTGAGGTCCTGAAGCAACCAATGCTTTTGCTGCATCGTTGTCTAAGTACTGCTCAAAATTTTTGATGTATTTTCCAGCAAGTGATTTTGCCTTAGCTTCCCATTCTGCCACATCAGCGTAAGTATCGCGCGGGTCAAGAATTTCAGTGTCAACATTATTCAGTGCTGTAGGTGCAACCAAATTCAAGATTGGGATCTGAACTGTTTCAGCTTTCTCAATTGAACCGTCGATGATAGCATCGATGATGGCACGTGTATTCTTCAGAGAAATACGTTTTCCCGTACCGTTCCATCCGGTGTTAACCAAGTAAACTTTAGCATTATGTTCTTGAGCTTTTCCAATCAATGTTTTTGCGTACATGGTTGGATGAAGTGTCAAGAAAGCTTCACCAAATGCAGGTGAGAAAGAAGGAACAGGCTCAGTAATACCGCGTTCTGTTCCGGCCAATTTTGAAGTAAATCCTGAAAGGAAGTGGTATTGGGCTGATTTTTCATCCAAAATAGATACCGGAGGTAACACACCAAATGCGTCAGCCGACAAGTAAATAATTTTGCTTGCGTGGCCTGCACGTGAAGGAGTTACGATTTTGCTGATATGATAAATTGGATAAGAAACACGGGTGTTTTCTGTTTTTGAAGCAGCAGCTGTATAGTCAGGAGTTCCGTCAGCTTTTACAGTTACGTTTTCAAGCAGTGCATCTCTGCGAATAGCTCTCCAGATATCCGGTTCTTTATCTTTTTCCAGGTCAATAACTTTTGCATAGCAACCGCCTTCGTAGTTGAATACTCCGTGGTCGTCCCATCCGTGTTCGTCGTCACCGATTAAGAAACGTTTTGGGTCAGCAGAAAGAGTTGTTTTACCTGTTCCGGAAAGACCGAAGAAAATAGCTACGTCACCTTCAGCGCCAACGTTAGCCGAGCAGTGCATAGAAGCGATTCCGCGAAGTGGCAAATAGTAGTTCATCAAAGCGAAAATACCTTTTTTCATTTCGCCGCCGTACCAGGTACCACCGATAACTTGCATTTTGCGAGTTAGATCAAACAAGGTAAATACTTCAGAGTTCAATCCTTGTTCTTTCCAGTTTGGATTGCTGGTTTTAGAACCGTTCAAGCAAACGAAATCAGGTTCGCCGTAGTTCGCCAATTCGTAGTGAGAAGGACGGATGAACATATTAGTCACGAAGTGAGCTTGCCATGCAACTTCCATAACAAAACGTACTTTCATACGAGTATCTTCGTTTGTTCCGCAGAATGTATCAACTACGTAAAGTTTTTTTGCAGTTGAAAGCTGGTCTGTTACAAGATCTTTACAATGATCAAATACCTCAGGAGTAGTTGGTCTGTTGATGGTACCATCCCACCACAATGTATCGCGTGTAGTATCGTCCAATACAATGAATTTATCCTTAGGAGAACGGCCTGTAAATTTACCGGTATCTACTGATACTGCACCTGTAGTTGTTAACACTGCTTTTTCAAAGCCTTCGTTTGCAGGATCCATTTCTGCTTGGAATAGTTCTTCGTAAGTTGGATTATGCAGGATCTCAAAGTCTCCTTTAATGCCATACTTGCTTAAATCTAAATTTGCCATGTGAATAATAAATTTTATGAATATAAATGTGTGAATTAAACTCGTCTAACCGTTTTTTACATGTGAATGATACCCTAAAATTTTACCGATATCCTAAAACAGCGACAAAAATAATTAATAATGTTGAAATAAAAAAAGAATTAAAGAAAAATTTCTTTAATTATTGTATCTTTTCAATTTATTCCTAATTTGGAACAAAAAAATGATGAAAATGTTTATCGTTGAAACCAAAAATGTTACCTTTGTTTTTCGAAAAACAGGTTGTACTAACACTTTACTACTATTGAAATGAAGGTAATTGATTTTTCGAAAACGAACTCGCTCCTGAACTCTTTTGTCCGTGAAATTAGAGACATAACCATCCAAAACGACAGGTTAAGATTTCGTAGAAATTTAGAGAGAATTGGTGAAATAATGGCATACGAAATCAGCAAAGATTTAAGCTATATAACAATTCCCGTTACTACTCCACTCGATGTGGCCGCGGTTTCTGTACCCGATGAAGATATTGTTATCGGAACCATTCTCAGGGCAGGGCTACCCTATCATCATGGTGTGCTCAATTATTTCGATTACGCAGAAAATGCTTTTGTATCGGCTTACAGGAAATACAAAGAAACCGGACATCAATCTTTTGATATTCACATTGAATACATTGCTTCACCGGATATAGATGGGAAAACACTTATACTTACAGACCCTATGTTAGCAACCGGAAGCAGCATGGAACTGACATACAGGGCACTACTAACAAAAGGAACACCCAGGAAAATCCATATCGCATCCATTATCGCCAGCAAACAAGCAGTAGATTATTGTATAAAACATTTTCCGGAAGATAAAACTACCATCTGGGTCGCAGCAATTGATCCCGAACTGAATGAATCTGCTTACATAGTGCCCGGAATAGGAGATGCAGGTGATTTGGCATATGGTGAGAAAAGCTGATTGTAGTAATTTCTACCTTGAAATACGTATAAGCGACCTTACTCATAAAACTTTTTCTCAAAAGCTTTAAATTCTCCTTTTTTTAAAATTAATCGCTTCCACACAGCGGAAATAAATCCCGTACCGTATCCAAAAAGTTGTGTCCACGCAGCTGCGATGCTATAAAGCCCTACTTTAAGAGATTTGTTTTTTACAGTTGAGTCAACTAAAACCAGCAAACTGTATAAAACCGGTATCAGAATAAAGACGGGGAAAAATAACGACAAAAGCAGTGAAAGGGTCATAACTTTTACAAAAACCGAGGGTAAAAGGTGCACAAGCTTTAACGATTTAGGATGTGCTAAATATAAATTTATCCTGGCAATTCCCGAATTATATACTTGTTTGAAAAACTGCCTGAAAGTTGATCTTCGTTTGTGATAAACATATGCCTCGGGAATGAGTGCTGTTTTGAATCCTTTTTCTATAAGCCGCAGGCTGAAATCGATATCTTCACCGAAACGCATTTTCCCGTAACCGCCAAGCGCATCAAATGCTTTTTTAGAAACTCCCAGATTGAAACTTCGGGGATGAAATTTATCCATAGATTTATTTCCGCCCCGAATGCCTCCGGTTGTAAAGAAAGAAGTCATGGAATAATTTATTGCCTTTTGTATCGTTGTAAAAGTGGGTAAAGCCCTATCGGGACCGCCGTAGGCGTCAACAAAGCTATTTTCTATATATTTTGAGACGTTTTCAATGTAGTTTTCAGGAATAATACAATCTGAATCGAAGAAAACAAGATAGTCGTATCTTGATCTTTGCGCACCTGCATTCCGTGTTTGTCCCGGACCGGAGTTGCTTTTTTCAAAATATGTCACCGGTAGTCGCGATGAATATTTCTCAACCACATAGTCACATTTATTAATAGATCCGTCTTCAACAATTATCACCTCGAAATTCTTTTCAGATTGTCGGGTTAAGCTCTCTAAAAGTTCGTCAACTTCATCGGGACGATTGTAAACAGGGACAACAATAGAAAAATTCATTTTCATGAAATTGAAATTACCTACAAAACTACTTAAATAAAATGATTTTTCTAACAACAAGAGTCCTTTCTATGATTTTTATAAAAATGATTAAAGAAATGTGAAAATTTATTGAATAATTAAAAATAATATTTATCTTTGTCAGCTTTCAATGTTGCACAAGTTTTGGAAGTAGTTGGAAAATCAAAAAATAAGACTGAGTTCAAAGAAATAAAAACTAAAATTGAGTGAAGTTTGTTAAGTTTTACATATTAATCATTATTAGTATCCTGTTGTTTTCTTGCAAAAATGACAAAAATTCTATTGCGCTAAAAGGCGATATTTCTAATTTAGATGATCCCGAAGTTTTAGTCTCGTATTTTGCGGCCGATACCTTTACAATTGATACAATTACAAGTAATAAGCAAGGCAAATTTACTTACAAAAATACAATAGACACTCTTACTGTTTTCTCGTTGTATTTCAATAATCAAAGTTCTTCAGTTATGGTTTTTGCCAATCCAAATGATAAAATATCAATTAAGGGTGATGCGCAGATATCTGATTTAATTAAAGTTAATGGAAATGAAATAAACGATGAGCTTAGTTTATTTAAAGAATCGAATAAAGACTTACTCGAACAAAGGACTCTTTTACTCCGCAATCTAAAAGAAGAAAAGGAGTCAAATCCAACATCGAATGACAGAATTTTAGCAAATACAGATAATATAGCGAAAATAAACTCTTTCAATAAGGAGTTGACACTAAACGCTGAGGAGTACGTCAAAAAAAATCCCACAAAGATGTCAAGCTTGATTTTAATCAACGAATTTTTTGCTAATTCTGAAAATCCAAATGGCTTGGGTCGTGTAATGGAGTATATGCAGGGAGATGTTTTGAAATCAAAAATGGGACTAAAGCTGAAAGCCTACTCTGAAAAAATTAATCGTTCTGCAGAAGGTACATCTATGCCCTATTTCCGGTTAGTAGATAAAACAGGTGACACCATCCAGGCATACGATTATCGCGGAAAATATCTGCTACTTTCTTTCATTTCTACCACAGGGATCGATTCCCGCGAGACAATTAAATCGCTTAAACAAACATACAAGAATATAAATAGGGACAGCGTGGAATTTATTTCCATATATATCGATTCCGATATTTACCCCATCGAATACATTGAAAATGACTCTATCCAATGGACGGTAATACCAGAGACAAAGAGCTGGGCATCAGACATCGTAGAGGCATACAATATTGAGTTCATTCCAAATAACATCTTAATTTCCCCTGCCGGCATAATCAGCGACAGAAACGTACCTGCCATTGCAGTGGAAAATGCGCTGAAGAATTCTGTAAAAAACAATCGCTAACGCCATGCTGGTTAAAGTGTTTGGTGCCGCTGTTCAAGGCATCAACGCCACACTTATTACTATTGAAGTTAATGTCACGAAAGGAATAAAATTCTTTCTGGTAGGCCTTCCGGATGCATCTGTGAAGGAAGCACACGAAAGAATTGTATCGGCTATTCAGGTAAACGGTTTTAAATTTCCACGGCAACAAATTGTAATCAACATGTCTCCAGCCGATATTCGAAAGGAGGGATCGGATTACGATTTGCCATTGGCCATGGGAATCTTAGCAGCCTCTGAAACCATAAAAGCCAATAAATTATCGGATTATCTTATAATGGGTGAACTTTCGCTCGATGGAAACATCCTGCCTATAAAAGGTGCTCTCCCCATTGCCATAATGGCAAAAGAAAGTGGTTTTAAAGGTTTTATCCTTCCTACAGAAAATGCTAAAGAAGCTGCGGTTGTAGATGGATTGGAAGTTTATGGCGTAGAGAACATCCGTCAGGTTATCGGTTTTGCAAACAACGAGCTTGAACTTGAAAGAACAATCGTAAATATTGAGCAGGAATTTTTAAACAGCCAGTCGAATTTCGAGTTTGATTTCAGTGATGTAAAAGGACAGGAAAATGTGAAACGGGCACTGGAGGTCGCTGCCGCCGGTGGGCACAACATTATAATGATTGGTCCGCCGGGCGCAGGAAAATCGATGATGGCCAAACGAATGCCATCTATTCTTCCGCCCTTTACTGTGGGAGAGGCGCTTGAAACCACTAAAATTCACAGCGTAGCCGGAAAGTTGGAATCCCGTGTTTCATTGATGTCGAGAAGACCCTTCCGTTCACCACATCACTCTATAAGTGATGTTGCACTTGTCGGGGGTGGATCTTATCCTCAGCCGGGTGAAATTAGCTTAGCGCACAATGGAGTGTTGTTTCTCGACGAACTTCCTGAATTTAGCCGAAGTGTGCTCGAAGTAATGCGCCAGCCGTTGGAGGACCGAAAAATTACTATATCCCGTGCAAAATTTTCTGTAGAGTATCCGGCCAGTTTCATGTTAGTTTCTGCTATGAACCCATGTCCGTGTGGATATTACAATCATCCCGATAAAGACTGCGTATGCCCGGCTGGAGCTGTTCAAAAGTACCTAAACAAAATTTCCGGCCCTTTATTAGATCGAATTGATATCCATATTGAAATTGTACCCGTACCTTTTGAGAAGATATCAGACCAAACTCCTTCAGAACACAGCTCCGAAATTGTAAAACGTGTGATAAGAGCACGCAAAATACAGGCAGAGAGGTTTAAACACATTCATGGAATTTACTCCAATTCGCAAATGACATCAAAAATGCTGCACAAATACGCTGCTCCCGATGCTGCTGGGCTACAATTGCTTAAAACAGCCATGGACAGGCTTAATCTTTCTGCCCGTGCATATGACCGTATCCTGAAAGTTTCCCGCACTATTGCCGATCTAAACGGCGATGAAAAAGTTCTTCCGGTTCATTTAGCGGAAGCTATCAATTACCGGAATTTGGATAGGGAAAGTTGGGCAGGGTGATTCGCGACTTGTTGACGAAGCGATGGAACGAAAAAACAACTTATCCAAACAATTTTTTCCATCCTTTTCTTTCTTTTTGCTCCGGAATCGGGGTATTATTCATGATCATTCCGAATGAGTTTTCTCCTCTTTCGGTTGCTTCAACCGCCTTGTAAATCACTCCCCAGTCGGGCAGACCACCCAAATTACGATCATCGATAAACAAGTCGGCAATTAATTTACGAGGAGAGTTTTCTCTGATTTCTTCAGGATAATTAGCATTATAGGCATAAAAGTACAAGTCATTTTGCTCGCAATAATCGATGGCTTCCTGCAACAACTTCCCCTCACGCACTGTCCAGAGGATAAGACGATGCCCATCATTATGGAGCATACGAAGAGTTTCTATTGCAAAAGGTACAGGCTTACCAATTTTTGGGTAAGCATGTTCTACAATTGTCCCATCAAAATCAACAGCAATAATCATTTATGTAGTACGCTTGTTTCTGAAATCTTAAACCGTAAATTTAGCAAATTTATTTGAAGTGCCAATAGCGATTCATCTTCTTTTACTTCAGATCCAATATTTTATTACTTTCTTCTACATTTCTTTTAGTTCAAGTAATACAGACTTATCAAAATAAGCCATTTGTGAATACTATTGGGGCATCCCAAAAATATCCCACCATTTTCGCCTGAAATAAAAAACCTCCATTATGCAGTACATACATAATAGAGGTTTAATGAGTGGTCCCACTTGGGCTTGAACCAAGGACCCCATGATTATGAGTCATGTGCTCTAACCAGCTGAGCTATAGGACCTGAAAAGTATTTTTTATAAAAATTTACTTTTTACTATCGAATTATCAGAACCAATGCTTAGGTTTCGCTTCTTCAAAAGCGGGTGCAATATTACTACTTTTTTTGCAAATTACCAAACACTAATGCATTAAACTGAATGAATAAGTAGAAAATATTATTTGAGTATAATAAATTTTCTTTTTCCACTTATTGTTCCTATTTTTACCGCTGTATTAAAATGCAACGATAATTAAATATACACTTTAAAACTGGAGAAATTATGAAAGACTTAACATTCCGCGTGAGAGCGCAAAGCGAAAATCCGACGAAAACTGTCGTAAAGGCCCGAACTTTTCAACTTGTAATTGACGAACCAGCTGATCTGGGCGGAACAAACGAAGGAGCAAATCCTGTAGAGTACATACTTGCAGGCTTCGCCGGTTGTTTAAATGTTATGTGTCATGTGGTAGCACAGGAAATGAATATCAATTTACGGAAAGTCGAAATAAAACTGTCCGGATCGTTAAATCCCGACAAGCTTTTCGGAAAAGAAACTACTGATCGTGCAGGCTATAAGGCAATAAATGTAGAAATTAATCCTGATACGGATGCTGATAACGAAACACTAAAAAAATGGATGCAGATTGTAGCGGATCGGTGTCCGGTATGCGATAATCTGAAAAATGCTACTCCCGTGCATCTTTCTTTGAAATGATAAAAATTAAGGTAGTCAACACGACTACCTTTTTTATTATTTAATTTTCTTCCGGTTCTACCCAATCACCATTATCTTTTATTAGTTGTATAAGATGCTCAACCGCTTCTTCCTGCGGGATATTTTTCTCAACTAACTCTTTCTTCTTATAAAGCGATATTTTGCCATGCTCTGCACCTACGTAACCGTAATCGGCATCGGCCATTTCACCGGGGCCATTCACTATACAACCCATAACACCGATTTTCAAATGTCTTAGGTGCGAAAAATGTTTCTTTACCAATTCTACGGTTGTACGCAGATCGAATAAGGTACGTCCGCAGCTCGGACAAGAAATAAACTCAGTTTTGCTCGTACGCACGCGAGCAGCCTGAAGAATTCCAAAAGCATATGAATCGAGTTCCGCAATATCAATTTTTCCCGAATTGCTTATCATGATTCCATTTCCAAAACCATCGAGCAAAAGGGTTCCAAAATCAACCCCTCCTTTAATTTGAATATCTTCAGCTTCATCTTCTGCATAACTGCGCTGCAGAATTACAGGAACTCTACAATCTTCGTTCAGAAGCTTATGAAAGAATGCCCGCTGTTCACCAACCCCATTCGTGTGATCAGTTTTGAGTATGATCACCACTTTTTCCTCATTCTTTAGAACATCTAAAACTTCGGCAGTAAGTTGAGGATAAGAAAGTTCCAGAAATTTAACAGATGCAGTGCAATCCTTTATTTGCGAAGTATTTTCTATTGTAAACATCGGGAAATTATCAATTCTATCTTCCCAGTTCTCAATATCTACAATCGATTTCATTCCTTTTGGAAAGTTATCCGGAACTTTGCTACCTACGTAAATAAAATCGGGAATAAAGTGCGGATGAATAGACATATCAGTAAGGGTGCTCCTATCGGAAATAACTACCGGTAAAAAACCACCTCCGATATTTCTCACGGCATTAGTCTCTCTTTTGTCAGTAGAAAATGGAGACCAGCCGGAATAAATTGTTGCATCAATTGACGCATGTCCTTTTCTTTTGGCCACATAGTCCACTATTTTACGTGCAACCGGAACTTCCGCTTCGGGATCCTCACTCAGCGATACCCTTACAGTATCACCAAAGCCATCAGACAACAACGCTCCGATACCTACAGCCGATTTCATACGTCCGTCTTCGCCCTCACCGGCTTCTGTAACCCCGAGGTGCAAAGGAAAATGAATATTTTCCTTATCCATCGTATCCACCAGCAAACGAACGGCTTTAGTCATCAATAATGTGTTGGATGCTTTCATCGATATTACAATATCGGTGAACCCTTCATCAATGGCAATACGCAGATATTCCATACACGATTCAACCATTCCCTCAGGTGTGTCACCGAAACGTGTCATAATCCTGTCAGACAGCGAACCGTGATTCACGCCAATTCGCACTGCTGTGCCGTGTTCTTTACAGATTTGAAGAAAAGGGACCACTTTGGAACGATTTTTTTCCAGCTCCTGCGTATATTCCTCATCAGTATATTCTACTCCGGCAAAGCTCTTCTGACCGTCTACAAAATTCCCCGGATTAATACGTACCTTTTCGGCTATAGTGGCTGCTACGTGCGCTGCACGTGGATTGAAATGAATATCGGCCGATAACGGTGTAGTGTATCCTTTATCCCTTAATTGTTGATGAATTTCGCGTAAATTATTCGCTTCGCGAACGCCTTGTGTAGTTAATCGAATAAGATCGGCACCCGCGGCAATAATTCTCTCACATTGTGCAACGCTGCCTTCGGTGTCGAGCGTGTTTGTATTGGTCATTGTTTGCACAACAACCGGATAATTCCCGCCCATAAAAATGTTCCCAACACGGACATCGATGGTTGGGCGGCGGTTATAATTAAAATAGTCCATTATTAATCTCTTTTATCTAAAAATAAACAACCGAATACTATAAATGTTTAAATCAAATCTCGCGATAAACATCGCTGAACGGTACGCGATATCGTTCACCCCATATCCCTTGCGGTAATCTTATTCCACACGAGATGATCATATTGATTTCAGCACCTCGCGGCAAACGAAGCGCTTTCTTTGCAACGCGACTATCAAACCCTTCCATGGGACATGTATCGTAGCCTTCGTTAGCCATGGCCAGCATGAATGTCTGAGCAGCCAATCCACAAGTCTTATGAACCACAACACGTACATCGGCTTCTGAAACCTGGCGGGTAATCGGAGTAAAGAGTCCGATACAAAACGATAGAAACTTGCGAAACCACCCCAACAATCCAAAAAAACGTGCATAAAAGAAAAGCATAAGCATTCCGTAATATTGTTTTCGGTTTTTTATGCGGTTTGCTTGTCTTTCGGGCGGACTGTTTCGCTCAATGTTGCCAATCTCGAAAT
>ENA-UOOM01000929-UOOM01000929.1-fermentation-metagenome-genome-assembly--contig:-NODE-929-length-30822-cov-173.083694_pt1 | contig 30822 bp, 25 predicted proteins | sample MGYA00245781_ERZ724031 | MGnify/ENA primary metagenome ERZ724031 (study PRJEB28704, sample SAMN03018317) | fermentation metagenome | biome: anthropogenic terrestrial biome; feature: soil... | reverse complement strand
GCAGAAATGTTTAGATACCTTTTAAAGGAATTTAATAAATAAACCAAAATAAATTGGGGTCATCGCACTAAATAATTAGTGCGATGACCCATTTTTTTATGCAAAAAATACGATTCCCGGGCCCAAAAGGCTCAAGAAGTTAATAGACTTTAAGCTTACTCACCTTTTTATTGGCTAATGAATATATTATTAATATTAAAATTAACCACTTTATGGAGGATTTATTATGTCTGAAAAAAAAATATTATTTGCAGAAGGAATAAATACAATTTCAAGCGGAAATTCATCCCATGCTGAAGGACATACTACAAGAGCTGCAGGATTTTCTTCCCACGCTGAGGGTGCTTTTTCAATTGCAGCAGGTTCAGCTTCTCATGCAGAAGGAATATCTACTTTAGCAAAAGAATATGGTTCACACAGCGAAGGGAATCATACTTCAGCGAACGGTCCTTCTTCCCATGCGGAAGGCATTGGGTCAGAAAGTAGTGGCATTGCTTCTCATTCAGAGGGTTATGAAACAAATTCCAGCGGTAATTTTTCTCATGCAGAAGGACAAAGCACCAGCACAAATAAATATAACTGCTCACACATTATTGGAAAATATGGGGATGCAACTCACTCCTCCTCTTGGCATCTTGCTAATGGCACAGGAAATAAGAACAGAAGTCTTGCAGCAAGAATAAAAAATGATGGTATTGGCGATATTGATGGTGGTTGGACTATGGGCAACTTTGGTTATGCTGAAGCATTTGAAACCTTTAATGGGGAAAGTATTGGCTATGGATATTTTGTAACCCTGGATGGTAAAAAAATAAGAAAAGCTAATGCCAATGATAACTATGTGATTGGGGTTACAACTGCAGTATTTGCAGTTTTAGGTGACAGCGGCGAATTAAGATGGAAAAATAAATATGAAACTGATAAGTGGGGGAGAATTAAATATACTAATGTTTCTTTAGAGGCAGTAAAAGATGATGATGGTAATACAGTCTTACCTGAATATGAAGAAAAACAGCCTAATTTAAATTCAAAATGGGATAGTAAAATTCAATATATTTCAAGACTTGGAAGGTCTGAATGGTCTGCTGTGATTTTACTTGGAAAGGCTGTTGTATTAGATGATGGAAAATGTCAGGTAAACGGATACTGCAGACCAAATAATAAAGGCATTGCAATACCTTGGCAAAAGGGTTTCAGAGTTCTTGAAAGAATAAGTCCTCATCAAATATTAATACTTGTAAAGTGAACATTGCTTAAAAAATGCTTATCAGTTTTTTGTTGTATTATTGTATATTTTGTCACGTTATCAGTCCTTTTGCATAATATGATATCGCAAGAATCAAGAAACACTTGCATATTATGTTAAAGAGGTGAATTTAATGGCAAATCCATGCACATCATGTAACTGTACACCTTATACTAATTTATGCTGCTGTCCGCCGCAAAGCGGTATATCCGTAATGCAGCCAACATGTCAGCTTCTGGCAAACCCTTGTGGAATTGGAGAACCTATTGTAGTAAATAACCCATGCCATTGCTCTTCTACTAATAAATCTACCTGGTCCTACAAGTTCTTCACAGAATGTAGTCCTGGTCCAACAGTAAATGGTATAAGTCACTTTTTAATTCCAATATGTAAAAATATATTGATAGGCCAGGTTACAGTTGAAGAAAAAGTTGACACCTGCGGACAATTTTCTTTCCTTACACCAAATGTAGATTTCTTTGTTACTGATAAAGATGGAAACTCAGATCAAAATTTTGGCCCATCACCAGAAGGATTTAATTGGCTTAAAGTTGAAACCAATGGCCGATATGATAAAGGAGTATGCGTTTTATACAGGGTAACTATAACTGGGAACTTCCCTCCAGTAAATGAATCTATAAGAGTTAAGGCAGGACAAAACAAGCTTACTTTCTGTGGACTGCATCCATGTTTTTTAGTTCCAGGCTGCCCAGGCACACTTAATGTTACAAAAAAATGTTCTACAGTTATTTCAAACAATACTGCCACACTGCACTATGAGGTAACCGTTCAAAACACAGGCGGTCAACCATTAACCAATGTTCAGTATTCTGATACAATTAGTTTTGACAGCACAAAATTAGCACTTGGAACCCCAGTAATAAATCCATCCCCTCCACTTAATTTTACAACAGGTACAGGAACCATTAATATTTTTGGAACCTTCCCAGTAATTAATACTGGAGCTTCTATTCCAATAACCTATGATATACCAGTTGTATCTATTAGTCAGCCTGGCACCTTTACAATTTCAAATACAGCTACAGCTTCTGCTGAAGGAACAACATCATCTGATTCGTGCTCCACAACCGTAGAGGCTGTTAAAATATCTGGAAATAAGTGCTGCAATGTTACAAATGGAAATGAGGTAACATTTATAGTTACACTTTCAAGTGTAGGAAGCTCCCCTGCAACTACTTTAAGCATAACGGATAACCTTGTAATTCCACCGGGAGTTACTGTTCAATTTGATTCAAACAGCTTCAATGGATGTACGGCAACATTAAATGGAAACCCAGTTCCTTTAAATACTGATATTACAAATGCAGTAATAGTAATCACTTGCAACAACGTATCAGTTCCGGCAGGTGGAAATGTAAAAATTCCTGTAACATTTAAAGTAACTTCTACTTCTGCCTTTGCATCACCAGTTTTAATTACAAACACATTATTAACTGCAACAGGTACTAATCCAAATCAAATATTCTTACCTCCAGATAATATACCAGCAACTGCATCTGTGAAGGTAATAGGTTGTGTAACTTGCAACAATATTTGTCCAGTATTATAATTTAAGACCTTAATATCAGGGGAGTGCGATTTGCTCCCTTGAACTTGTCAAGGACACACCACATGCCAGGGGAACCTCCGAAAGAAGTAGCCTTTTTTCGGAGGTTCCCCAGCCTCCTGGCATTTGACATTTGCATTTCATAATTTTAAATGTCAAATGCCAAGAGGCTTGCATCTATAGGCAAAACCCTTGTTATATTATTGTACATTTTGTCACATTATTAGTCCTCTTGCATAATATGATACCGCAAAGAAGTTATCGTAAGATGCTTTTTTGAATCTTATATGAAAGGTGGAAACTTGTTATGAGCGAAATAGGAGCTTTACAGGCCCCAACATGCGCAAATGGACAAAACCCCAACTGTGGGGAGTGCTGCGATATCTTTACTAATCCTACAAAAAGAGCAGCATTTGGCTATGAAGCAGGAACTGCTGCTTGCGCATGTCATGATATTTGTGTTGAAGATGTAAGAGACATTGGTGTTAAAGACAGGGTATTATTTCACTGCATACCATGTAATGCTGACGGAAGGGCAGGCTGCCGCGGAGGATTCTTGCCTGATGGTCCCCCAACAATACAAAGTTGGAGGGTATTGTGCGCCGATGAAAACTTGAGTCCTGCTACTGGCTGTGACCGAATCAACAATGAAGTTGAATTTGAAGTGGTATTGCGTTATGGCAGCGCTCTTGTCGTTGTCACTCCAAGGGATACTTTTAGTATCATGTGGCATGAATTTGCTAAATTCCCAAGCGGTACGTTTTATCCGAACAACACTCAGGGACTGAATCAGTTTAGAAACGAATTAGCCATTATTGACGGTTCCTGCAAAGTGATCGTTATAGAATCTGTAAGTGTTGTAACCGAAGGAAACGACTGTGTTCTGCGAATTGCATACAGGGTAGTTGATAAGCTTTGGAAACATGAAAATCTCTTAGTATCTGCGATCAGACCTTACCCAGGTGTTGGAGAATTGGAAAACATTACTGTATCTAAGGAGTTCAATTCAGGCCACTCCATTGGTGCTTGTATTGGCAGTTCCCCCTGCACAGGACAATAATAAAAATCATGTACGGGATGCTTTTATGAAGCATCCCATACATAAATATTTTTTTATAGGTGATTATAATGGATATTAAACAAACAAACTCTAATCATTCAGATCAGAATTCTGATATTCTGAAAAGAAATATTATTGAAGAAATAAATGCATTAAATCAGCAGATGCAGAATTCATCAAATGAAATCTATAAAGTATCCTCTTCATGGGATAAACAGCCTAATGCCCAAAATAATAAGAATATTGAAGTAATGATAAAAGAAATAATGAATTATGTTATTAAAATGGATACTACCTTGACTAGAATAGATACTACCTTAACAAAAATTGAAGCCGCTTTTTCTAATAATAAAAAACGAAATAAGTGTGAGATTAAATCATTTTGGGATAATCTCCATCTCTAGTGCCAGGCACATGGCATGTGGCAAGTGATAAATTAAAAGCTCTGGATATTCCAGAGCTTTTTTGCTATATAATTTAAGGCCGGCACCTAACTTCGATAGCATTTTACAGGCGGTCCCACAGCAGTTAACTCAGGTCAGGCTTACCTGCGGCACACGAAGGGGTTCACTTACCGCTGCTTCCTTCCGGATCTGACGGGGTTCATGAATCTTCGTTGCGCAGGGCCAAACCGTCAACGCCACTTACTGCAGCCAGACCCTACAAAATGAAACCTAAGTTAGGAATTAAACCCTGCTATAGCGGATTGCAGGTACAGGGCACCGCTACCTCCCCGTCTAGCACGGCCAAATCTAAACATATTTATGACTTGCGTAAACTTATTATATAATATATAAATATAAAATGCAAATTACAATCTTTTCCTTGCTGAGTTCGTAATTTAGGAATAATGTGAAGCAAATTTAATATATAGATGCTCTATTTCTATCGTAGGGAACGGTCTTGACCGTTCCGTTGATGAATGGGCGAAATTGAGAGGGCGAAACGGTACCAACCCCTAATAACAATCCCATTCTGTGGTATTTGCAGGGCAATCTGAATTTGGTGGGGGCGGAACGGTCAAGACCGTTCCCTACCAATGATTATATATTCGTAATTTGCATTTTTCATAAATTGCAAATTACATTTCCCTTGCTGAGTTTGCATTTTAAACCGGATAATTAAGTTCCTTATTAAGCCTATCTTTTCCTATTACAGTTTTCGGAAAAATACAAGAAGCTTTTTCTAAATATTCCTCGGGATTTGTAAGGGATGGGCTAAAGTGAGTAAGCCAAAGCTCCTTAACCTCTCCTTCCTTTGCAAGACAAGCTGCCTCACTAAAAAGCATATGTCCATATTCCTCAGCTTTAGTAAGCTCCCCATCATCTCCATACATTCCTTCGCAAACAAATAGGTCTGCACCTTTTATAAACGGTACAATTTCCTTAAAAGGTCTTGTATCTGTAGCATAGCACACCTTTAACCCTTTTCTTTTTTCTCCAAGAACCATATCAGGAGTATATAAAGTTCCTTCATATGTAATATCCTCTCCCTTTTGAAGCTTGCTCCATATCTTTAAAGGCACACTATTTCCCTTAGCCTTTGCCGTATCAAACTTTCTTTTACGTTTTATTTCAAAAGAATAGGATAGACAGTTAGTTGAATGATGTGAATTAATTGTATTTACAAACATGTCTTTTATTTTAAGTTCTTCACCTTTACCATTAACTTCAACAAGTTCAAGTTTATATGGAAGATTAGGAGATATCACTGTAAGCCCATCAATTACCTTTTTAAGACCTAAAGGCCCCACTATAGTAAGGGGCTCTGTTCTGCCTGAATTTGCAATAGTGAGCAAAAGTCCTGGGAGCCCTACTACATGATCTGCATGATAATGGGTTAATAAAATTGCATCTATATTTTTAAAATGGCATCCCTGTATCTTCATTGAAACTTGAGTTCCCTCTCCACAGTCAACTAATATGCTGCTTCCATTATAGGAAAGAAAAAGTGCTGTTAAGTATCTATCCGGGGTTGGCATGCTTCCCCCACAGCCTAAAAGACAAACATCAAGCATTTATAACACCACCTTAAAGGATTATTTATCCTCAAACTTGGACACTGACAAAAATCAGAACATATGAAATATGTCCCCCCCTATAAAGTTTTTTCCTTTCCTGTATTATTTATTCCTCTTACCTATGTACTTTTAATTACCTCACATATTAAATATATCAATTTGCTTAAACTTTTTCAACATTGTAGGTTTGTGGTAATACCCTTGATAATTAAAAAATCAGGGTTTTGAAAAAAATCCCAAAACCCTGATTTTACAATTTAATATATATCAAATTCCATATTTTTAAATTTGGAACAGTAAACCTTACTGCTCTGCCATTTTCATTTTTCACATATTCAAAATTTAATTTTTCAGAAACACCATTGTTTATATCTGGTGAGGCAGTGTATATTCCTTTTGCTTCCTCTGCCAGCATGGCAGTTACTTCAATATTTCTAATTTCTCTTGGCTCACTATCCTTTGGCTCATTCCATCTCATGTCTGTAATTCCAGTAAAGTTTAAAAGGTTTATAATTTTATATCCTGCCTTATCTTTAATTAGAGTCCATACACAGTTATCTTTAGGCTTTACCGAAAATTCTGAACCACTAAAAGCATATTCCCCATTTATTCCTCCAGTATATGTCATAGTAATATCAGAAATATCAAAGTCATATAAAAGCCCTTCATATCTTACTATAAAATCATAATATCCCCTTAACCTCTTGTTAAATTCTTCATCGTTTATAGTTCTATATTTTGGATAATAAGCATCATCCAATATGCCATTTCCCTCACCTAAAAGCAAATGAAAGCCTCCACTTGCAAATATTACGGCCATAGTAAGAAGTGCAGCATTTTCTGCAGATTTAAGGGGTATATTTAGTTCCTCAAGAAATGGTCTCATATATGCTGCTAAAATTACTTGCTTTTGAGGTGCATATTTTTTAGCATTGGAAATCAAATTATATAAGCTCTCATAAGTATCATTAGGCGGCCACACTTCAATGTATACAGCATCCTCTTTTGCTTTTGCCACTTTCTCAACAGGCCAGTTATTAACTGCATTGAATATTAATTCTGCATTATAACCTTTACTTTTTATATAATCCTTAGTATCATCTATAAGTTTAGGAAAATCCCCCTGCAAATATCTTATACTTTTTTCCCCTTCTAAACTACTTATAGCTTCCTTGGGAAAACCATACTGATCCATATGAATACCATCAAATCCAAATTTTACTGCTTCTAAAAACTGATTAATTATATGGTCATGCCACTTGCATTGCCTGTTGATGTCCATTATATATAAAAAATCACCAAATCCATAAACTTTCCCATCATTTTTATATAATGCCCACTCCTTATGTTTTTCATAGAATTCCTTTCCCGCACCATAAACAGCACCATATGCCATAGCTTTCATGCCATATTTATGGGCATATCCCACCTTTTGTTTAACCACAGATAAATTAAGCTTTCGCTTAAGGGGATCAATGAACTTATCTTTTGGCGGGATAAATTTATGATGTCTGTACATCCAGTCATAATACTGAACCACATTGATATGGTATCTGTTCATTTCTTTTATATCCTCTTCGTCATTCATATCACTATCAAAAAAATCCGATATAAATCCATATCTTGGAGCTCTTGTCCATGAATCAACTACATCAAAAGCAGTATAATAAGCATTATAATTTCCATCTAATCTTTGAACTTCAACTTTTACTCCATAACCTGTCATATATCTTTCTCTATTATTTAAATTAAAGGAAAATACTATTTCTTTGTCTCCTTTTAGCACAGTTTTTTCTATTTTAAATAAGCTTTCCTGAAGTCTGTATATATTACATATCAAAGTACTTCCTGCTTCTACAGCATTATTTAATTCAACTTTAATTTTTATTTCTTCTCCTATAATAAACTGTGCTTTTGCTGGATAAACACATATTGTTTTCAAGTAACTTTTCTCCTATCTCATAATTTTTTCAATTTCCTTTGTAGGTATTATATACCTAGCATGAGACCATAAAAGTGGGCTTACCACTTATTCCTAAGCTAGTTATTCCTTTTCTATATATACCATATCCCAGTATTGTAATTCCGGGATATATATTTCTAAATATCTTTCTCCATTTTCTTCTTTAACATTATATTTCAGCTTCTCAGATTTTCCTCCCATTAAATCAGGTGATGCTAAATATACTCCCTTTATTTCATCATCTTTAATATAATATTTTAGCTTGATATTTTTTTTAAGTTCTGGCGGGTCATAATTTGCACCGTCATCTCTCCAACCTGTCCATTTATACCCCAGAAGGTTAATCATATGTATTACATCATAACCTTCTTTCCCTTTAGCATACGTCCACACAGTATCAGCTTTACCATTATTGCTTGTCTTAATATCCTGCAGCTGTATTTTATTATTTTTTTCGCTGACATTATCCCTAAGCAGATTTTCATAAGCTGTAATAAAATCATAGTAATTTCTCATAGATGCTTTAAGGCTATCTGTCATAGTAAGATTTTTATTAGGAAAGTATTCCTTGCAAAGCATTCCTGTATCTCCAAGCTCTATATGGTCTCCTCCTGCTGCAAAAATAGCTGCATCACATAGTCTTACACTATTTTCATTAAATTCTCCTTTAGAATCTGCACTTCCATAATTCATATATGCGGCAATTACAGTATTTTTCTTTCCTCCTGTAAGCTCATATCCAATATCCACTGTTTCCTTCAATGAATTGTAATCCTTATTTTCTGAAGGCCAAAGCTCTGAATAAAGAAAATCTACATCGCTCTTTGCTATATATTCGAGGCCATATCTGTTTACAGTATTAAACACAATACCCGTCCCTAAAGTTTTTTTAGCATTGTTAGCAAATTCAGTATAGGTAGACGGCAGGTCCACTTCTTTTCCTTCATAATCATATACTAAACCTCTTCCTCCAAGGGTATCCATGTGAAATATATCAAAGTTCAGTAATTTATTTGCCTTCTTTTCTTCATTAAATATATAGTTTTGCCAATCCCTATTTGCTGGATTAAATACATCTATAGAAGATGCCCACCCGGAAGGCAGCTGATGCATATCCTGCTCATTATGCTCACTATCCTTATATATACCCCATTCGGGTTTTACTCCATCTTGCTTATAATCAGTATAAGCTCCATATATAAGATTATAATTGGCAGCTTTCATATTCTTACTATGAGCTGCATCTATATAATTTTTAACTGTATCATAATACACATCCCTATTTGCTATATCCTTCCACACACTATAAGTGTTATCCTTAGTATCTGGTATAGGCTTATGATGCTTGTTCTGCCAATCATAAAACTGTAATCCATTTATATGATACTTATTTAAATTATCTATAATTTTTTCTGTTTCACCTTTTTCCCGTTTTGGATATTCTGCAACATAGCCATACCTTGGAAACCTGTCCCAGTTTGATGATACATCTACAGCAGTATTCCTGCTGTCTATAACGTTTATTCCTTTAAATGCATAAACTTCTACCATGTAACCTTTGAAGTCATTAGCAGGAGGATTCCAAGCTATATTTATACTCTTTTTTTCTCCTTTTTTTATTTCAACTTTCATTTCTTTAGTGCCAATGAGTTTATTTAAATTCTTATAGTATACATTTAGCTTTCCACTATAGTTGCTATTTAATTTGTTATCCAATTCTATAGTTATATTTACACTATCTTTGGGGTTATATCTTGCCTTATCCGTATAAACATCGCTTAAAAGTTTTCCTTTATCAATTATCTTTACAGCCTTATCTGCCTCAAAGCTTAAAACCTTGTGCACTGTAAATAGTGCTGCAATACATACTATGCAAATACTTGTTATTACTATTTTCTTTTTCAAAATACACACTCCCCCTATAAAAAGTAAATTGTGTGCAGCTTACTTTTAACCTTTTATTGCACCCTGACTTCCGCCTGGATTAATAAACTGCTTGTTAAATAATATAAATATCGTCATTATTGGTATCAAAACAATTATAGATGCTGCAAATACTATTCCCCACTCTGTAGCCTTACCATTTTGTAAAAGCTTTATAGCAATAGGAAGTGTTCTCTTCGATTGAGTTTTTATAACAGTTAGAGCTGTAAAGACCTCCATCCACGTTCCTGAAAATGTACCTATAGCCATAGTAGCAAGTGCAGGCCTTGAAAGTGGAAGTATTATATGTCTATATACTGTCCACCTGCTGCCGCCATCCATAATTACAGATTCCTCCAAAGCCCTTGGAATAGTCTCAAAAAACCCCTTTAAAAAGAACGTATTACCTGCTACCCCTCCGCTTACATAAAGCACAATAAGGCCAGCATAAGTATTTACTAAATTTAGTCTCTGCAGTACAGTAAACTGAGAAACTAATGCAAGTATTGCAGGAATCATAAGAGAATATATATATATTAAATATTATATTTTTCCCTGGAAAATTTAATCTAGCAAAACCATAAGCTGACATTGAAGCTATAATTAATGTCAGTACAGTTGTTATGCAGGTTACAAAAACACTATTTAGAAAATATCTTCCAAAGTCTTCCCCCTCCCAAACTGCAACGTAATTTCCAAAATAAAATTGCTTTGGAATTATCTGAGGCTCAGAAGGTAAAACATATGCATTTGGTATAAGTGAAGTAGTTATCATATTCATAAAAGGCAGCAGTGCTAAAATTACCATAAATAGAAGTATTAAATGCTTTAATATTTGATTTAGCTTGCTTTTCATACTACCCCACCCCCTAAAACTCTATCTTTGCATTATTTGTAATTTTCTTTTGAAAAACTGATATAACTATGAGAATTATACCCATTATTACACTAAGTGCCGCAGCATAACCAAAATCAAAACTTGAAAATGCTTTATTATACATATAATTTAAAAGTACATCAGTTCTGCCCATAGGCCCCCCATTAGTAATAAGCATTACCTGCAGAAGCACATTAAATGCTCCTATAATCAATGAGGTTATTATAAAATAAGTCCTTGACTGCAAAAGAGGGATGGTTATCTTCCAAAAGCTCTGCTTTTTAGTTGCTCCATCTACCTCTGCAGCTTCATATATATCCTTAGGCAAATCCTGAAGTGCTGTAGTATACATTATCATCACCCAGCCTATGCCTTTCCATATACAAAGTGACCATATTACAATGTTAGCTGTCCATTCATTTTGAAGCCACATAACAGGCTCTTTTATAATATGCAAATTAAGCAGTATAGAATTTACAAGAGCTCCACTGGTATCTTGAAATATATACTTAAAAAGTATTGCAACTACAAGCCAGTCAGAAATTACAGGTATATAAAGCAAGAATCTATAAAACATTTTCCCCTTTGAAAGTGATTCTATTGCAACTGCAAGCATCATACCTATAAACCACTGAAAAGGTACAGTTACTAAAGCACAAAGCAGTGTATTTCTAAGTGCCAAATAAAATTTATCACTTTCTCCAAGAACACCTGAAGATAAAAAAGCCTTTTTAAAATTATTAAGCCCTATAAATGTGCTAGGCTTATTAGGATTAACACTATAATCCATAAAAGCCATTTCAATATTTTTTAACAGCGGATATGCCATAAATACAGCAAAAAGAATAAAACCTACACCTATAAACATCCATGCTTGCAGTGCCTCTTTATGCTTCCTCTTATCTTTTATCTTCCTAATTTTTTTATTTTTATAAGAAACAGTTGTGTATTGTTCCAATGCAATCATGCTCCTTAAAATTAAGGATTAAGAGAATACCCCTAATCCTTAATTAAATTTTATTTTGTTTTTAATAATTCATCTATTTTTTTAGCTGCTTCATCCAATGCTTGCTGTGGTGCTGCTTTCTTTCTTACAGCCTTTTCAAAAGCTTCTGATATTGCCTTATCTATATCAGCCCACGCCGGACTTGGAGTCCTTGCCCATGCTGTGCTAAGCTGCTCAATATAAACCTTCATCATATTATTATCTGTAACAACAGATTTTTTAGATGTTTCTTTGCATACTGGCATCATATTTAATTCTGTAGCAAATATAGTCTGTGCCTCATCTGAAGCTAAAAACTTTGCAAAGGCATATGCCTGCGCTTGATTCTTTGATGCCTTAAATATTATAGTATCTTCTCCGCCTACTACTGAAACACTTCCTCCATCACCTTTTGGAATAGTAGCGAAAATTACATTATCCTTAACTTCCTTTTGCTCTTTGTTAGCAGGAAACCACCATGGGCCATCATCTATCATGGCATAATGTGCAGCATTAAAGCCCTCCCAAGAACCTTCTCCACCTAAAATACTTTTTGCCACATAACCATTGTTATTCCACTCAACTATCTTTTCTAATGCCTTAACACTTTCAGGACTATTTAAAAATCCAGATGCCTTACTGTTTTCCTTATCAGTAATTTTACCTCCAAGTGATAAGAAATAAGGAGCCATATTCCATGTACCTATTCCACTAATGCCTATTCCCATTACCTTGTTTCCCTTTAACTTTTCAGCCAACTGCTGAAACTCGTCCATAGTTTTAGGTGCTTCCTTCATTCCTGCTTTTTCAAGCAATCTTTTATTATATATAGCTATTTTTGTATTTGTATCCAAAGGTATCCCATAATAATGGCCATTATAATATGATGTACTCATAGGTCCTTCAAAAACAGAGTCTTTTAATTCATTGAAATTAGGCAATTCATCTATAGCTGCCAAGTAATCCTCTTTTGCATACTGTGCCACATCTGTAATATCTGTTCTTGCAAGGTCAGGAGTAGTTCCGCTCATACATGCCTGAAGAATTTGTTTCTTATAGTCATCCCCGCCAGGCATAGGTGTTATCTTTACTTTTATGTTAGGATACTTATTATTGAAAGCAGGTACAATTTTCTCTTTAAGCACCTTATTTTCAATATCTGTAAATGTACTCCACATCTCTATGGAACCGCTTAATTTAGTTTCATCTTCTGCCTCTGTTTTTGGCTTGTTGTTTGCATCATTAGAAGTTGTCTCGTTTGATTTTTGTCCACATCCTGCAAAAAATGAACATGCTATAATGCCAATTAAGATGACAGATATTATCTTTTCTGTTTTCACCTTTTTTCCCCCTCCCTAATAATTTGAATTATCGGACAATTTGCTGTCTGCAAAGTAATAACGCACAACTATAAATCACAATGTGGAAGTTTGATTTTGTTTTATAGTATATTTTTATATAATGGTTCATCCTTTTATTTAACTTTATAATACTTTGCATTATAATAATAATGAATGTACTATTCATACCTTTTTTGTAAAATATCTACTTTTGTTATAGCTATGCACAAAATACAGGAGGGATAAGGATGGATAAAATGAACTTACTGTCCATAAACACTAATATAATTCCAAATGTACGACTAATAGGCCATGTGTCATATACAAAGCCTTGGATTCATTTTGAAAGAACTATAAATGAATATATATTATACATAATGAAAAGTGGAGAACTCTATATTCAGGAAGGAGATACGAAATATTCACTAAAAAAAGGAGACATGCTGCTTCTTGAGCCTAATATTACACATAAAGGGTTTAAGCCATCTTGCTGCCATTATTACTATATACATTTTAAACATCCATCAATACATACTGTAATAGATAAGTCCTATGATGAAATATCCCAACATATAATACAAAGAAGAAAACAATCTCTTTCAAGCAATATATATGAATATGATATTGAAGATGATTTCCTATATTATTTTCCAAAGTACTATCATATTGAAAATGAAAATGAAATAATGACACTATTAACGATAATAGATAATGTATTTTACGAAAAGTATGAGGGTTATAAAAGAATAGCTTCATTAAAATTTTTAGAACTTTTGATAGCTATCTCTAAAGATTATACCTCTACTAAAATTTCAAGTGTTCAGGCTCACTTTTCTAAAGCCTTCGTGAAATGCAGAAGTATAATAAATTATCTTAATAACAATTACAGCAAAAAAATAAATAGTAAGGATATAGGAGAAATTTTTGAATCAAATTATGATTATTTAAATAGAGTTTTTCACAAAATGACTGGATACACTATAACAAATTATTTAAATTATATAAGAATAAATAGAGCGAAGGAACTGCTCACTACAACTCCAATTAAAATTTCTGATATATGTTATCTTGTTGGAATAGATGACCCCTACTATTTTAGTAAGCTATTTAAAAAATACACAGGGATGTCCCCTACACAATATTTAAAGGATGAAAATAATATGGACATTTAGAATTATTTCTATTCCCTTTATTTAAATAATTACAGAAGTCACACTAATGTCACCTTTTTTACCTGTCTAAGCAAAAAAGAGCTTTACAGATATTTCTGTAAAGCCCTTCATACATGGCGGAGAGAAAGGGATTCGAACCCTTGGTACCTTCAACGGGTACACACGATTTCCAGTCGTGCGCCTTAGACCAGCTCAACCATCTCTCCATGGTCGGTCCATAAAAATAAATATGCATTTTTACGCATCGCAATTTATATTATATATGAGGCTTTGCTAAAAGTCAATCAGTCAATCTTTTGTAATTGGTTAAAAGTGTCAGGGAGCGGTCTTGACCATTCCGCTCCCTACAGCTAAAAAATGCTAAAACATTCTTGCCACTTGAGTCACAATAAAACATACTATCACTGCAACTGCCGTGGGAATTAAAGCTGAGAGAACTGTCCACTTGAAGCTTCCTGTTTCCTTTCTTATAGTCCAAATTGTAGTGCCGCAGGGAAAATGAAGCAGGGAGAAAAGCATTACATTAAGTGCAGTTAAATAGGTCCATCCATGATCTACTAATATTTTTTTCAGCATACCAAGTCCATTAAAATCAACCATGGAGCCAGCTGAAAGATAACTCATTATTAGTATAGGCAGCACAATTTCATTAGCAGGGAACCCCAAAATAAATGCCATCAATATAAACCCATCCATTCCAAGTGCATGACCTAAAGGCTGCAAAAAATGAGCAGCATGAGCAATTATGCTCATATCATTTATATAGATATTCCCAAGTATATAGGTTAATGCTCCCGCAGGGGCAGCTACTGCCACTGCTCTCCCAAGGACAAATATTGTTCTGTCAATGATGGAAGTATATATTATCCTTCCCACCTGAGGCTTTCTATAAGGAGGCAGCTCTAAAATAAAAAATGACGGTACCCCTTTAAGCAACGTTTTTGATAATAAATATGATACTAAAAGAGTTATGGCTATTCCTAATATTACAAGGCCTACAACAGCTAAGGAAGCAATTATGGGTCCATATACAGGGGCTACTGCTCCGCCTATAAAAATACTTGCTATTGCTATAAGTGTAGGAAACCTTCCATTACACGGAACAAAGTTGTTAGTTAAAATTGCAATAAGCCTTTCCCTTGGAGATTCAATTATTCTGCAAGCAATAACTCCAGCAGCATTACACCCAAATCCCATGCACATTGTAAGTGCCTGCTTACCATGGGCGCAGGCTTTTTTAAATAAATGATCCAAGTTAAAGGCAATCCTTGGCAGATACCCTAAATCCTCGAGAAGTGTAAATATGGGGAAAAATATAGCCATAGGCGGAAGCATAACAGATACAACCCAAGCTAGCGTTCTATAAAATCCAAGCACGATAACCCCGTGAAGCCATGAGGGAGCCCCCATATTCATAAACAAATCTGTAAGCCTATCTTGAATCCAAAATAAGAACTTTCCTATTAACTCTGATGGATAATTTGCACCTACAAGGGTAATCCAAAATACTACTGCAAGCAAAAGCAGCATTAGTGGTATTCCAAAAGTCTTGGATGTTAATATGTCATCTATTTTTTTATCAGCATCTTTTTTCTTTTCTGAATTATTTTTAACAACTTTTTTTGCTACTTCACCTGCCCTGTTATATATACTTTTTACAATCCTATCTCTAAATTCACTGCCATATTGCTCTTTTATGCTTTTAGATATAAAAATTATATCCGAAAGTCCACTACTATCCATGCTGCTCATTAAGTATCACCCCTGCCTTCCCAATCTGCCATCATATATTCTTTAATTGAATCTATAATAGTTTTATCCCCATCTATTAACCTTAAAGCTAGCCACCTAAGAACTACAGGATCTTTTACGTACTGTTCTATTTTAGACATAGTATCCTTAATAATTTCCTCAATATCCTCTTCATACTCCATTCTTTTAGGTACAGGCTTTATAATGCCCATAGAAACATCATAAACAGTATCCATAAGCTCCTTTAAACCTGTGCCTTCCCTTGCAGCAGTTCCGATAACAGGTACAGAAAGTTCTCTTGACAGCCCTTTTAAATCCACTTCAATATTCTTACGTTTTGCTTCGTCCATAAGGTTAACACATACAATTACATTGTTAGTCAGCTCCATCACTTGAAGCACAAGATTTAAATTCCTCTCAAGACAAGTGGCATCAGTTACCACTATAGTTGCATCAGGCTTCCCAAAACATATAAAATCTCTCGCTATCTGCTCTTCTACAGAGCTTGCTAAAAGTGAATAAGTCCCCGGAAGATCCACTAATATAAAAGTTTTATCCTTATGCCTGTAATTCCCCCTGGCATTTGCAACAGTTTTGCCTGGCCAGTTTCCTGTATGCTGATGCAGTCCCGTAAGTGCATTAAAAACTGTGCTTTTCCCTGTATTTGGATTACCTGCAAGAGCAATAACAAGCTCATCTAATGATGTTTTTTCAATGCTAAATACATCAGTCATGCCTTCCTTAGTACCAGCTTGTCTTGTAAACCCCATTTACTCCCTCCTGCAATTAAATTACTCAATGTTAACAACATCAATAAGTGAAGATTCTTCTTTTCTTAATGCAATTACCGCTCCCTTTATGTTAAAAGCTGCAGCATCGCCTGTATAGTTATGTCTTATGACTTTTATTTGTGTACCAGGAATTATACCAATATCAAGCATTCTGTTCCTCAGAAGCCCTGTTGCATTAAGCGTCTTTACTTTGCAGGATTTGCCTACGGGAACATCAGATAACTTATAATTACTTAAAGAATTCTCACATAAATTTATATTTGACAGCGATATTGCTTTTTCCATAGCGACCTCCAAATTAACATTATTAAGTAAACTGATTAATTTATTTTTAATATGTTATATACAATTTTAAAAATCAGCTTAATCTAACTCCCTTTATCCTATGCAATTTAAATAAATACTGTGCAAAAAAACAAAGCTCCACCTTATAGAAGGTAGAGTTTTGAAAATAGATAAATCCCATTAAATTATTATAGTAAACTTATTAGCCTTAAAAAAAGAAAGATCCCTGAAAATCAGGGATCTTAGAAGGGGATTACTTCTTTTTAAGATACTTTTTAACATCAAAGGCAACAGCGCCTATAATTATGATTCCTTTTATAACCTGCTGCCAATATGCTGATACTCCAAGTACAACAAGGCCATTGTTTAAAACTTCAAAAATAAGTACACCAGTTATAATTCCTGAAACTTTTCCTATACCTCCTGAAGTTGAAACACCACCTATAGTACATGCAGCTATAGCATCAAGTTCATATCCTTGTGCATAGTTATTTGTAGCACCGCCCGTTCTTGCTGCAAGAAGTGCTCCTGCAAGACCATAAAATGCTCCTGCAAGTGCATAAACTTTAACAAGTGTATGTTCTACATTAACTCCAGATACTTCTGCTGCATCAGGGTTTCCACCTATGGCATATATATATTTGCCGAATTTTGTCTTATTATATATAAACCACATTACAAAAATCACAACAGCTGCAATAATAATTAAATTTGGTATTTTTAAAACTGTTCCTGATGCTAAATTAGTAAAATCATCTCTAAGTCCTCCAATTGGTCTCGCATTTGTGTATATACATGCAAAGCCATAAACTATAACCATCATACCCAAAGTTGCAATAAACGGTGGTACTTTAAGATAAGCTATAACAAGACCATTTCCAATTCCAATAATAAGGCCTACTGCAATAGCTATAAGAATTACAACAAAAACAGATAAATGAGGTGCGTTTTTAAAGACCTTATATGCATAATCAGGTCTTTGCAGCAAGCTTGCTGCAATACAAGCGGTAAAACCTACAACTCTCCCTGCTGATAGGTCTGTCCCTCTTGTAATAAGCGCACTACTTACTCCTAAAGCAATTATAATTCTGATAGTTGATATAATAAGAATATTTAATACGTTACCAACTGAAAAAAAGCTATTTTCCATTAAGCCTATAGCAACAAATAATACCACAAGGACAATATAAATTGCATACTTATTTCCAAAGTCTTTAATACCACTTGAATTTACAACAACCTTTTTTGGTTTCGTTTCTGCCATATTTAAACCTCCCCCGCATTATGCGAATTTAGTTGCAAGTTTCATAATATCTTCCTGATTTGCATCTTTTCCATCAATTATTCCACTTACTTTTCCTGAGCACATTACCATTATTCTATCAGACATTCCTATAAGTTCAGGCATCTCAGAAGAAATCATTATTATACTCTTCCCTTGTTTAGCAAGGTCTGCAATAATAGTATAGATTTCATATTTTGCCCCTACATCTATACCTCTTGTAGGCTCATCAAGTATTAAAATATCAGGATCCATAAGAAGCCATCTTGAAAATATTACCTTTTGCTGATTCCCTCCGGATAGATACTGTATTTGTGTTTTATAAGAAGGAGTTTTTATTCTAAGCTTGTCGATATTTATTTTTATATCTTTCAAGCTTTTTTTCTTATTTAATATAAACTTATGTTTTACATACTTGTTAATGCTTGCCATTAAAACATTGTCTGCAACTGAAAGCACAGGAAATATACCTGTTGAACGCCTTTCTTCTGTTAAAAGAGCAATGCCCTGTTCTTTTGCATCCACTGGGCTTTTAATTTTTATTTCTTTATCATTTATATATAATTTCCCGCTTGAAATATGTCTTAGCCCAAATATAGCTTCTACAAGCTCTGTTCTTTGAGCTCCCACAAGTCCTCCAATACCTAATATTTCACCACGTCTTAATTCAAAAGAAACATTTTTAAATGACTTTGGATTTATTGAAGTAAAGTTTTCAATCCTCATGACAGTTTCCCCCGGAGTGTTTTCTCTTTCAGGAAATCTGCTGGTTAACTCTCTTCCTACCATTTTAGAAATAATCATATCTGTTGTAAGTTCATCTGCTCCCCATGTGCCAATATATCTTCCATCTCTCATAATAGTTACATCATCAGCAATTTCTTTTATTTCTTCCATCTTATGAGAAATATAAATTACTGCAACACCTTGACTTTTCAGTTCCCTAATTATCCTAAATAGGTTGTCAACTTCATTATCAGTAAGGGATGAAGTTGGTTCATCCATAACTATAACCTTAGAATTATATGAAACAGCCTTTGCAATTTCAACTCCCTGAGCTTGTGAAACAGATAGTTTTGCAACAAGCACATCAGGTTTTATATCAAGTTTAAGATTTTCTAATAAAGCTTCTGTATCCTTATACATCTTTTTTTCATCTACGACACTTATACCTGCAAATTTTTTGATAGGGAATCTGCCGAGCCATATATTTTCCATGACGGTTCTATATGGAATAGGCTGAAGCTCCTGCTGAATCATAGAAATTCCATTTGCAAGTGCATCCTTTGTATTTTTAAATTGTACCTTCTTATTATCCAATATTACTTCCCCAGAATCTGGTATATATATACCAAACAGGCATTTCATTAAGGTTGATTTTCCTGCACCATTTTCACCTACAAGAGCATGTACTGTTCCAGGCCTTATTTTTAAAGTTATATCATCTAAGGCTTTAACTCCTGGAAAACTTTTGCATATATTTTTCATTTCGAGAACATATTCCTGCTGCATAGATACACCTCGCTTGAAACCGCTCTACTGGGCGGTATTTGTTTGTTATTTAAAATTCAGGGAGTGCTTTACACTCCCTGAAAAATACTTAACACTAATACTTAGCACTAATATTATTTTGCAAATTTATCCACATTCTCTTTAGTTACAGGTTGGTATGGTACCCACATATATTTTCCATCTGTAATTCCCTTAACTGTGCTGGCTACATCCTCACCTTTAACTATTGAATATGCAATATCCATAACTCCTGATCCCTGTCCTTTAGCATCATTTAAAACTGTTCCAAGCAATAACCCCTGCTTTAAAGAGTCAATAGCTGGTGCAGTTGCGTCTACTCCAACAACAGGCATAAACTTATTGTCCTTGAAGTATCCAGCTGCTTTTAATGCTTCAATAGCGCCAAGAGCCATATCATCATTGTTTGCAAATACGACTTCAATTTTATCCTGATGAGCTGAAAGCCATGCAGACATCTTATCCTGCCCCTGTGCTCTCTGCCAGTTTGCTGTATCACTTGCAAGTTTTTCAACCTTTAGTCCAGCTTCTTCCAAAGCCTTTATTGAATACTCAGTCCTAAGTATAGCGTCCTGATGTCCTGGTTCTCCTTCAAGCATAACATACTGAATCTTTCCATCCTTGTTCTTATCTGCTTCTGGATGCTTCTTCCAATAATCAGCAATTATTTGTCCCTGCATTGTTCCTGATTCTTCAGCTTTTGCTCCAACATAGAACATCTTATCCCATTTTGCCATATCCTCTTTAACAGGCTCTCTGTTGAAGAAAACTACTGGAATATTAGCTGCTTTTGCTTTATCAATAATAACTGATGCAGCAGTTCTATCAACCATGTTTACACAAATAACATCATATTTTTGAGTTATAAATGTATCCACCTGGTCATTTTGCATTGTCTGCTGTCCCTGTCCATCAACAGCATTAATTGTTATTTTAACTCCGTCTTTTTCCTCTATCGCTTTAGCTTCTGCTTCTATAGCATCACGTACTGTTGAAATGAAAGTATCATCAAACTTATAAAGAGCAACTCCAACTTTAATTTCCTTTTTTGCAGACTTATCCTCTGGTTTATTGGCTGAACTGCTTTCAGATTTACCACAGCCTGTAAAAACCATTGCAGTAGTAAGAAGTACTGCTAATACTAATGAAAGCTTTTTCTTCATTTTAATAATTCCCCCTTCATATTCTTCACATTGATAAGATTAAATAATTAATCATTTAAAATATGTGATATATTAAGAATAATAAAAATTTTATAATAATGCTATACATTATATTGTCATGTTTATGGATAATGGTGCTACATTTCTTAGAATATAGGCTTCATATAGCACTATTTTGCTATATGAAGCCTATATTGCCAAAATAATGCTATACTATCCGATGGCTACCATCCGTAATATCTCGCTTAACGCGAGAAATAACGGATGCTACGCCCCTGGATCGGCTCTTCTAAGACTCAGTTGGAGAAAAGTATTCCTTATAAGCAGACTCCACCTGAGCCTAAGAATCACCTTATGCCATACCTTCCTTAAATTCCTTAGGTGAAAGCCCAACTATTTTTTTAAAGACACGGCTGAAATAATTTGGATCATTGTATCCTACATTAAAACAAACATCCTTTACAGTTACTTTCCCATCCCTTAACATTTCCTTGGCCTTTTCTATTCTAATATCTGTTAAATAATCAATATAGTTTGTCCCTGTAAATTTTTTAAATATTTTACTAAAATAATAAGGGCTTACACAGGCATAATCTGCTACTGTTTCAAGGGTTAGATCCTCTTTAAAATTATTTTTTATATATTCAATAGATCTTTTAATTATTTTTTCCTGGCTATCTATGTATTTATTTGATACATTTTTTATAATATCAGCTATTACCTTATTGCCAACCCCCATTGCATCTTCTATGTTTTCTACGGGGCTTTCCTTTATAAAGCTTTGAATTGCTTCAATGTCTATTCCAGAATCGCCACTTTTATTTATTGAAAGAACAACTGTTAAAATCATCTGGAGGAGTATAGTTTTAACCTTATTTATATCCTCTATGCCTTCACAGGCTTTTATCATTATGTCATTAAAAATTTTGCAGCTTTCTTCAACTTCCCCTTTATAAATACTATTTACTAAAACCTTTTCAAGCTCAATTGAATAGTATATCCCTGGTTCCTCATTTCCAAATATATCATCATAATGCCTTACCCTCATATCAATATTGTCGTAATTCAAGGCTATAATAGCCTCATTATAGGATTTCACTAAGTTTTTTATATCATCATAAACCCTTCCTATTCCTACTAACATAGAAACATCAAACCTATTTTTAGCTCTTGCTGCTATATCCCTTGCCATATTAACAGAATCAACCTTAACCATATACTTATCATATTCTTTTGGAGCTTCAATAAAAAAAACTATATCATTTGTATAAAGACAGGTTGATATGCACTTTCTTGTAAGGTTAATATAATCATAAACATAGTCTTTTATTTTATTTTTCATCTCTACTCTTTCAATTTCATTAATAGCAGCATATTTATATTTATCCTTTATACTCATAATAATGCAGTACCCTGAATTGAATGAAACATTAAGAAATTCGAGATAACCTTTGCAGCTGTCTGCTGTTGCCATATTGTTTATAAAAGCATAGCATAATTCATTTTGAACAATAGGCTGAATAGTTTTTAGCCTTTCTTTAATCTCAATTTCCTCTTTCCTTTTGTTTTTATTTTCTTCAATATAGTAAACTGCTTCTTTAATTTTATTTATTAACTCATCCTTTTTTAAAGGCTTCAAAATATAATCCTTCACTCCACATTTCATAGCCTCTTTTGCATAATTAAAGTAATCGTAGGCACTTAAAACAATAAAATAACTTTCACCTGAAAATTTTGAAATTTCTTTAATTGCTTCAATTCCATCTATTCCTGGCATTTTTATATCCATAATTATTATTTCAGGTTTTTCCTTATCAGCAACTTCAATAGCTTGTCTCCCATTTTTTGCTTCAAAAATATTAAACTGTCCCTCAAAGGATTTCCCTATAATATTTTTAACCGCCCTTCTCTCAAGTTCTTCATCATCTGCAATAAGCAAATTAAGCATAGTTTACCCCCTCGTTAAGACGAATTTTTATTGATACTTTTGTTCCTTTATTTTCAGCACTTTTTATTGTTAATACATCATCATAATCATATAAAAGTTTAAGCCTGTTTACAACATTTATAACCCCTATCCCCGTAGTATGCCCATGATGCTCATGTACATCTTTATTATTTAATATTTCATCTATCCTTTCCTGGCTCATTCCCATTCCATCATCAATTACTTCAACTATACAATATCCTAAATCTCTATATGCATTTATGCTTATGGAGCCGCCATCCTCCTTTGGATCTATTCCATGTATAAATGAATTTTCAACAAGAGGCTGAAGAGTCATCCCTGGCATTTCAACATTTAAAAGCTTGCTGTCAACATTTAAATTAAAACCTATTCTGTCCTTAAATCTTGTTTCCTGAATATACATATACTGTTTTACCATTTCAATTTCCTGTCCTATGGTTGACGTTCTGTCTACCATGCTAAGGCTATATCTTAAAATATCTGATACGGAATCTATCAGCCTTTCTGTTTCATAAGCTCCTTCTATTTCGGAAGTTTGTGCTATAGCATTTAGCGTATTAAAAAGGAAATGAGGATTTACCTGTGATTGAAGAGATTTAAATTTGGCTTCCTTAAGCATATTTTCAATTTTTAAGTTTTCCATTTCCTGATCCTTGAGTTTCTTTTCTATATTTGCCTTTTCCTTCATCTCTACAATTAGCTTTTTAATATCTCCAACCATTATATTAAACCCATTATATAAGACATTGATTTCATATATATCTGAGCTATTAAAATTTTCAATTTCAAAATCTCCCTTGGAAACTTTCTGGGAAGCTTCTACAAGTTCATTTAATGGCATTGTTATTTCTTTTGAAAATGCAAATGCAAAAGCCATACACATAAATGTTATAAATATGAAAAGCCCTATTATAAGCTTCCCGCTTTTTCTTGTGTTTGCTTTAAGCTCCTGATATACACTTTTATTATATTTTAAATAATTGTCATTTAATTGGCGGACATAATCATCTATATATGATGCTATCATTTTGGTCTCAGTAAATGAAGGATAAAACTCATCAAATTTTCCAGAAAGCAAAAATTTATTATATGTATCATTTGCTTTTTCACTATATGAATTGATAGTATTTTCAATATTGTTTAAAACCACTAAACTTTTTTCATCCATAGAACCTTTTAAAACTTCAATTTTGTCCCTTGCATCAAATAAATATTTATTGTAATAATCAAGGTTGCTTTGAGTTTTGCTGGACATATAATTATCAAAATAAGACACGGAAAGATTTATATCCGTACCTATTTGATTGATATTATACATATTATTTATCATTTCTTTATATTGAGTTTCTATTGTTTTACTGGTAAATATAGAATACACATTAAGCATTGCCATAAGGATAATTATGCTGGTTATGAACCAAATAAGTCTGAATTTCAAGCTTCTATTTTTCATTTTTACCCCTCATCTTTTTGTTTTATATATTCTTCTAAGTTTCCTTTTTTAATGACTTTTATTTCAGTCAGATATTTATCCTTTGGTATACTCTTTTTTTCTATGTAATCCATCATCAAATTAACTCCCTTATATCCCATATCATAAGGATCCTGCACTATAGATGCATATATTGTCCCCTGCTTTATAAGTTCTAAAGTCTCAGGCAAATCATCAAAACATACTATTACAATATCACTTCTTTTAAGATCTGAGACTGCATTTGCAGCTCCAATGCCATCAAGAGCACTAGCACAAAAAAAACAATTTATATTGGGATTTTCTCTTATCATTCTTTCTGCTGCAATTTTTGCCTCCACCACATATGTATCAGAAGATTCAATATCTACAATCTTGGCTTTTGGAAAACCTTCAATATAACTTTTAAAACCTTCTACTCTTTGAAGCTGGTTTGTTACTTTCCCTCCCATAATAATACCAATTCTTGCATCGCCCTTAACTCCTTCAAGAATAACACTTGCTGCAACTCTTCCTGCATAAGCATTGTCAGTACCTACATAAGAGTATCTCATGCTTTTCTTCGCATCTGAATCTATAGTAATAACAGGAATATTAGAATAAATTGCATTGTTTATATGGGGAGTATAAAGATCCTCATCTTGAACATATGTAAGTATGCCGTCAGCCTTTGCATTAACAGCCATATCAAATAATCTTAAATTTTCATCTATGTTGGCAGCCTGAGGGCCATTATATTCTAAATGACATCCTCTCTCCTTTGCAGCCTTTTCAGCTCCTTCTTTAATTATCTGCCAGTAGGGATTATTATATATATGGGATAAAAGTACAATTCTTGGTTCTTTTTCATCATTATTTTTAACTTTTGCCCCTGTATTAAATTTCATATATGAAAAAGTAAATATACTGACACCAATTACCAGTGCTGTAATGCATACCATTATCTTATATAATTTCATACCTTCACCTCTTAACTAAATTTTATAACATTTTAGACTTATTTTACAGTATAAAATTTTCAGTCTATGTAAAACTTTTCATATATCATAGGCGTCTATAAAGTAAACGATGTGATACGTATCAGAACAAAAGAAAGGAGCTATTCGCGCGAATGGGGGAAATTAACTTGGCTGAGGAGTTCACAAATTACGTTATTAAAAACGAGGAGAAATTTTACCGCCTTGCATTCAGCTATGTCAAAAATGCTGATGATGCTTTGGAGGTGGTACAAGAATCGACATATAAAGCAATTTCAACTATAGATAGCTTGAAAACACCAGAGTATTTAAAAACTTGGTTTTATAGAATTGTTGTCAATACTGCAATAGATTTGCTCCGAAATCGGAAGAAGGTCATGGTAGTAGATGATAAAACTTTATCCAATTATGATTTTGGTATGGTAGATCATTATGCAGATATAGATCTTCAAAAAGCATTGGAGAATTTGCCTATTCAATATCGCAGCATAATAGTATTAAGATTTTTTGAAGATTTAAAAATAGAAGAAATAGCCGCAATTTTGGATGAGAATGTTAATACAATAAAGACGCGCTTATATAAATCGCTTAAAATGCTGCGTATTCAAATGGATGATTAAAGAGTAAGGAGGCTTATATATAATGGATGAGAAATTGGAGAAATTGAAAAAGGAATATATGGACGTACCTATTCCTGAGGAATTAGATTCTGTAGTAAAAAAAACTTTAAAGGAAAGCAGGCTAAGTAATGTGAATAAAAAAAGTAAATTTAAGAAAATAAAAATAGCAGTTACTTCAATAGCTGCAGCATTTATTGCCTTTACTATAGGTATTAATACCAGCGCAGCGTTTGCAGCAACATTATCAAAAGTGCCAGTTGTAGGCAGTATAGTAAAGGTGCTGACTTTCAGAGAATATACCGTAAATGAGGGTACTTTCAATTCCAATATAAAAGTACCTGCAGTACAAGGCCTTGAAAATAAAACCTTGGAAAACAGCTTAAATGAAAAATACCTTGCAGAGGGCAAAAAATTGTATGAGGATTTCGAAGCAGATATGAAAAAGATGGAGGCATCGGGCGGAGGGCATTTAGGCGTTGACAGCGGATATGAAGTAAAGACCGATACTGACAGAATACTTTCCATAGGCCGCCATACAGTAAACACTGTTGGCTCATCATCAACAACAATGAAGTATGATACCATAGATAAGAAAAACAAAATCCTTATTACTTTGCCAAGTTTATTTAAGGACGACAGCTATGTTAACGTTATCAGCGAAAATATTAAAAAGCAGATGATAGAACAAAATAAAGCAGATAGTGACAAGTATTACTGGGTTGCAGGAATAGAAAAGGACAGTTCAATGGAGCTGTTTGACAAAATTTCAAAGGACCAAAACTTTTATATTAACCCAGATGGCAAATTAGTAATTTCATTTGATAAATATGAGGTTGCTCCAGGCTATATGGGAATTGTAGAGTTTGTAATCCCAACCGATGTCCTGTCAGATATTTTGGTTAGCAACGAGTATATAAAGTGATCAAGGATTTAAGATTTGTTTTTTAGGAGCTGCTGCACTAAGAATAAATACTACAATATAATAGTGTACTAATTTTAAATTTTCGAATCAATATATTGTATGTAAATTCCTTAGTGCAATAGCTCCTATTCTTATCTTTGACACTCATAAGAAACAAAAAACCTATAAGCCCATTGATAATAGAAGGGTTTATAGGCTTTAATATTTTTGAAAAAGTGAGTAATGTTTTTTATTTTTTTACCGTCAAGTTATGTGCTATGCATGGCACGCAAAAATCAGGCGCTGCTAATCTTTAGAATCAACAACTCCATTATGAAAAATCAGATCAAAAAAGATGCTAACCGGTAAACTTTTGCAGTAGGCTGTGTTCTAGTATTTAGTTCAAATAATTAAATACCCATATAAGATTATTTTGCAATATCTTTGTAAAATCTGAATAATAAATTGACATATGGGTAGCATATAGCATATAATGAAAATATGATTTTGCATATAATTTGCAGAATGGAGGGAATCATATGCTATTAGAGTTTAGAACCAAAAACTATAAATCATTTAAAGATGAACTCATATTTTCTCTTGTACCAGCGCCCAAACAAAAGGGGCTTGATTATAGTGTGCTGGAAGAAACTATTGGAAAGAAAATTTACAAGGGTCTATGTTCAGCCGTTATTTATGGGCCAAATGCCTCTGGAAAAACCAATATCATTGGTGCTATGGATACCTTTAAATCAATTGTATTGCGTGGCAATATTCGCAATGATGACGATAAAAGCAGTCCTAATCCTGCAGCCATAGCCTTAGAACTGATCCCAAATAACTCCAACAAAAGCACTGCCCCAGTATGCTTTTCCATTAAGTTTATCACTGATGGAATGCTAATAGAGTATTCTTTCTCAGCCGACTTGGGCAGATTTTTAGAGATTGGTTATCAGCGTAAGGTATTATCCGAAACACTAAAGGTCAACAATTCCTTGATTTTTTCACGAAATGATGGCTTGGAGTTTGGCTCTTTAGATACCATTCAAGAACTTCTCGTAAATTCTTTTGAACAGCATGCGGAGGGTGCAATTGCTTTGGCGACAAGCAATTTAAATGACGAAGAGCTTTTCTTAATGAATGGTTTCAAAACAATGTTTAGTTCGAAGTTAGTTGCACTGATCAGCAACTGGCTGGACAATAAATTTATGGTCATTTACCGAGCAGATTCCATGCATCTTATACGAAAATTTAGTGATCCCAAGAAAAAATCCGTATATGTGGAAAAAACACTAAATGAAGCTGCAACCTGTTTTGGAATTAACTCAAATGCTCTTGGGTATGTGGTAGACAGTGACAACAATGAAGCAAAGCTCTGTTCCATTTTTAATGAAACAGAAAAAGGGACTGCAATCCCCGCTGAACTATTCGAGTCCTATGGAACTATTCGCTTTGTAAATATGTTCCCATTAGTAGTCAATGCTATTTTGAATGGTGGCACTTTGGTTGTAGATGAATTCGATGCTTCCATCCATCCGATGGCTTTGATGAACATTATCAACATTTTTCATAATGATGAAATTAACATTCACCATGCGCAGCTTATTTTTAATACACATAACCCTATCTTCTTAAACGCAAACCTTTACCGACGAGATGAAATTAAGTTTGTAGAGCGTGATGAAGAAACTCACTGCAGCAGCCATTATTCTCTCTCAGATTTTGGGACCACAGGGAAATCTGGTGTTCGCAAAAATGAGGATTACATGAGGAATTACTTCGTGGATCGATATGGTGCCATTAAAGACATTGATTTCACACCTATCTTTGAGGAACTGATATCTCATGAAAAAGAGGTGTGATCATATGCGCAAAGAAAATAGAACCTACTATTTTTCTGTTGAAGGTGAAACCGAACAATGGTATTTAGAGTGGCTTCAACGTATAATCAATGCTGATCCCACTGCAAGGTATACTGTCAAATTGGATAGCAAAATTCAAAAAGACCCACTGGCACGTGCAAAACGATTAACTATTGTTGGGAAGACTGAAATTACTCATATTTTTGATTATGAGAGCGAAGAACCCAACCATGTGCAGCAATTTAAAACGACATTGGAACGTATGAAAGAAGTGCAGAATTCTGGGAAAAGCATCAAATATCAGTTAGGATACAGCAACTTTACATTTGAACTTTGGATCATTTTGCATAAAGCTGATTGCAATGGTGCGCTAATCCATCGTCACCAATATCTTACACCACTCAATAGAGCCTATGATGAGCATTTTGAAAATTTAGATCAATATAAGCATGAAGATAATTTCAAGCGTATTCTTAGTCAATTGACGTTGGATCACGTTCGTGAAGCAATCCGACGCTCAAAGGTTATCATGCAGCGGAATCAAGAAGTTGGTTATATTTTACATCAATATAAGGGATATAAGTATTACAAAGAAAATCCAGCTCTTTCTATTTATGAGTCCATTGAAAAGATTTTAAGGGAATGTAAACTGTTATAACAGATTAGGATTAATAATCAAATTGTAATTGCTCCTAAGGTATTCAGTAATCGATAGCCATAAGAAAGTGCTTTGTCTTCATCTTGCACAGCTTCCATAGTGTATTCTTTGAAATTATATAGTAAAAGTGCAGCCGCAAAACATCTCTCAAAGCAAAAAAGGGATATGCCTAGATATCAAATTTAGACACAGCCCTTAGATTTTTTGGCGGAGAAGAAGGGATTTGAACCCTTGCGCCGGGGAACCCCGACCTACCGCATTTCGAGTGCGGACCCTTCAACCTCTTGGGTACTTCTCCATATTAAATTGTGAATGACGCAGCTCAAACTTATTATTGCAAGTCAAGTAAATCACTGAGACATCTCTTCACAACAGTTCCTTTTTATTATACAAAAGCTAATGGAATAAATCAATGGTAGGGAACGGTCTTGACCGTTCCTCTGCTGGATGATCGAAATTCAGGAGAGTGATATGGTACCAACACCTAGTAGCAATTCCATTCTACAGCATCTGCAGGACGATCTAAATTTGGGGGGGCGGAACGGTCAAGACCGTTCCCTCGTATAATGTAGTTAAACAATTTGATAGAGAATATAAATAATATATTTCCAAGTTTCACTAAAAGTCAGCTAATCTGTAATGAACTTTCTAATTTTAGCACTCATTTCAACTGGAAATTACATCTTGAATTTGAAAGTATATTTTCTATCAAAAAGTTATTTGTAATTGGAAACTCAACTTGAAAAACTTATATGATTATATACTAATTTAATATATAATATCTCCTGAATAGAGATTAGATGTTCCGTTCCCTGGGAGGCTCTTAAAAAGAGCTGATACCCGTTGCGTAGCATATCATTCCATCAGTGAGAATTCTATGTTTAGCTGGTTGGGTTTCCTTTATGAGTAATCTCAAAAGCGAATTACCTGTGTAACAGACGAGGATATTTGACTCACTTTTAGGATGGATACTCTATTTAAAATAAATACTACTATAAAGGAGATATTTATCATGTCAAAATACGCGAATAATCCCGTTGTCGGGATTGATATTTCTGCTGATTTTTCTATGGTTGCCATACTTAAACCAAATGGTGATTTGTATAGAAAACCTTTTAGGATTAACCATGATGCTGAGGGCTTTAACTATTTGTATGGGCAAATAAAAAAGGTAGAGGAAGAATTTAATATGATAGCCCCAGTCTTTATGGAATCCACGGGAATGTATCACTTAAATCTTCTCTACTTTTTAAAGAATAAATCTTTAGAGGTTTATACTCTTAACCCTCTAATAACTAATTCTAACAGAAATACGGACATTAGGAAAGAGAAAAGTGATAAAAAAGATTCCATCGCTAAATGCAAGTTAAAATGAAACACTTTTTTGCCTCTGTTAAAATGTATTGAT
>ENA-UOOM01000927-UOOM01000927.1-fermentation-metagenome-genome-assembly--contig:-NODE-927-length-30864-cov-4.186050_pt1 | contig 30864 bp, 31 predicted proteins | sample MGYA00245781_ERZ724031 | MGnify/ENA primary metagenome ERZ724031 (study PRJEB28704, sample SAMN03018317) | fermentation metagenome | biome: anthropogenic terrestrial biome; feature: soil; material... | reverse complement strand
AACGGCATCGTAAAGGATAAAAGCGGAAAGCTTATAGCGTCCGTAATGGAATTTTTAAAAAGCTCCGGTGCCGAAAATAATCTTTTTTTGGAGGAGTTCATGACCTCCCCTATTACCGGCGGTGACGGTAACACAGAATATCTTTCTCTATTCATAAAAAGGAGTAACTCCTGATGGCTGTAAGCAAGGTGCTGTTGTACCCGAATATCAATAAAAAATCCTGTCTCGATGCGCTTGACGTTGTATCGGATAAGCTGCATTCGCTCGGAATAAGAACAATAATGTCGGTGGAAACGCAAAAGGTTGTCGGCAAAGATAATATAAAAGCGGATGAATATCTCCCGGTACGCAGTGCTTTCGAGTCCTGTGACATCGCGGTTATTCTCGGTGGCGACGGAACAATGCTTACGGCCGCACATACCGCCTGTATAACGGGCACTCCGCTGTTGGGAATAAATCTTGGAACCCTCGGCTATATGAGCGAGCTTGAGATCGGAGAGCTTTCGCTTCTGGACAAACTTAACAGCGGTTTTGAATACGCAGACAGAATGATGATCGATATAACCATTGAGCAGGGCGGTACGGAATCAAACAAGCTGACAGCTCTTAACGATGCTTTGATATCAAGGGGAGCTGTTTCAAGTATGGTCAGGCTTAGCCTGAACTGTGACGGCTCAAGGGTAGCCAATTACCGCGCCGACGGGCTTATCATCTCAACACCGACCGGTTCTTCCGCCTACTGTATGTCGGCCGGCGGACCGATAATAGACACAAAACTCGACGCATTCTGCGTTGTTCCGATATGTTCACACTCGCTTTCAGGCTCAAGAGCACTTGTTTTCTCACCGAATTCGGTTATAACGGTACAATCCGTTTCCGAAAAAGGCGGCGATTTGATTTTGACCGCAGATGGCAGGTTTTCGGTTCCGCTCACGGAATCCGATAGAGTCATTATAACGAAAAGCAAGCTTAAGACACGCTTTGTGAAATTGAAGAAGGATGCTTTTTACGACGCTCTAAACCGAAAATTGATTTAATAACCGTATTATTACGAAAGGTAAGGCGATGAAGGTGAAAACAAAAAGACAAAAAGCAATTTTGGATCTTATTACAAAAAACGAGGTAAAAACACAGGAGGAACTTCAGTCGATACTGATGAACGCCGGCTTTGCCGTTACACAGGCGACCATTTCCAGAGACATCAGGGAGCTTGGGCTTGTAAAGGTTACCTCCGCGTCGGGCGAATACAAGTATAGTCCTAACGCCGCCAAGGAGAGGGAAAGCATCACGGGTAAGTTTTCATCAATTCTTGCACAGGCTGCACGTTCGGTCGATTATGCGGGAAATCTTGTGGTTATCAAGACTTACACAGGTATGGGCAGCGCTGCGGGCGCCGCTGTGGATTCAATGGACCTTCAGGGCGTCATAGGCTCGCTTGCAGGCGACGATACCCTGCTTATCATCACATGTGACGACGAAATCGCTCGCAGAATAAGCGACAGCATCTCTGCGTTGATCGAACAAAACATCTGATTATGCTTTCATCCGTACATATTGAGAATATCGCTCTTATAAAGAATATCGACATTACATTTAGCGGCGGCTTCACCGTGCTTACCGGAGAGACGGGGGCGGGAAAAAGCATTATTATCGATGCTTTGTCGCTACTTTGCGGTGCACGCGGTGACAGGGAAATCATACGCTCAGGCGAGGAAAACGCAGTAGTTGAGGGCCTTTTTACCGATCTCGGCAAAAAGACACTTGCCGCTCTCGCAAGTTTTGATGTCTCTCCCGACGAGGACGGGATTCTGCTTATAAGGCGGCAGTTATCGTTTGATGGCAGGACTGTCGCCAAAATAGGCACAAGGCAGGTTCCCATATCAAGACTGCGCGAGATTTCACCCCTTCTGATAGCTATTCACGGTCAGCAGGATACTCAGATTCTTGCTGACGAGCAGGAGCAGCTGCGACTGCTTGACGGATTTGCTGAAAACGGTGATCTGTTACGGGGTTACGAGGCGGAATATACAAAATACACCTCCCTTAAAGAAAAGCTGCGTGACCTGAAGCGTGCTGAGGAGGATAAGAGCTTCCGCCTTGATATGATTAATTATAAAATCAGCGAGATAGAGAAAGCGAAGCTTTCGGAGGGCGAGGAGGAAAGGCTTGTAAGCGAAAAAACTCTGCTCTCCAACAGCGAAAAAATCATTGCCAACTCAAACGAAGCATATGATAATATTTACCGCGAGCCTGGCTGCGCCCTTGACAGGATATCAAAAGCGATAAGCTCGTTGAAACAGCTCTCGGGTATCATACCCGAGGCAGATGGGATTATAGAACGCCTTAACAATATCAGCTATGAGCTTGACGATATATCCGAAACCCTGGTAAATTATTCATCGCCGGACGAGGAAAACCCCGTTTTGCGTCTTGACGCTGTCGAGGAGCGGCTTGAGCAGATTTCATCGCTTAAACGCAAGTATAAAACCGATATTGAGGGTATACTCAAAGAGTATTCATGTTTAAGAGAAGAAAAGAACGACATTGAATATTCCACGGAGATAATAGATAAACTCGATTTACAGATAAAGCAACAAAAGCTTTTATTGGAGGAAAAATCCAATCTTTTGAACAAATCCCGAAAAAACGCCGCTGCGGTTCTTACCGAAAAGGTAAAGGATACCCTCACTTTTTTGGATATGCCCGCGGTAAGGTTTGAGATTTCCTTTTCGGAAAATGAATACGGGCGAAACGGCAACTGCGGTGTTAGCTTTCTGATAAGCGCTAATACGGGGGAGGAACCCAAACCTATTGCAAAAATCGCCTCAGGAGGCGAGCTTTCCCGTCTTATGCTTGCTCTGAAGAGTATCCCGGCGGAGCTTGAAAACCCCGTAATGATTTTTGACGAGATAGATTCCGGCATCTCGGGTAAAACCAGCGAAAAGATAGGAATAAAATTATCGCAGACTGCAGAAAACACGGGGACACAGGTTATCTGTGTAACCCATTCGGCTCAGATTGCTGCGAGAGCGGACACGCATCTGCTTATCAGCAAGGACGAGTCGGACGGCAGAACCTCCACAAGCGTAACTGAGCTAAACGGCGAAAGAAGGGTCGATGAGTTGGCGCGTATAATAGGCGGTGTAAAAATCACCGATACGGTAAGGAAAACCGCAGAAGAGATGCTCAAAACATAAAAGCGAGTGTTTTAATAATATAATCGAACCGTTTTACCGGCGTGGGCGGCAGAAATAATTATCGCCGGAGAATAGGCCTTATCTATGATAACAACCAAACAACGCGCTTTCCTTCGTTCCATTGCCGGCACTACGGAGGCTCTGTATCAAATCGGCAAGAACGGACTTACGGAAAACCTGATAAAAACCCTTTCCGACGCACTTGAAGCGCGGGAACTCATAAAAATCAACGTTTTGGAAACCTGCCCCGAAAGCCCAAAGCAGATTATAGCATCTCTGTGCGAGTCCTTGGGATGCGAGGCGGTGCAGGTTATCGGCAGAAAGGTTTGCGTCTATCGCCCGTCGACAGAGCAACCGAAAATAAAACTGCCGTAATATTAAGGAATTTGTATATGAAAACTGGCATTTTCGGCGGTACCTTCGATCCCGTTCATATAGGGCATATCCGGGCTGCAAAGGCTTTTCTTTCAGAAGCCGGACTTGACCGTCTGTATTTGCTGCCGAATTTTATACCGCCGTTAAAGGATAATAAGGGCGCTCCCGCAAAGGACAGATTAGAGATGCTGAAAATTGCTTTCAATGGTACGGAAAAAGCCTTAGTGGATGATTTTGAGCTGAAGAACGGCGGCACAAGCTACACATACAAAACGATCGGCCATTACAAAGAGTTGTTTCCCGATGATGAGATCTTCCTTTTAATCGGTGATGATAATCTCAGGATATTCGAAAAATGGGTCAGGTTTGAATATATTCTGGAAAACAGCGTAATCTATGTCGCTCTACGTTCCGGAGAAAACACCGTCTGCGATACAAAAAGAGCCGCCGTGGGTATAATGCAAAAATACAAAGCCGATATACGGCTGCTATACTATACACCCACGGTCATCTCCTCTTCCGAGCTCAGAAAAGCGATATGCGAGAACACCCTCTCGCCCGATTATCTGGTCCCGGGAGTGTACGAATACATCCGAAAAAAAGGTTTATACAGATGACACTAAACGAAAGAATACTAAAAGACCTGCGATTGTCCGAAAAACGTCTGCAACATACAAAAGGCGTTGCCGCCTGTGCGAAGCTGCTTGCAGCGCGTCACTTCCCTTCACTCTCTCCCGAGAAAATGGAAACAGCAGGGCTGCTGCATGATTTTACTAAGGAATACACGCTTGAAGAACAAAGGGCGCTATGCATAAAATACGGTATAGAGATTCCATCATCAGAGGCAGATATTCATAAGCTGTACCACGCAAAAACAGCCGCCGCAATTGCAAAATACGAGTACGACACAGACGAGGAGATCTCATCGGCAATATACTGGCACACGACGGGAAGGTCGGGAATGTCCGACGCAGAAACAGTTTTGTATTTTGCTGATTATATAGAGGAATACAGGACCGACAAGGGTTGCATCAGAGTCAGAAATAACTATATCAGGCTCTTAAAAAAAGAATCCGATCCGCTTATTGCTTTAAAAAAAGGGGTGCTTTATTCTTTTGAAGTAACAATAAAGCACCTATTACATAAAAACGAAAAAATATGCCTTGCCACAATCGAGGCGAGGAACTATATGATTGAACGACTGCGGCAGCAGGAAAAGGAAGGAACTCCATTATGACAGAAAAAGAACAGGCAAAGAAAGCATATGAGCTTGCGGAGGTTATCCTAAAAGCTCTTGAAGATAAAAAAGGTATTGATGCGACACTGTTAGAGGTGGGCAAGCAGACGGTACTCGCCGATTATTTTGTTATTTGCACAGGCACCTCCAATACCCATGTAAAAGCGCTTGCCGACGAGGTGGAATTCGTTGTTGACAAAACCCTCGGGCTAAAGCCGAGCGGGGTGGAGGGCTTTAACGACAGCATCTGGACTTTGATGGATTATTCCTCGGTCATAGTGCATATTTTCACAAAGGAAGGCAGGGAGTTCTATAAGCTCGAAAAGCTATGGAACGATGCTTCTGCAGAGACAATCAAGCACTTCGAATAGACAATATTATACTAAGGAGATATTATTTTTTCCGTTTATCGGGTTAAATAACCGTTATATATCATGAAATACGACTACAAGGTAATAGAAAAAAAATGGCAGGATATATGGGATGAAAAACAGCCCTTTGCCGCCAAAAACGATTATACAAAGAAGAAATACTATGCGCTGGTGGAGTTCCCGTACCCTTCCGGAGCAGGGCTGCACGTCGGGCATCCCCGCCCCTATACCGCGCTCGATATAATTGCGCGCAAACGCAGGATGCAGGGTTATAACGTTCTTTTCCCCATGGGATGGGACGCTTTCGGTCTGCCGACCGAGAATTATGCCATTGAACATAAAATGCACCCCGCCGATGTGACACGGAACAATGTCGCGCGCTTTAAAGGTCAGCTTAAATCGCTGGGACTCTCTTTTGATTGGTCAAGGGAGATAAATACAACCGATCCTGCATATTACAAATGGACACAGTGGATTTTTCTCCGGCTTTTCAGAAAAGGACTTGCTTATAAAAAAGACATGAATGTCAACTGGTGCACCCACTGCAAGGTAGTGCTTGCCAATGAAGAGGTTATAGCCGGTGAATGTGAGCGATGTCACGGTGAGGTTGTTCATAAGACAAAAAGTCAATGGATGCTCAAAATCACCGATTATGCCGATAAGCTCTTGGATGACCTCGATACCGTGGACTACGTCGAGCGTGTAAAGCTTGCCGAGCGCAACTGGATAGGACGCTCATATGGCGCCGAGGTGGACTTTGATACCACAGCGGGCGATAAGCTCAGAGTATTTACCACCCGCGCGGATACACTTTTCGGAGCGACCTATATGGTTATCGCCCCGGAACATCCCTTTGTGGATAAATGGAAGGATAAGCTGAAGAATTACGATGCGTTAATGGATTACCGCGGGATGGCGGCAAGAAAGAGCGAATTTGAACGTGCGGAGCTCGTCAAGGAAAAAACCGGCGTAATGCTTGACGGCGTAAAGGCTGTAAACCCGGTCACGGGAAAGGAAATGCCTATATTCGTTTCTGACTATGTGCTTGTAACCTACGGAACAGGTGCGATTATGGCCGTTCCCGCGCATGACGAGCGTGATTACGAATTTGCAAAAACTTATAATCTTCCGATTATAGAGGTCGTCGCAGGGGGAGATATTTCAAAAGAAGCATACACCGATGTTTCCGAGGGAAAAATGATAAACTCCGGATTTTTAAACGGGCTTGATGTCGCCGAAGCAAAGGAGAAAATGGCGGAGTACCTCAGAGCGCATAATATAGGTGACAGAACCGTAAAATACAAGCTGCGCGACTGGGTATTTGCAAGGCAGAGGTATTGGGGTGAACCTGTCCCGCTTGTATGGTGCGAACACTGCGGATGGCAGCCCGTTCCCGAAAGTGAGCTTCCGATCAAGCTGCCTGAAGTGGCAACCTACGAGCCTACAGATAACGGTGAGAGTCCGCTTGCGACAATAACAGAATGGGTAAACACTACCTGTCCCAAATGCGGTGCGGACGCTAAAAGAGAGACCGACACCATGCCTCAATGGGCAGGTTCTTCATGGTATTTCCTTCGCTATTGCGATCCGCATAACGACAATGAGATGGCTTCAAGGGAAGCGATGGATTATTGGATGCCAGTCGACTGGTATAACGGCGGTATGGAGCATGCAACGCTTCATCTGCTTTATTCCCGCTTCTGGGCGAAGTTCCTTTATGACGAGGGGCTTTTATCCTGTCCCGAGCCCTATCTCAAGCGCACCGCCCACGGAATGATTCTCGGCGAGGACGGCGAGAAGATGAGCAAATCCAGAGGTAACGTCATCAACCCCGATGATGTTGTAAATGAATACGGTGCAGACACTTTGCGGCTTTACGAGATGTTCATCGGTGACTTTGAAAAATCCGCTCCCTGGTCTACAAACAGCGTAAAGGGATGCAAGAGGTTTTTAGACAGATTTGCCGTTCTGGACGAGATGATTGTCAGGGAAAAGGACGAGGAGCTTGAACGGGAGCTCCACCGTACTATAAAAAAAGTTACCAGCGATATTGAGGATATGAAGTTCAATACCGCAATCGCCGCTATGATGAGCTTTATGAACTCTGTTTACGCAAAAGGCGGCATAGATATAGAGAGCCTTAAATCGTTCACGATAATTCTCTGTCCGTTTTCTCCGCATATATGTGAGGAGATGTGGGCATCGATAGGCGGAAAAGGTCTTTGCTCGCTCGCTCTGTGGCCTGTCTATGACGAGGAAAAGATAAAGGTTACTGAAATTGAAATCGCTGTTCAGATAAACAGCAAGGTCAAATTTACATTATCCCTTCCCGCAGGTTGCGATGAGGAATCCGCATACGACATTATTGAAAAAAGCGGAAAACTCAATCAGTATATCGAGGGAAAAACTATTGTTAAAAAGATATATATCAAGGACAGAATATTCAATATAGTAATCAGATAAGGAAAAATTAATGTCAAAACTAATAAGAGCGATGACAAGGGACGGTTCGCTCAGAGCATTATTGATGGATTCAAGAGATATTGTCTCAAGAGCCGTTGAAATACACAAAACGCTTCCGACGGCGACAGCTGCTCTCGGACGGACGCTTACGGCAGCTTCGCTGATGGGCAGTCTTCTCAGTGAAAAAACCGACCTGCTCACCCTGCGGTTCAAGGGTGACGGCGAGGGAGGAACGATCGTTGCCACAAGCGATTATATGGGAAATGTCAGGGGTTTTATACAAAATCCTTTATGCGACCTGCCTCTTAAAGAAAACGGGAAGCTCGATGTTGGCGGCTGTGTCGGAAAGGGCTTATTATATGTTCTGCGCGATACGGGAGGAGTCGAACCGTATGTAGGCATTTCAAATATCATCAGCGGAGAGATTGCTGAGGATATCGCTTATTATTACGCATCAAGCGAGCAGATTCCGACAGTATGTGCGTTAGGTGTGCTTGTTGACAGGGATTACAGCTGTAAATCTTCGGGTGGTTTGCTGCTCCAGTTACTGCCCTTTTCGGATGAAAGCATAGTAGATAAAATCGAATCCAATATCTTAAAGGCTGGTAATATCACCCCGCTTTTAATTAAGCATAGTCCCGAGGAGGTATTATCAATCTACCTCGATGGAATGGAGTATGATATTTTCGACGAGTTGGAATGTGAATACAGATGTGAATGCAGCCGTGAAAAAACAGATGCGGCGCTGGTGTCCCTCGGGGTTTCGGAGCTTGACAAAATGATTTCCTCCTCGGAAAAAACCGAGCTGACCTGCCAGTTTTGCGACCGTGTCTACACATATTCGAAGGGAGACCTGCTGCAGATTAAGAGCAGGTTAGAGAAAAATGATTAACGGCAGAGAGATTTACAAAAAAATCGAAAATGAAGGCTATGACGCTGCGGTTTTCTTTGACGAGATAAGCCAGAGGTATCTGACCGGCTTTTACACCACCGACGGAATCGTGCTTGTCTCAAAACAGGAAACGGCACTTATCACCGACAGCCGTTATTTTGAAGCGGCTTCAATTGCAAAATCGAACGGAACACTTCTTGACGATGTAACGCCCTACCTGTTTTCCAACCGATTGCTTGACAGCCTAGCGGAACACATAGAAAAGAAGGGCATAACCTCTCTTGTTTATGACAAAACCCTGCTCACGGTCGCACAGGCTGATAGAATCGCTGAAGCGTTCCCTAATCTGAAAATCGGCGGTAGTTCGAATATATGCTCTGAGTCAAGACGAATAAAGAGCCAAAGGGAAATCGAGAGCATCAAAGCAGCACAGCAGATTACCGACAGCGCTTTTACCCATATCCTTTCTTTTATACGGGAGGGAGTGACAGAAATCGAAGTCGCCGCAGAGCTTGAATACTTTGCGCGGAAGAACGGTGCAGACGGAATGGCTTTTGACACAATCGCAGTTTCCGGCAAAAAAAGCTCGATGCCGCACGGGGTCCCCTCCGATATTGAACTGACGAAGAATTCATTTTTTACAATGGATTTCGGAGCAAAATACAACGGATATTGCTCCGATATGACCAGAACCGTCGTGCTTGGGAAAGCCGACGGCGAGATGAAGCAGGTTTATGAAACCGTTCTTGAAGCTCAAAAGAAAGCTCTTGGCGTTATAAAAAGCGGCGTTACGGGAATAGAGGTTGACGCCGCCGCACGGGAACATATATATTCTGAGGGTTACGAGGGATGCTTCGGACACTCGACCGGACATTCCTTAGGACTTGAGATACATGAATCCCCAAGCTTTTCTTCTGCTAATAAAGAACCCGTTTTTGCATGTACTGTAATGTCTGTCGAGCCGGGCATATATATACCCGGCAAGTACGGGGTCAGGATAGAGGATATCATAATCGTTACCGAAAACGGATGCGAAAATCTTACCCGCTCACCGAAACAGCTCATTGAGATTTAAATTATACTTGACAAAAACCGTATTGAGTTATAAAATATAGGACAGAATATTTTTATACACAATAGCTTTTACTGCTCTTGTGAAGGAGGACATATGGTATCAGCAGGTGATTTCAGAAACGGCCTGACCTTTGAGATGGATAACAACATTATGCAGATAATTGAGTTCCAGCATGTTAAACCGGGCAAGGGCGCAGCTTTTGTCAGAACAAAGCTAAGGAATGTTGTTACGGGTGCAGTTACCGAGACAACGTTCAACCCCAACTCAAAGTTCCCCACAGCAACGGTTGAACGCAAGGAGATGGAATACAGCTACAACGACGGCGAATTATATTATTTTATGGATCTTGATACCTACGATCAGGTTCCGATCAACAAATCAACCCTGCCGGACAACTTCAAATTCGTAAAAGAGGGAATGGTCGTAAAGCTTGTTTCCACAAAGGGCAATGTTTTTTCGGTTGAGCCTCCTATGTTTGTCGAGCTTTTGGTGACAAAGAGCGAACCCGGCGTCAAGGGCAACACCGCAACCAACGCAACCAAGCCGGCAATTCTTGAAACCGGTGCGGAGATTAAAGTTCCTATGTTTATCAACGAAGGCGATGTTTTAAAGATAGATACACGCACCGGCGAGTATCTTGAGAGGGTCTAAAACATATCGAATACTTTTCTATGTAACCGCATATTCGATCGACTAAAAATGAATTTTAAAATGTCCCTTTCGGGGACAGAAAGGAGCCGAAAATGAACGTATCAGAAAAAGCAGCTCACCTTAAAGGATTAATGGAGGGCATGGAGTACGACCTTAATACCAAAGAGGGTAAGCTGTTCGCGGCTATTGCCGATTTGCTGGAGGATCTCGCACTTACTGTATGCGATATCGAGGACGATACCGCTATGATTAACGATTACATTGAGGAACTGGATGAGGATCTCGGCGAGGTTGAACGCATAGTTTACGATATATATGACGATGAGGATTACGACGAGGATTACGATGAAGATGACGATGAAGATGACGAGTGCTGTTGCGATGATGAGGATTGCGATTGCTGCGATGAGGTAATTGAGCTTACCTGTCCCAACTGCGGAGAGATAATCAGTATTGACAGCGATGAAATAGATGAGATCGATACTGTCGAATGTCCCTCCTGCGACAAGGTTCTCAGTGTCGTCAAAGGTGATGAGGATGAAACCGAAGACGATGAGAGCAAGGATTGAAAATTAAAATGTAAAACTTCGGGGCGGGAGCATTCCCGCCCCGATGACAATTATATGTCTTTTTACACAATATTAAGCTCGGTTAGGCACAAAAATGAAAATGATAAAAAGAAGAATCATAGATGTACATACGCATATTTTTCTGCCGAAGCTTGCGGTAAGAGCAGCGGAAAATGTAGTAAGCTATTATGGCCTTACAAGAGAGGGCGACGGCACTGCGGAAACTCTTTTAAACGGCGGAGGGTGTTTTGAGAATATTAAATTTGTCATCTCCTCAGCTGCAATAAAGCCGACGAATGTTGTTAATGGCAATAAATTTCTGCTTGAAGCTGCAAAAAACGAAAACAGGTTTATTCCATTGTGCTCATTCCATCCCGATATGGATTATAATGACGGTATCGCAGAGCTTGAGCGCATAAAAGAGCTGGGAGCAAAGGGAATCAAGCTGCATCCCGATTTTCAGGGTTTTGCGATTGACAGAGAGGACATTTTTCCATTTTATCGCACCTGTGCCGAATTGGAACTTCCGATTCTCTTTCATGTGGGAGACCAAAACAGCGACATTTCATCTCCGACAAGGCTTTATAATGTAATAAACCGCTTGCCGGAGCTGACTGTAATCGCTGCTCATATGTGCGGTTATCAGGCGTGGGACGAGGCAGAGCAGGTACTTATCGGCACTCCCGTTTATACCGAGACCTCCGATGCACTCATAGGACTTGCTCCCGAGCGCGTTTACAGAATGATCAAAAAGCACGGCGCCGACAAAGTTATGTTCGGAAGCGACTATCCTCTGCGGCTTACAGGCTCCGCATATGACGAGCTGGATAAGCTACCTCTGACCGAAGAAGAAAAGCAGAAGATATTTTACTCCACCGCAAAAAAAGTGTTCGGATTGATGTAGAAAACAATATAAAACAACCCGTCGGAATTTTTTTACCGGCGGGTTATTGTATGATGAAAATACCGTGTTAATCCCTGCTTAGAATCGAATCAATGGTCTCCTGTAATTCCTTATCAAAAGCAGACTTCCTTCCTTCTACAAATGAAACCACATTATTATTTTTGGAGAAAAGCATTTTGTTGTACCATTGAATACAATCGCTCCAGTTATATATTACGGACAGGTCGACAATACGGTTCTGGAAAATAATATCGAGCATTTCGGGAGATTCCTCGTCATCAAAACGTTTTAACTGCAGGGTTCTCTGATAATACTCAGGCGTTACAAGCACTCTGCTCGTGTATGCCATCGCCTCCAGAGCAAACGTTATAAAATCAAGGTCATGTTCTTGATTTGTAATCGAGAGGCAGTAGAACGCATAAGGATTTATCGTCGAGGTGTATTTTTCCTGATTCTCGTCAAACTTTGGTTGTGGCAAAATACCATAATTTACCTTTGTTTCTCTCATTTTCCCACTATTTACAGTATACATAAACGCCGCATAAAACAACGCTTGACCTGAATAAAAATTATCCACAACCTTACTGGCATCGGCATGATCCCACGCATAATACTGTTCGATATAGGCTGTAGTGCTTCTATCGGTAAACATCTCAAAAACCTTTGTACAAGCATCAATTGATTTCTCTTGAGTCATACCGAGATACGGAATATCGTTTTCGTCCTTAAAAACCTGAGGACAATTGCAGCCGAGTATGTATTTATACGCCTCAAAAGCACCGCCGACAAGTCCCCATACATCGTTTCCGGTTACGTTCATTTCGCCGTCGCCGTCCTCCTTAGCAACGGTCTTTGCCATCTCATACATTCTATCCAAAGTCCATGTACCTTCTTTTACAAGGGTATACGGGCTATCAAGGTTATATTTGGAAATAAGGTCTTTATTAAAGTATGTGACGACAGTGTTTTCGTCGTCGGTGACAAAAATATCTCCGGTCGCAAAGAAGAGCTTGTTGCCTATTGTAAAACCGGAATGTGAAGCAACATCCCACCACTCCTGGTCAAGTCTCAGATGCGAACCCTCTATGGTTTTTAAATCGATCAGAATATTCTCCGTTACAAGCGGAGCAAGCGCCATAACGCCGGAGGATATCACGTCGTAATCGTCCGAGCCTGCGAAAATATCGTCTTTAACTCTCGCTGTAAACTTGTCAAAGGAATCCGTATAAATAGCTTCTATCTTAAAGCCGTATTCCTCCTCAAGCTTGTCGTTTCTATTCATAAAAGCATCATTGACAATCTCCGACTCGTTCTCAATAGGAGCTATCTGGGATGCGCCGAAAACAGCGTCTTTGTGAGAAGCGAGCACCCGCAGCGTCTTTCCCGAATAATCGGCCTTCCCGAGATGCGGCACAAAACCTTCTGGTCCTGAAACAAGCTTGCTCTCGTTGTCCTCTCCACCGTTTTTACATCCGGCTATTAGGGGCAACAGCATAAGTATCACTAATATTAAGGTTAAGTATCTGATTATTTTTGTCATGATTTTCTCCTTTTAATGTATAATTGTTATTGCCATTATAAGCATTATACTACAAATTTTCATTAATACAACACATTTTTGAAAAAATAAAAAAATATTGAATTAAAAAACAAAAATTTATCTTTGGGAAAATAAGCACGATTTGTCAAGATTAGTTGAAAACACAAAAAGAAACGACAACTTTCTTTGAAAAATCATCGTTTCTTATTATAATAAAAAATTATAAATATGCAGAATATTTGCAATAGGTGTATAATTTTATCTTTAAACCGGGAGTTGTACTGCGATTAAAAATGTGCTTCATAATAGAAAAAATGTTCTCCGATTTTTTCTACATAATATTCATTGTCACCGTCTGATTGCATGTACTTGTATCCTTGCCCGCACTCGTATAATCCATCTGCAGGGCAAGCTCCGCTATTCCATGCGCATAAATCATCATCAACCGAATAGAAGAAACCGTAATAATGAGTGCTTGGACCAAAACCTGCTCCGCAGCAAGTAAAATCAATATAATCATCAGAAATATATATAGATTGAATACCACGGATTTTCTCAATTTCGCTAAGACTCTCATTCCTAACGGCAGATACTATCGCGTCTTCATTTTCATTGAATAGGCTTATAATATCATCTTTTTCAGTTATTCCATCTGACAATGAACAGGAAGTAAGCGAGAAAACCAAAGCCAGCAAAATGGCTATTGATGTAAATGCCTTTTTTGTGTTATCCATCCTTTTAGACCTCACCCTCCATGTCAAAATAAAATGTAATAATCGGAATGTTGTTTGCTATTTTTCTTAAAAGCAAGTGATTTATGATTTATCCAATACAAATGTTTCAAACGCTTTTATTGCACGATCTCTCATATTAAAGTCGTATATTCCTTGGTTGATTAAACGCAAAGTAAAAAATATATTTTCCGCGACAGACAACTTATAATCTTTAATAAAGTCATTATGCGAATATCCTTTCACTTTTTCACACAGGCAATTATAGTAATATTCGAGTAATGGTTCAGCTTTTTTCTTATCTGGCTCTAAATGAAGCGCAATCAGCATAGCCAAATCTTCTGTACATAAGCCCTGTCGTATATTCTGTAATGATGTAAAAACAATATCTCTTTTTTCATGTTTTGACATTAACATTTGTCCGGGGTGTAAATCACCGTGTATTACAGTAATGTTTTTACCTTTACTAAACCTTTCATCAACATATTTTGGATATTCGGATTTTAAGTAATTCAGAGCTTCTGAAAAATAATCAAGTTCTGCATTAGTAATATGGTTTTCAAAACGGAACGGTGTTCCGGAAAAATCACCCTCCCACACATTTGGAATTTTCCCGCTGTCTTCACTTTTCCGATATTTTTTATAAGGCTTTTCCATTGCATCGTAAATCCATGACAGTACGTGTTCTTTAGTTTCAAAATGCCATGGTATAGTTAATTCTTTTTTGTCTTCCCAAAAAGCTGCGTGTAAATTCGCAACTGCTTTTAGTATGGTGTTATAATTTTTTCTTATTCTAATGCCGTTTTCGTTATCTTTGTCAAAATCAAATCCCCTGAAATATCCGTCACTCAAATCATCAAGTAGAATCAACTTTCTATTATAATCAATATGGTAGATATTAGGAATCTCATTTATACTTCCATTAAGGTAAGCATAACCATAAAATTCGTCTGGCTTTTTGTGATAAATCAACTCAATTAAATTCAATTTTATCTGAGAAGAAATAATGTTTATTTTGGTTGATATTCTTCCGTCTGCTCTCGATTCTTTTTCTCTTTGGATAGTGAAGTCCTTAACAAAATGCGATTTTTGAATAATCTCTGCTATTTCATCATCGCTTAACCCGATATAATCCTTTTTCTTTACACTGCTTTCCATTTTATTTATAACACGTTTTGCTATATGTTCTGCTTGTTGTTCTATGATTGTTGGTTTTTCTTTTTCTATTTTTTTATCAAAAGAGTAAGCTGTCATTATGATATCGTCAATACTACATCCAAATATTTGAGATAATACCGGCAACAAAGATGTTTCAGGTAGAGTATGACCGTTTTCCCATTTACTCACTGCCTGCGGAGTTATACAAAGCATTTCAGCGAGTTTCTCTTGCGAATATCCCGCAGCTCTTCTTAATGAAGCAATCTTGATTCCTACTGTTTTATTATCAAGCATAATAATACACCCCTAATCGTTATTTCAACGTTGATGAGTTAATTATAGTATCTATTTATATATATAACCATACCAAAAAAAGAAAGAAAACTCAACTTTAGGTTAATAATATAGAAAGAAGCTAGTTGTTTTACAACAATCAACTTCTTTCGGAAAATGCTTTGTAAAGAGGTGATGAAATAGAGCCAAAAAAATAAAGTGAATTTGTCCATCATCTCCAATTATAAGAGAAATAATTGCACAACAAGTCTATAGAATCTTTATCTAAGAATGCAAACTTGATTTTCAAATGCTCCTCTAATTTTTGTTTTCCGGTAATTAATGTATCTACACTCCAATTGACCTGAAAAGTATCCACTTCATATATTATTCTCTTGATTTCCTTTTCATATATGTATGTTGATTGGTCAAACGAAATATTTGGATATCCATTTGAATTTTTTATAACTTTTTTAATTATTTTATTTAGTGATTTTAATTCTTCCATTCCCACTACCTGCACTATATAAACAATGTATAATTTGATAACATTATACCATAAAAAATAAAATAAGTCGACAGCAAGCAATCGACTTCATTCGACATTTTTTCTATAAAGAAGTAACTAAAAAGATGCTGGTGATTGTAAGTACATATGGTGGAGTTGCATTTAGAAGCAAACTATGCTAAAATTCAACTAATGGTTGAGCTTTTAAAAGTATATTCAACGAATACTATATGGTTTTGAATATTTCTTATGCTATAATTAAATCATTAAATAAGAGAGGAATAGATATGGATAATTACTTAAAAATATTAGCAAATAACATTGCCAAACACCGTAAAGCAAAGAATCTTACACAAGAAACACTTGCAGCAAGGTTGGGAATTTCATTTCAGGCGATTTCCAAATGGGAAAATGAACAGTCTTGCCCGGATATTCTACTTTTACCACAGCTTAGCGAAATTTTTGGCGTTTCTATCGATGAGCTATTTGGTAAAGAGGTTCATCACGACAATGTAATTGATTTACCTTGGCTTGATGATAATACTATAAGAGGCGTTGTTTTTTCCGGACATAAGATTTTAGATAACTGTGATGATATGTCCACGTTTACTTTTAAGCTCGAAGGGCAACCGCTTAACGTTATTAGTTATTGTAACATTGAGTGTAAAGGCGATATAAAAGGATCCGCAAAAGCTGAGTGCGGGATAAACTGTGGTAATATAAACGGTGATGTTGATGCTGGTTGCGGTGTTAATTGCGGTAATATTGAACAATCTGTTAATGCCGGCTGCGGTGTTAATTGCGGTAATGTCGGTGGTTCAATTGTGGCAGGACTGGGTGTAAATTGTGGAAATGTTTTCGGCTCAATTGAGGGTCAGGATGTTAATTGCGGTGATGTTAAAGGCTCTGTTGAGTGCCAGAATATTGAATGTAAAAAAGTAGTTGGAGATGTTAATTATATAGGTAATATAACCTATAAATAATAGGAATTCAATATTGTGTCTTACATTATATAAGTAAAGCCTTTTTTGAAAAATACACTTCATATAGATGCAACGAAAAAGGTGCAAATGATGTATAGAGATTATACTCTTTTTCTTCCCAAATATAGTTGAAAAACATAATCCACTTTGTAATTTCCGCCACTATTTTCTATTTCTTCCTTTATTTTTGCATAAAAAGGGATTTTAATATGATTAGGGATGCTTCTATGATCAGAAAGAGTATCGAGAAAAGCTAAATATTTATTTGAATCATACTCTAAAGTCACATCATAAAATTTCATGGTAACATCATGAAAGCCAAATGCTTGCAGATTTTCAAACCTATATCCTTTATAGATTTCACTGGGCAAACAAAAATCATCATGAGTTTGCCGCACTGGTTGTCTATATGGGATTTCGTAAAATGGATCATAATACTGATTGTAAATTTTTCTTATCCTATTGTACAACTCATCTGTAACCGACGCTATTTCATTATATCGAAATAATGCTATTGTTCCCCCCGGACTTAGTAAACGCAAGGCTTTTGGTAGTCCAACTTCTGCATTTACCCAATGAAAAGCAGATGCTGCATAAATCAAGCTGTAAGAGTTATCTTCTAGTAATGCATCTTCAAAAGAGGAGACAATTACCTTGAAATTATTATAATTTCTAAAACGATTTAAAGAGAATTCTGCCATTCGAGGATTTATTTCAATAGCGGTTACATTATATCCAATATTTAGAATAGGGGTGGTTGCTTTTCCTGTACCCACACCTATTTCGATTGCATTTTCATCAAGATGGGGTTTTGCATATTCAACAATATCGTCATAAATATTATGAATCCATTCAGGACGTGTTTTTTCGTATTCATCTACAATGCTGTCAAAATGTGTTCTGTATTCTATTTCCCAACCTGTATGTTTGCCCACCGACTACCACCTCGCATAATATAAATAATCCTTTTTTGAATAATACCACAAATAGATATTTATTTCCATTATAATTAAAGAAGACTGTCGATAAAAATCAACAGTCTTATGTAAAGAGGTGCCGAAAAAGATGACTACGCTTAACAATTTTATTTCTCGAGACCAAAATGCTTTTCTAGAGCTTTCAAGGTCTCTTCTCTTGTATCTAATTCACTATCTTTTCTAACAATAGTAAAAAAACCACTTTTCATAAATTCATCATAATACTTTTTACTATTAATTCTTGCAATACATTCACGGAAATTATTAAGTGTTTTTTGTGGATTTTCTGTTTTTTGTATTTCTGAAAGCAAAAACTGCTTATCGGGATCCTCCCTATCAAAAAATCTATCCACTGACATTTGCTGAGGCGATACCATGATTGCAACTCGACCGTAATCTGATATTTCTCTTAATACATCACAGGGAATATTTGTATCGACTATTGTTTTTTTATCTGATGATATTCTTATTAATTCTGCGATTTCAAATTCCATAACTTCTCTTTCGTTACCGTTAATCCAACGCTCATACTCATCGGGAGTGCGGTTGAGGAACTCCTGCCAATCCCTTTTAGAGTTAAAATAATTCATATTTGGTTGATCTTTCTCAGTAACAACTGAAAGAATCATCTCCATATTATAATTTTCTTCGCAGTGAATCATATCATATTTTTTTGCAAGCATTGCGCACATAGTTGATTTTCCTGCAAATGCTGTACCATTTATAAAATAAGCATTTTTTAAGTAGTGTTTAATAATATTGTTTGAAATATTCATAATCATTCTCCTTGTGTAATTTTACATAATAAACTAAGCTCAGTGTTACTGAACTGAAATCGATAAAAATAAATTTTAGCGAATTCTATTATTATTGAAAAGCCACAAGGTTGAACACATTTAAATGCCTCCAGAATAGAAAATTTACCTTTGACCAAATAATAATACCATACATATCCGCATATTTCAATGTAAACAAAAGAAGATTGTTGACAAAAATCAACAATCTTTCTGTAAAGAGGTAATGAAAAAGATGCCGTGGTTTTATAAAGATTATGCTCATTATCTTCGGGAATGAATAACAACTACCTTAACTCTTTGACAAAGACGTCATCTTTATTTTTCGCAATAATAGTTGAATCTTTTACATAACCATTTTTTTCGTAAAACTTTTCAGCTGTATCTGTTGTCAGTATAGATTTTTGCAATCCGTTCTCTTTAAAATAAGCTTCAGCAAGATGTAATAAACTCTTTCCATTACCCGTACTTCTGTATTCCTTTGCGACCCAAAACTCGCGTATAAAGCCTAATTGTACGCTAAAAAACCAATTAGATAATACTATGGGTTTAAACTGAACAAAACCAACAACGTCGTATGTGTCTGTGAATCTTACATATGCACGACTATCCTTCTCGTCGTTCATTTCATTAAATAGTGCTTCCCAATCCTTTACGTTTATCCCCAATTCATCAAAGTATAGTTTAAATGCTTTTTGAAAATGATGATTAGTAAAATCTGAAATCAATAAATCTTTCACCATGTTTTCCTCCATTTTGTAGGAGGGTCAAAATATAGCCCCTTACTGTTTCGTTTGTTGATTTATGGATATTGTATTTTTCATAAAACATCACCCTTTCATTTAAATTTTATTATAAGGCAAAAGCAGTATAACTGGGCAAAATATAAATAATCTTTGCTTAAATAATATCACAAATATCTATCTATTTCCATTATAATTAAAAAAGGTAGTCGATAAAAATCGACAATCTTTATGTAATGAGGTAACGAAAAAGATGAAAGTGAGATTAAGCTCATTTTGTTCGCTTATCTTTAAATAAACAAACCCACATAAATTGCAAACCTTGTATAGTATTTGGGACACCATTGCAATATTTTCTAATTTCTACAACCTCAAAATAAGGACTGAATAATTCAATCAATCTCTCTTTTTTAAAAGCTACTCCAGCATTGAATTTGTGGTTATAGTATTCCCAGTCATTTACTTCATCTGCACAATCTTCACCCCATGCAAAACAAGTCAATCCAAAATAACCACTTGGTTTGAGAATCTTTTGAAGTAATTCAATATATGTGATTCTTCTGTGAGGAGGTAAATGATGTAGCATACCTGAATCATAAACAAAATCATATTCTCCTGTAACGATTTTCTTAAGAACATCTTGGCATATAAAATTTACGTTAATATTATCATCTTTGACTATTTTTTTCGCATTCTCGATTGCCACAGATGAAATATCGTAAGCAGTCACAGATATTCCTTGTTGTGCCATGTAAATTGCATTTCTACCTTCACCGCAACCAAGTTCAATTGTCGATTTAATAGATTTTTCGTTATTCAAAAATTTAACTAAATTCTCATCAGGCATTGTGTTTTGCGTAATAAACGGAGCTTGAAATCTTCTTTCAGCATAAAATTCGTCCCAAACTACTCCTTCTACCTTGTTATCCAGATAATCCATTAAATCATTGATATTGTTAATATTAGGTTTCATTCATTTTCTCCTATACATAATAAAATATACCACTATGAGAATGACAAGACCGATGGCAATATTAAGGTTTATTGTGGTCAAAGATTTAAAATTGAAAAGCAAAAACCCTTGAAACCGATTGATTTACAAGAGTTTTTTACTGGCTGCGGAAGAAGGATTTGAACCCTCACAAACAGAGTCAGAGTCTGCCGTGCTGCCGTTACACAATTCCGCAAAATTATTCGCCTATGCGCCGCATTGCGGCCGCGGAAAATATATTATCATCATTTGTGCTTGTTGTCAAGAGCTTTATGCTCAAAAACCGGAAAATCAGAAACAGAAACCGAAATAGAAACACAAAGACCCAGAAAACCTGATACTTTTTTTGTGCGCATTAAAAAGAATCCTGCAAATTTGCAATAACCATATCTATAGCAGCAGCGGCGGTTTGATTTCTGACAGACTCCCTGTCGCCTTTAAACAGAAACTTTTTCACTTCGGTTTTACTGCCTGAGGATATCCCTATAAAGACTGTTCCGACCGGCTTATCGACACTTCCGCCTCCCGGTCCTGCGATTCCTGTAACCGACACGGCAACATCTGCCCCCGAGAGTGCAAGAACACCCTGCGCCATTTCGGCAGCAGTCTGTTTGGAAACAGCACCGAACTCCGAAAGCGTTTTTGCACTGACTCCGAGTATACTTTCTTTTATCTTGTTTGAATATGCGATTATCCCGCAGTCGAAAACAGCGCTTGCACCCGCAATCGAGGTTATAATCTGGGCGATCAGCCCGCCGGTGCAGGATTCCGCGGTAGATATCTTCATTTTTCTACTTGTCAGCAGCGCTATCAATTCCTCTGTTTTCATAGTGATTTTACCCGATTCTAATACAGGTCTTGCTCTGTATCGCCCTTTCTATAAGACCCTCTACATCAAGCTTTTTTTCCTCATTTACAAGCAACTCCTCAGTCGGACGGGTATTCGGATGCTTAGGCGTAAAAACCGTACAGCAATCCTCGTACGGCAGCGAGGATATGTCAAAAGTACCGATACTCCTTGCTCTTACCACTATTTCCTCCTTGTCAAGCCCTATACAGGGACGGAAAACAGGAATGCCAACCACTGAATTAGTCACCGCAAGCGACATTGTTGTCTGGCTTGCCACCTGACCGACGCTCTCCCCGGTTACAAGTGCCTGTGCGCCTGTTTCCAAAGCAATCCGTTCTGCTATACGCATCATAAAACGACGGAGCAGGAGGGTGAACAGCTTTGTTTCGCATATTCCCGTCATAGTCTGTTGAATCTCGGTTATACTAACGCAGTAAAGATTCATTCTGCCGTTGTACTCGCTTAGCTTCCTCGCAAGCGAAATGACCTTTTCCTTTGCTGATTCGCTCGTATAAGGTGGGCTCTCAAAATATACGGCGTCGACTGCAACACCGCGTTTTGAAATCATGTATCCCGCTACCGGGCTGTCAATGCCGCCCGATAACAGCAGCAGCGCATTTCCGTTTGATCCTGCGGGCATACCGCCTGCTCCCTTTTCTCCGCCTCCGTGGACAAAAGCTGCCTTATCCCGTATTTCAATATTAATGCTGACATCCGGATTAACGACATCAACGGATAAGCCTTTGAAGTTATCGAGTATCAGCTCACCGCATTCCGCACAGATTTGAGGGGAGTTCAACGGAAACATCTTATCGCTGCGCTTTGCAACGCACTTGAAGGTTTTTGCTCCCTTTAAAAACCTTCCGCCGTTTTCAATAATCGCCTTTTTTATTGCTTGAATATCTTTTTCGCATTCTATTCCACGGCAGACGGTAGTGACTCCGAACAGCTTTTTCATTTGTGAATAAGCGCTGTCTATATCGGCGTTTTCGCTGCCTCTTATGCAAAGCGTAGACTGTGAGTATTCAAAAGTGAAGCTGCCATCGACACCCTTAAGCAGAGCACGTGCTCTTTTAAGCAGCATGCTGTCAAAATATCCCCTGTTGAGTCCCTTTAAAACGACCTCTCCGTATTTAAGCAGAATAATTTCCTTCATATTTTTCCATCCAGGTGTGAAGCCCGCTCAAGAGCTTCTACAAGTTTCTCCGTTTCCTCTAAGTTGTTGGTCAAGCCGAAGCTGATGCGCAGCGTGCTTTCTGTCTGATTTCTGTCCAATCCAAAAGCTGTAAGCACACGGGTATCCTTTCTGTGTGATGAGCATGCCGAACCTGCCGATATACATATCCCCTCTCCCGAAAGGTAATTTAGCGCCACCTCGCTCCGTACCCCTATAAGCTCCATGCTTAAAATCCCGCATATACGCTTGTACGGTATGTGAAAACGCACCCTGTCTGCCAACCGTTCTTTAATGGCATTCTGCGTATAATCACGCAGAGTGGCTATATAGCCGGCTCTCTCCCTGTCTGCTGCCCATTCCGCACATTCCGCTCCAAAAGCGGCTATTGCCGGAGTGTTCTCTGTACCCGAACGAAGTCCGCTTTCCTGACCGCCCCCAAAAATATATGTGGGGATATTTGTTCCCTTTTTTATATATAATCCGCCGCAGCCCTTCAATGCGTTTATTTTATGAGCCGAAATGCTTACCAAATCGCAGTTTCTTACCAATTCGGTACGTACCGGCGTTTTTAAAAAGCTCTGTACCGCATCGCTGTGAAAAAGAGCACCGCAGCCGCTACAGTCGATTTCGTTCCTTATTTCAGCCAAATCATAAAGTGCGCCTGTTTCGTTATTCGCATGCATAACGGTTACAAGCGCGACCTTTTGAGAAAGCGCTTTTTTTAATTCATCTTTATTGATTTTTCCGCCCTTCGTCGAAAGCCTGATTATCTGAAAACCCTCGCTCTCCAAATAAACGAGAGTATTCTCCACCGAGGGATGTTCGCTGTCGGTGGAGACTATTATATTTGAACGCCTTTTACACGATCTTGCCGCACCAATGATTGCCTGATTGTTGGACTCACTTCCCGACGAGGTGAAAATCAATTCCTCGGGGGTGCACCCTAATACGGAAGCAACCTGAGCACGCGCATTCTCTATGACACGCTTTGCCGCAACTCCCATAAAATGCCTGGACGAAGGATTACCGTACACTTCCGACGCCGCATTTATAGCCGCTTTTAATGCCGTTTCTGACGGTTTTGTCGTCGCAGCGTTATCAAAATAAAATTCCTGCATTCGGAATGCCTGCCTTTAATTAAAAATATCATAAAATATTATAACCCAAAAACACTGTTTAGTCAATATTGCAAAAAAGTGTGCGTAGTTATCTTTGAACTTTTTGTAAATATTAACAAAAAAGGAAAATGCCTATCTTTACATGGCAGTAAAATAAGTGTATAATAAATTAATATCGATTGTTTTTCGATTTATTATAAATGTATATATATATTAAAACACACATAATCAAAATACATTGAATAGAATCGTGAAACATAGGTTTAATATAAAGGAGGCAAATCTATGTTCGAGCCCGTATTTGAACTGTTAATAGGTATAGTTATTGCGGTCGTGTTTTTCTTTGCGGGGGTATTTTTTAGCAGGAAGATCGCCGAAAAAGCATTGGGCTCCGCTGAAACACAGGCGAAACAAATAATTGAGGAAGCAAACAAAGCGGCTGAAACCGCAAAAAAGGAAAAACTTGTAGAGGCAAAAGAAGAAGCTCTTAGAATAAAAAATGAGACGGACAGAGAGCTGAAAGAACGCAGAAACGAACAGCAACGTTTGGAAAGGCGTCTTACTCAAAAAGAGGAAAACCTCGACAGAAAGATCGATAATCTCGACAAAAAAGAGGAGCTTTTAAACACAAAAATAAAGGACAACACCGACCTCAGAGAGGAAATTGAGAAGCTGAAGGTCGAACAGATGGAACTTTTACAAAGTATCTCCCAAATGAGTGTTGAAGATGCAAAGGCTTCACTGCTTGAAAGAGTTGAAATCGATACACGCCATGAGATGGCATTGAAATTATCCCAGATCGAGCAGGAATATAAGGAAACTGCAGACGATAAAGCTAAAAACATCATAACGCTCGCAATACAGCGATGTGCGGCCGATAGTGTTGCGGAAGCAACGGTTTCGGTAGTCGACCTGCCAAACGATGAGATGAAGGGAAGAATCATAGGCAGAGAGGGCCGCAATATCAGAGCGATAGAGACACTGACCGGTGTGGATCTTATTATAGACGACACCCCCGAAGCGATTACAATATCCACCTTTGACCCGATCAGGCGTGAGGTAGCAAGGCTTGCGCTTGAAAAGCTGATCTCCGATGGCAGAATACATCCCTCCCGCATTGAGGAAATGGTCGAAAAGAGCCGCAAGGAGGTTGAAAGCATAATAAAGAAGGAGGGCGAACAAGCCACCTTTGAGACCGGAATACATGGAATAAACCCCGAGCTTATCAAACTGCTGGGAAGATTGAAGTTCCGTACAAGCTACGGACAGAATGTCTTAAGACACTCGGTTGAGGTTGCTTTTATATCCGGAATGATCGCCTCTGAGCTTGGAATAGACCCCACATTGGCGAAGCGTGCCGGACTTCTGCATGATATAGGCAAAGCAATGACCCACGAGGTCGATGGCAGTCATGTACAGATAGGCATTGATGTCGCCAAAAAGTACAAGGAGAGCGCGGAGGTTATTCATGCTATCGAGGCTCACCACGGTGATGTTGAGCCCCACACCTTAATAGCAATGATAGTGCAGGCATCAGATGCAATTTCTGCCGCAAGACCCGGCGCAAGGCGTGAGAATCTTGAGACTTATATAAAGCGTTTGCAAAAGCTTGAAGAGATCGCGAATAGCTTCCCCGGAATCGAGAAATCCTTTGCGATACAAGCAGGCAGAGAAGTTCGCATAATGGTCAAGCCCGAGGAGGTAAGCGACGAGCGCATGCCGTTTGTTGCACGTGATATTGCCAAAAAGATAGAGGAAGAACTTGAATATCCCGGACAGATTAAGGTCAACATTATCAGGGAAACAAGGCAGTTTGAGTATGCAAAATAACTGATTTGATTACCATTAGTCAAAACGGAAAGCGGTTTTTTAATGAAGATTATCGCAATAGGCGATGTTGTCGGCAGTGCCGGCACCGAATATACGGTAAAAAATTTAAGTAAAATAAAACGCGCCGAGAAGGGCGATTTGATAATTATTAACGCTGAGAATTCAGCACCCGGAAACGGACTGGATATAAAAAGCGCAGAAGTGCTCATCGCAGCGGGAGCGGATGTATTAACAGGCGGAAACCATACTCTCAGAAGGCATGACATATTCGATTATCTTGATGAGAGCGACTGTGTTCTGCGTCCTTTAAATATTCCGCCTTCAGCACCGGGAAAGGGATATACAATTATCAGAGCCTCCGAAGGCCTGCGTATTTTGGTAATCAACGTTCTCGGTCAGGTGTTCATGGATCCGGCGGACAACCCCTTTAATGCCTGTGATCGTCTGCTTGCGGAGCAGGAGGGCAAATACGACCTTGCTGTATGCGACGTTCATGCGGAGGCGACAAGCGAAAAAGCGGCATTCGCCCGATATTTCGACGGACGTATTCAGGTGATTTTCGGAACACATACTCATATACAAACAGCGGACGAGTGTCTGCTACCAAAGGGGAGCGGTTTTATAACCGACATTGGTATGAGCGGGCCTATCGATTCCATACTCGGTACCAAGCCGGAGCCGGTAATTAAAAACTTTGTTACCCGTATACATGACCGTTTCGAGGCGGGCGAGGGTGAGAATTTTATAAACGGAGCGGTGTTTGAAATTAACACCTCCACAAGATGTGTAACAAGCGTAAAGAGGATAAGATACTGATTATAAAGAATTTGGTTTATAATAAAAACACATAAAAGAAAGGCTATTGTCATATGAATTTAAGCGATATTTTAATCAGGGCAGAAGATACAGCTCTTGCTCCAGGCGGTGCATATACGACTCTGATGACCATCGGTTCATTTTTGCTTTTGGGCGTTGTGTTCTACTTTTTTGCGATTCGTCCTCAAAAAAAGCAGGAAAAGGAAATAAGAGAGATGCGCGCCTCTATCGAGGTCGGTGACGCAATAACAACCGCCGGCGGAATCGTGGGCGTGGTCGTCAAGGTCAAGGATGATATGATTTTAATAGAGACCGGTGCGGACAGAACAAAGCTCCAGATACAAAAATGGGCTGTTCACTCTATTCTTGCAAAAGCGGGAGAGGAATCTCCTGAAGAAAAATAAGCTGCCCGTCAAACCCAATTTAAATTATCAAAAACCGGCAAGCTGAATGTGCGATATGCAGCCTTTATCTACTTAAAAGGGCTGCATATCTGAGCTTTTGGTATTAATTACTATACAGGGAGATGTCAGTGTTGAAAAAGTCACTATTGAGAAAATATGCCCGTCTTGCGGTTGTAACCGGAGCTGCCATACAGAAAAACCAGCCTGTGATTTTATATGCCGCCGTTGATCAAAGCGAATTTGCATTACTTGTCGTTGAAGAGGCGTATAAAGCCGGTGCAAGCAAGGTCCGCGTCGAATGGCTTTCACAGCCGCTTACCAAGTTGCATTTCAGGCATCAGAGTCTGAAGATATTGTCGAAGATCGACACCTGGGTCGAGGAGCGCGAAAAGTTATTCTGTAAGGAGCTTCCCGCAACAATTCACATACTATCGGAGGATCCCGACGGTCTGAAGGGAATTAACAAGGTAAAGCTGCAAAAGGTCAGGCAGAATCAATACAAGGTGATGAAAAAGTACCGTGACGAGAGCGACAATAAATATCAATGGAACCTTATTGCGGTACCATCAAAGCAATGGGCAAAAAAAGTATTTCCAGGTGAGAGAACAAGCGTTGCAGTATCAAAACTGTGGGACGCGATACTAAAGACCGTATACATAACTGAGGATAATGATCCTATTGAAGAATGGAATAAACACAACAAGGCTTTTGCCGAAAAATGTGCTTTTCTTAATTCCAAAAAATTCGATTACCTGCACTACAAAAGCAAAAACGGAACCGATTTCAAATGCTGGCTAATACCGCAGGCAAAATGGTTAGGCGGCGGCGAAAAAACGCTGGGCGGAGTCTATTTCAACCCGAATATGCCCACAGAGGAGGTTTTTGTTTCCCCGATGAAAGGCCGCTGCGAGGGCAGACTGGTTTCCACAAAGCCGCTTTCGTATCTCGGTCAGCTTATAGAAAACTTTTATATTGATTTCAAGGATGGCAGAGCTGTTGCATGGGATGCGGAGAAGGGTAAGGATACGCTTGAGAAGATAATTACCTCTGACGAGAGCGCATCCATGCTCGGCGAACTCGCTTTGGTGCCCGAAAAATCTCCGATCTCCGAGTTGGGCATCCTGTTCTACAATACGCTTTTCGATGAAAACGCTTCCTGCCATGTAGCACTCGGCGCAGGTTTTACCAACACAATAGAGGGATACGAAAATCTAACATTAGATGAATGCCACGATTTAGGAATAAACGACTCTATGGTGCATGTTGATTTCATGATTGGCGCGCCCGATTTGCAGATTACCGGATACAAGGACGGCAAAGCCACCACTGTTTTTAAAGACGGCAACTGGGCATTTTAAATAACCGATATAAATAATACCCCTTGAGAGAGTAACTCTATCAAAGGGTATTTTTATATCTCTATATGTTTTCATCCATCCATTCGTATCGTTTTTGCAGAAAATCCTTCAAATACTTTATCTGCTTTTCATATGTATTATAACCTGTCATAAAACGAGGAGCAGAACCCGCGCGTTTATCCCAGATCTTCCAGACGGAAAAGTTCATAATCTGCGACGGCTCTATCAATGCGGACATTTCATCGATTTTCTTTAATCCTACTGACAAAAGCGGTTTCTTGACCTCATCCCACCGGGCTTTCAGCTTTGACCTGAAGGATTCGTCCTTGAGGAAGTGATTCATCCAGTTTATACGAACGTATCCGCCCTCCTCTCCCTCGCTTGCCCAATCGTCATATTTAGGGTTGTCCTCCAAAAAATTACCTAAGGCTAAATCAAAATCCCAGATAGGTCCCATTTTTAATTTACCGCCTTTGCTCTTTGTCATAAAGCAACTGCGTCTGAATCCGGAATCGAGATTATAAGTCAGCTCGTGCAGTATGAACCAATCGATCAGGGAATCGATGTCTATATAATCCTCGTAATTTGTCAGAGACACCACTGCGGCATCAGCCTGTGCCAAATATTCTTTTATATAGTTGAATGCTTCTTTTGACAGTTTGGAAGTATTGGGACTTTGTATCGTAACAAAGTGCAACGCACCCACATGAAAAAAATCTCTGCCTTCAATATCTTTTTCGTCCGCTCCACCAACCTCAAGCAGATAACCTGTATCAACCTCATCATAGCTTTTTTCTATTTCAACGCGATCCGTTCCCTGTTCTATCTGCTCACCCAGCGAATAGACTCCGCGATATGTTCCGTTGACGAACAGGTCAACGGGATACTGTGTCGGTGTAAACTCCAGATTATCAAGCGTACGCCCCATCTCCATAGCTATATAATTCCTTATCAGTGTTTTATCGCTGTAATTGGAAAGCAATACCCATTCCTTTGCGGCAGTCAATCCGATAATAGAGGTTTTTGTGTTGAATTTGAGCTTATACGGCTTTTTATCCCACTTCCATGTTGAGTTACCGCGTCCCCGAATATTCACTTCTGTTTCCTCAAGCGAAGGAAAAATCGTTGTACCTTCTATCGAGATAACCGCTGATTTGTATACTTCCTTTGATGAGATCTCACTACTGCCATCGATTTGTATTGTCACAACGGGCAGGTTGCATTTTATCCTTGATGTTCTAACCGAATATGTACGCTTGTTACCATTACTGTCTGTGATTGTGCAAAGGCAGTTCTTTAACAGGTTTATACTGTTGTCGGGATTCCTGCATTCCTCGTTAAAAGATACAGTACCGTTATCGGCACTAACGTTCACCACGGCGTTCTTTAAGCATTGTTCACTTACCAAATAAGAAACCGAAGTTGCTATAACATTGCCTTCAACCGACCATTCGAGATCCTCCAGCGCCAATTTGCTGTCTGTTTTGTACATGGAAAAGGAAAGCACAGTACCCTTTCCTTTTCCACCCAATCCGTACAGAGAGATATCCTCGTCATTATAGCTTCTGACATTCATCCTCTCGGCCACCTCACTTGCGGAGGGCACGTATGATCCGCTCCAGTACATATCGCAGTTTGGAGCTTCGATTTTGAGCAGGTTTTCGGTCTGTTCGTTGTTCGTGATTTCGACTCCGATTATGCCTTCATCCCATGTTTTTATTATAATAGGCGAAGCTGAGTTCACCTTACAGTCTATTTGAAAGGATACCGGAACGGGTATTGTTATGTTATCGCTTATAAAATCGATACTTTCGCTTACAATAATTTTCGTGTTAGCGTTAAGGCGGGGATATGCGTCCGCATCGATTAAATCAAGCAACATAACCTCATTTTTTATTACCCTGCAATCAGTTTCGAGCATTTTACCATTATAGCTTCTCGCATTTAAATAATATCCGATATCATCGTCAAATGTAATAAACCCGCAGCCTATTTCTATATCGCATTTCTTTGCTTCGGCAAAAAAGCGGTCTGCTTTAATTTGAGAAGCGGAATCATTTTCAATAATTAACCTGCCCTCTGTCTCAGTATCAAAAATAAAATCACCCTTTACGGTAAGGTTGTTGTTATTCGGCAAAAACCGACATGGAGCATTTATTTTATAATCACCGTCGATAACTATGCTTTTTAACAATATTATTTCATTATTCTTATTGCCGTGAAGCGCATCATTTAATAAAAAATCGGAGTTTAATACATAAGCGATATGATCCTCATTGCTTTCAATTGTCAAACCATAAAGAAAGTCCGTGCTGTTTATACAGACAAGCTCTGCTTCAATATTTGTTTTGCCGCTCGAAATGAACTTTATGCAGTTATCTTCAATCGATAAATTACTGTTTTGCGAAACAATTATATCCTCTTCGTTGTAGTATATGGATATCTCAGACTCCGCTTCAAAGCTGCTCTCCACCGTTATCGCATACCTTAACCCCTTCTGCATTTTAATCGGAGTACCTGAAGGAGATGGCCGGGCAGTAAACAGCTCAAGTGCTTCATAGGAATCCCCTATGGGTTTTGCCTTTATAACAAGCGTTTCTACCGGTTTTGTTGTAATCGCAGGTGTGTCGATGGGATTATTGCACAGAGAATAAATTACGACAACTCCAACAAAAACAAAAGCGCATAAAATAACATATAATCGCTTTTTAAACGGCAGCTTCAGCTCTTTTATTTGGCTTATAACACCCATTTTTTTCTCCTGTCTTTCTTTAAAAAACCCGCCATCTCATACAGAAATGGCGGGCCTATTGCGACTTTGGATTAATTACGTTTTGCTTATCTGCTTCTCTTCTTAGAAGCAACTGTGGCTGTGCCTG